>Ga0307295_10000280_pt1 | contig 10796 bp, 8 predicted proteins | sample ER_DNA_152_FD_194481 | JGI IMG/M metagenome (GOLD analysis project Ga0307295, IMG submission 194481) | Bulk soil microbial communities from the East River watershed near Crested Butte, Colorado, United States - ER_DNA_152 | ecosystem: Environmental > Terrestrial > Soil > Floodplain | place: USA...
GCTCGATACCGGGAGGTCGCGGTCCCGCAGTGCCTGGGCAACCTTGGCGAGCCAGCGCACGATCGTCTGATCGGGAGCCAGCCAGAGATGCTGGTACCAGCCAGGTGAGGTCACACCGGCCCCGTAGCCGCTTGCCGAAGCCAGCCGCTGATGCGTCCAGGGCACCCAGGTGAGCGTGATCTTGCGGCGAGGCATGCCACGGAGCATTCGGATGTCGGCAGCCGCTGGAGGCAGCGGCCAACGCAGTACGGGCGCGTGCCAAGCGCCGCAGACCACAGCGACCCGTGCCATACCCCGCTTAAGAGACTCCCGGATTTTCTGGCGCATGTACGCCTCTCGACGGGCTTCCCGGTCAGCGTGACGACCGGGCTGATCCATGATCATCCGCAGCTCTGCCATCGCATCGGTGATCACGGGAAACGGCGAGGAAGAATCCAATCGGGATTCGACAAGATCGTCCCACCACCGCTCCGGATCGTCATAGCCGGCGACCTCCGCCAGTAGGGCCAACGGATCTGGCTCCTCGAGTAAAGCTGCCGGCAGCGTCGCTTCTGATGCGCTATCCGACTCTTCAGGATCATCATGATCATCTGGAACACCGCGCCGCCAACGGCCCAGTACCGCGTACGCCGGCAGATCGCAAAAGCCGACCTCAATACCGCGCTGCAGCGCAAAGGTCATCGCCTGCCACTCAGGTGAGAAGACCGCGTACGGCCAGAACGCGGCGAGCTGCGGACGGTCAGCGGCGTATCCGAGCAGGGCGATCGGCGGCGTCATTCCATCGGCCAGAACCCATCGAAGCAAGGGATCGGCGTCGGCAGGACCCTCGATGAGCACGGCATCAGGCTGGTACTCCTCGAGCGCAGCAACCAGCGAGCGGGCCGAACCCGGTCCGTGGTGGCGAATGCCGAACACCTCGACCGGGGGTCTCTCCTCGGCTGCGTCCTCGCCGCTGGGACCGACAACATGATCATCAACCGCAGCCGGCGGCAGCGTCGTCGTCACGACACCTCGCGGCAGGCCGTATAGAACTCTGACCAGCCCTCTCGTTCGCGAGCGACTACCTCGAGGTATTCGGTCCACGCGACCCGGTCCGCGAGGGGGTCTTTGACTACTGCACCAACGATGCCGGCAGCGACGTCGGCCGGTCTCAAATGACCGTCGCCGAAGTGCACTGACAGCGCGATGCCGCTGGTGATCACCGAAATCGCCTCCGCTGTCGAGAGTGAACCGGAGGGCGACTTGAGCTTGGTGCGGCCGTCTCCCGTAACGCCAGATCGGAGTTCACGGAACACAGTCACCACCCGGCGGATCTCATCGACTGCGGCGGGGATCTTGGGTAGTTCCAAAGAGGACGAGAGGTCGGCCACTCGAGTCGTAACGATGTTCACCTCGTCTTCCTCGTTGTCCGGGAGTGGCATGACGACGGTGTTGAAGCGGCGGCGCAGCGCGGAGGACAGTTCGTTGATCCCCTTGTCGCGGTCGTTGGCCGTCGCAATCACATTGAAGCCGCGTACAGCCTGACTTTCTTGGCCAAGTTCTGGAATCGGCAAGGTCTTCTCGGACAAGATCATGATCAGCGCATCCTGGACCTCGGCGGGGATCCGGGTCAGCTCCTCGATCCGGGCAATGGCGCCGCGCTCCATGGCAACCATCACCGGTGAGCGGACCAGGGCTCGCTCGCTTGGCCCCTCGGCGAGCAGCCGGGCATAGTTCCAGCCATATCTGATCGCTTCCTCCGCTGTCCCCGAGGTGCCCTGGATCATCAACGTCGAATCGTCGGAGATTGCGGCAGCCAAGTGCTCAGATACCCAAGACTTTGCCGTACCCGGCACACCGAGGAGCAGCAGCGCACGATCGGTGGCGAGGGTTGCCACCGCCACCTCCATCAGCCGGCGGGAGCCGACGTACTTCGGCGAGATCAGCGTGCCGTCGTCCAATGTGCCGCCCATCAGATAGGTCACCACGGCCCAGGGCGACAGCCGCCAATGCGGTGGCCGCGGCCGGTCATCGACGGCCCGCAGTGCAGCCAACTCAGCCTGATACTCCTGCTCTGCATGCGGCCGCAGTGGTTGCTTTGCCCCATCGAACGGCTGACTCACTGAATCTCCTCGTTCTTGCTCGCCATCACCCCGAGGGCCAGCACGGACATCACCACGGTGGTATCTCCAAACGCTGCACCATCATCGGCTCGTTCGAGAAGGCACGCTGCATCTCAATACGAAGCCAGACCGTACGCTCCAGTGCGAGAAGTGCCGCACGTACAGACCGCAGCCCGGCCGGCGTCAGTGCTTGTTCTCGCGCCGTGATGTGCTGCACGACCGATCGCACCAGCTCATAGTGATGTAGCGGGAGCCGGGCCCCGACTGCGGCCGCGTAGCGGACGGCGCGTTGCTGCAGCTGGTCGCTGGCAATGATCGCAAGGACTGTTCGGGTAAGTTCGTCCGGCCACTGGAATTCCGGGCCAGGGGGACGAGGAACCCGCAAGATCAGCTCCGGATCGGCACGTATGGCATTCTCAGTAACTTGAACGCCTGAGTCGCTGGGCTCTGAGGAATGCTGCTCCTTCGGGTGAGCCCGCAGCCCCTTGGCAAGTCGTGCCCATTCCGGATTCTGCTCGACGAACCACACACCACGGTCGCCTACAGCTTCGGCCAGTGCCGTGCGGTCAAGCTCGGTGGTGCGAGCGGCCAGCATCGCAAGCGGAGTCCAATAGGCCGCCGACATGCGCTGGCCGGATTGAGCGGCCGTGCGCAACCAGAGGTTCAGCAGATCGACCTGCGGTGGCGACAGCAGGCGTGCCAAGATCTCATGCGCCGCGCGGCTTGCGACCTGCTCCCGGTTCGGTGGAGCGGCAGGACCCGGCGGGCACGACGGCCGCCGACCACCTGCACGATTCGCTACACGATGCCGGGCGGCGAGAGACAACACCGCATGCGCGGGATCAAGGACTTGATCAAGCTCGACGGCCCAGCCCTGCGGTAAGTCGTCGGGCACAGCGCGCCGGTCGGTACCGATGAGCCCCGTCGTCACGACCTCCTCCCACGACACGCTTTCAGGCCGCCCGTGAGACAACAGAGGTGCTGAAGGGCTCAGTCGCATCGGTACCGAGTACGCTCAGCGGCCGGAAACCGCGGGGCGTCCACTCTCCGAAGACCTGGATTGGCTCGCCGCAGGAACGAGCGAGCAAGGGCCAGGGCTCCTCAGAGAGCTCGATCATCTCGCAGCATTCCCCGCTGGTGGCTCGCATGCGCCACGGTCCAGGGCCCGGAACGGGAGCCGCATTGATCACCGCAGGCATCCGAGCGGCCCATGGATCGGCCGCCACGAGCTGGGCAAAGCGAGCTCGTAGGTCGGCGAATGACTCGCCCGGCGGCATCGATGGACCGGCAGTCGCAGTCGTTTGCTCTCCCACCAAAGCGCGAAATTGTCCAGAGCCAGGGTAGAAGTGCAAGCGCGCGTGGAGCAGGTAGCCAGCTAGCACGGTGTCGTCGAGGAAGCCGCCTGGCGGCGCGAAGCTCATGATCACGGCCCACCGGCCAGTGGCCGCGCCGTAGAGCCAGACCCGGCGGGTATCCAGTCGATACTCCGCGGTGTCGACCATGCCGACCGCGAACCAGTGATCGACGACGCCAGGCAGTGCCAAGACCTCAGACTTGCTGACCGAGTATCCGATCCGGGAGCGAACCGTCGCAGCAAGTTCGGCCGGCAGTTCATCGAGCTGTCGATGCGCCTGAATGAGCAGGTGGAGGGCACCCAACTGTTCCAGCACCCGGCTCGGCCACCCGACGCCCGCTAACTCAGCCGGGATAGCGCGCAGCATGCCGGCGATTCCTGGTGCCTGTGCATCGACCATGCGGGCGGCCATCGCGTCAAAGTGGGCGTAGCCGGCTCGGTCCAGACCGGCAATGCCAGTGTGTATTTGATCGCAGAGCCACTGGTCGAGCTCGTCGAGTCCTGCGGCGACTCGATCAGCGCGCGCCGCAGCCCGCTTGGCAGCGGCGGCAGGATCGACCAGCTCGCCACGTTGCCGCCCGGCATTCGCAGGCTCCGACGCTTCCTTCCGTGCTTCCCGTGCACCCAACCACGCGGCGGCAAACGGTGGTAGCTGGCCGGTGGGCACGAAACCGTCGCTCCATTGCAGGAGCAGGGCAAGAGCATGCTTGCAGGGCACCTTCCGGCTTGGGCAGCTGCAGGCGTACGCGGGAGGTAAGCCGAGGTCCACCACCGTCTCGTAGAGCTGACCGCCGCCAGCACAAGATCCCCATACGCCTCTGGAATCGGTGCCTACGCCGAGCCAGGTCCGCGATGCCGCGAGCTCGGTGGCCGCGACGACTGAGGCGCGGTCGGGCGCTAATCCAAGCACCCGCTCCCGCGGCCACACGTCCATGCCGAACACAGTAGTTGTCACTACCGACGGGATCTTGCCTGGTTTCAACCCATGTTGTGGTGTAGGTAAGCAGGCTGTCGAAATCCCATCACCGCCTCGATCATGCGAGCCGCTGCCACCGACGCGGTGAGGTTGTGCATCCGCAAGATGCGGGCCCCGCTGAGTACGCAGATGGTCGCTGCGGCAATCGAGGGGGCTATCCGATCCGATCTAGGGAGGCCGGTCGCCTCGCCCACGAAGTCCTTATTGGAAACGGCCGCCAGCATCGGCAGGCCGAGATCGGCAATCTCAGCCAAACGCCGGGTCAGTTCCAAGGTGTGCAGTGTGTTCTTGTTGAGGTCGAAGCCGGGATCGATGACGATCCGGCTCTCCGGAAGTCCATGATCAACGGCCAGCTGTATGCGTTCGGCGAGGAAGGCCTTGACCTCGGTCACGACGTCGTTGTACTGCGGCCGACGGTGATGTTGGTGCGGCAGCGCCAGGCTATGGGTGATCACCAAGGTTGCACCGCGAGCGGCCACCAGGTCAGCTAGTTCGGGATCATGCAGGCCAGTAGTGTCGTTGATCACCGCAGCGCCAGCGTCGATGCAGGGCGCTGCCACGTTTGGACGAAACGTGTCGACGGAGACGACGATGTCACTGGACGCGGTGACCTGCTCGACGACCGGCAGCACGCGATCGATCTCCTCCACCACTGTTACTTCTGGCGTGTCAGGCGAAAAAGGAACACCGCCAATGTCGATCCAGTCAGCACCGGCTTCGCCAGCCGCCTGCGCGGCAGCCACCGCCTGATCGAGCCCGAATGTGCGGCCCTCGTCGAAGAAGGAATCCGGCGTACGGTTCACGATTCCCATGACGACGATCTGATGATCGAAGTCGAAGGTCCGGCGACCGATCGTCCGTATCGGATCCCGCAGGGGGGGCAGGTAGCTCACGGGCCAAGTCTCAATTACGCATGCAACCGGCTGATCATTGCGGTATCCGGTCCCGCGCGGGAGAGTCGTTTCGTGGGTGGAGATCACATAAGCCGTGAGAGCACATTTAACCTGAAGGGCACCACTGGATCGGAGCAATCAAGAGCCGAACCTGCTCCACTGTCGTTCGGATCTGCCTGGAGGCGAGCCCGCCTCACTGTGGAAGACCGCGTCGCACGCGGGAAGTCTGCGCGCCAGCAGGCTCCGAGGTCCAGCCACAGGCAATTTGTGCCGGCTGCGGACCGGCCGGACCCGATCTCACTACTCGAAAAGCAGGCCGAGAGCCGGATCCAGGCTCTCGTGCCGATCCGTTACGGACGCATGCTGGTCTCGCCCTTCACGTTTTACCGTGGTGCCGCGATGATCATGGCTGCCGACCTCGCGCCAACTCCACGTTCGGGTGTGACCGTCCAACTCTGCGGCGACGCCCACCTCTCGAACTTCGGGCTGTTCGGCACCCCAGAGCGCAGAATGCTGTTCGACATCAACGACTTCGACGAGACGCTCCCCGGCCCCTGGGAGTGGGATGTGAAGCGCCTGGCGGCGAGCTTCGAGGTCCACGGGCGGGACCGCGGGTTCGCTACGGCCGACCGGCGCACCATCGTCCTAGCCGGCGTTAGCGAGTATCGGCAGCGGATGCGTCGAGCCGCGAAGCAGCGAACCCTGGACTCCTGGTACGACCACCTCGAGGCCGGGCAGCTCATCGACCGTGTTCGGCAAGAAGCACGCAAGGGCAGGCTCACTGGTTGGGAAGCTCGCGCGGCCGAAGGCCTGATCGCGAAGGCACGAACCCGCGATAGCGTCCGAGTGTTTGCAAAGCGAGCCGGTCAGGTCGATGGGGAGCTGCGGATCCTGGCCGACCCTCCGCTCATTGTTCCGATCGAGGACATGGTGGCTCCTGACCCGGATTTAGGCAGCCCCGAGGCCGTGATCAAGAAGCTGATCTGGTCGTACCGCCGAACGCTCGGCCAGGAACATCATCCTCTCGAGGAATTCCGTTACGCTCACGCGGCGTCCAAAGTGGTGGGCGTCGGCAGTGTCGGAACCCGCTGCTACGTGGTGCTTATGGTGGGCCGGGACCAGAGAGACCCCCTGTTCCTGCAAGTGAAAGAGGCCCGAGAATCGGTTCTGGAGCGATTCTTGGGCACGAGCGAGCACAAGCATCATGGCCAGCGCGTGGTCGCAGGCCAGAAGCTGATGCAGGCGGCCAGCGACATCTTCCTCGGCTGGGTCCGTGTCAAGGATCCCAACGGAGCAGCCCACGACTACTACGTGCGGCAGCTTCACGATTGGAAGGGTGCCGCCGACGTGGAGAGCTTGCGGGTAACGAGTACCACCTTGTATGCCCGGCTGTGCGGGGCGGCTCTCGCCCGTGCGCACGCGCGTTGGGGTGACCGCATCGCAATTGCGTCGTACCTAGGCAAAGGGAACGCCTTTGATCGGGCGATCGCTGACTTTTCTAGGACGTACGCCGACCAGAACGAAAGAGACTTCGATGCCTTCGCACACGCGGTGAAGTCAGGACGACTCATCGCACAGACGGGCGTGTAGCTCTAGCATTCGGGCCACTGATTCGATCAGCTACCCGTGCCTAGGACCGGCTCAGAGCGTCCCAACAATGGGTTGCAAAGGATCTCAGGGACGCGATTCTTCAGAGTGGAGGTGGCGGGAATCGAACCCGCGTCCTTGAGCAACGAACCAGGTCTTCTCCGGGCGCAGCTGGCTAGGCGTTCTCTCGGCTCCTGCACTCGCGCCAGCACGTTGCAGACAAGCCCAGTCTCAGTTCATTTCCCTGCTAAGCCCTGAGACCGCTCTCAGCAGGTAAGCCTCCTGGATGAGGCCAGGGTCCGGGGCGGAGGCGCACCCGGTCTGACCCGTCGGTCACTGTTTAAGCAGCGAGAGCGACGTCAGTGCGCTTTACGTTGGCACTTATTGGTTTCCAAGGAACATTAACGAGTTGACCTTGGATTCTCGGCCCGCTTCTCCTGGGACTATCGACCCAAGTCGAAACCGATCACCCCCTATTGAGTTGTGCTTGGCGATCATCCGATACGTACGGGATGGCCGCAACCCCTAATGCTATCCACTGTGCAATGCGACGGCAGCTCAATTGATTCCGCAATGGAGGCACGAAAAGGCGCCGGACCCTTGTGGATCCGGCGCCTTGTTCCCACTACTTCTCCGAGAGCACCTCGAGCTTGATGACATTCTTGACCGGGTTCTTCCAGTCCTCGCCCTGCAGCGCCTTGCCGCCGCCGACGATGGTGAGGATCAGCCAGCCGAGGCCCATGAACGGAATCAGCCAGCCAAAGATGTCCAGGTTGGTGATACCGCCCAGAATCGCTACAAGCACGAACGCGATCGAGGAGATCAGCTGGAAGTTGAAGGACTTCGCCGCCTCTCTGCGCGCGTACGTCCCCGGCGTCGACAGCGCGTAAACCAGACCCGGCCCGAAGAGCCAGAGGAAGAACACCGAGAAGTGCGCCACTGCAGCCGCTCCGCGACCCACCTGCTCTCGAGTCTCCGGCCGGACCAAGGGCTGGTACGCGGGGTGGACCCCAAGCGCCCGGGAAGGCGTCGGTACCTGAACCAGGCCGTAAAAAGCCTCGTTGAGTTCCTTGCGGCTGACTGCTGTTAGGACCTGGCCGATCCGCCGGTCGAATTCGGACTCGCTGATCCGGCCGTCGGCGTAGGCGTCCTTGAGCCAGGACTCGGCGCGGTCACGCTGCTCTGGCGTCACTTGCATTTTCAGACTGGGGTGCTCATAGATAGCGCTCATGCCGACCAGCATGGTTTCGCGAGAGCTCATGCACCATCGGGCACTCCCCCGGACCTACCCGGATGCGGCCACGAGCCGCCACGTCAGTTCGACTGGCGCACTACCAGCTGCCGCTGCCGCCTCCGCCGCCACCACCACCGGAGAAGCCGCCTCCGCCGAAGGCGCTGCCGCCACCAAAGCCCGTACCACCCGCACCCGAGGAGGATGCCACCGGCGTGGCAGCCGATGTCAGGCTGCTTGTCAGGAACGCGGTGTTGAATGCGTTCATCTGATAGTTGCCGACGTACCAGTACGGTGTCACATTCGGCAGCCGTCCCATCGCCACCAGATCACCACAGATCTTTGCCCAGCGATCGGCCAGCTCGAAGACAATCGCCCACGGCAAGTACTTGGAGAAGATGTCTTCGCCCTCTTCAAACCTGAGCTGATCAGCTTCAGCCGTAGCGAGGTAGGTTTTGAAGCCCTCGACCTGGTCACAGACCGCTCGGCCTTCGGCGGTCCGTTGTCCTCGCTTGAGCTTTGTACGGATCACCGCAAGCGTAATCACGATCGGCAGCAGTGGGATAAGTAGCAGTAGCAGCCAGAATCCGACCGCGAACGATGCGAAGATCGCGATGGCGATGATGCCGAAGCCAAAGCTGCTCGTCGCAGCGGCCGAAGGCACCTTGCGGAACCAGCCGCGAGAAGTGACCTGGTTGCGAACCGAGTCCCGCATTTGTTCATGCGCGTCCGCCATGCTGCCTGGTGCGGAAAGGTCTTTGACAGCACCTGGCGGCTGACCGTCGAACAGGCTGGTCAGGAGAACCATCTCGTGCGGGGCAGTTGCCCTGTTGGGATCGACGAGGGTGACTTGGAAGTCGTCCTTGCCATAACTCTGGACCTTGAGCGCACCGCGCACCGCCAAGTCGATGATCGTAGCCGCGGTCTCCCTGGTATCGACTTGCCCGTCGATCAGTAGGCCGGCCTCGGCCACCGGGATTCGTGGCGGGGAGAAGGCAACAGGGATCGGGATGTCGGGATCGTTAGGCACGATCGCCGCCTCTTGGCCAGCCAGCGGAACCGTCCCCGGCGGCAGCCCTGCGTAGCGTTGATCACGGCCGTTCTTGCGCCACCAGAACACGCCAACGATCGGCGAGAGGACGGCTGACAGCAGCGAGACACCAGCCAGCGCGAACGCACCAACCCTCTCCGCCGGAGAGAGCTTGGCACCGTTGGGCTCCATATGCGGTTTGTTGTCCGCCACCAGACCTGGCGTGATCTTGACACCAATGCTGACACTCGACCCCGCTGCCACGTTCGTCTGACCAAAGGTGGCCTCTCCACCCTTGGTGTACTTAATCGTCTCGCAGCGCTCGGTGCTTCGCGGCGGTCCGTAGTAGCAGGTGGCCTCTTGGACGCCGCCAGGCACCGTTGTGGTGATCTTCAAGTCCTTGATCAACGGGTTGCCGAATCCGGGGCCGTCCCAGAAGAACTCGTCATAACCGCTAAAGGTGCGCATCGCACCGATGACGTCATAGGAAATGACATAGGTTGCGGTTGGCTCAGAGATCGTCTGGTTGGGGTCGCCGATCCGGACATTGAGCTCCTCTTCGCGGCCTCCCTGGGATTCCGTGGTCTTGGAGCTGAAGTCGGTTGCTACGTAATCGTCGGGGCTCGTGACGGTGATGTTGCTGATCCCATAAACGAAATCTTGGTCGCTGTCGGGATCAGGTTCGCGGATGACAAGGTCGCGTTGGATGCCGTGCCGGCCGGAGTTGCTGCCGAAGCGCCAGGTGATCGTCTCCTTCACCTTGAGCACGCCGCTCTGCTGCATGTCGTAGTTGATGAGAAAGGAATCGATCTGATCGTCGGCAGCGTATGCCTTTGTTGGCGTCACTAGGAACCAAGCGAGCGCGGTCAGGACCATCAAGAGAAACGCGATGACGATCCGAGAGAGTCGGCCGCCAAGCTGCCAAACACGGCCGCCAGCCGCGTGGAATTGCACCATTACCTCATTGTCTCCGATGCCGGGTCGCGAGGGCTCGTTCGGCCTCACGCCTCGACTCACGGGCCGCAATGGCTTGGCGTTTGTCGTATTCCCGCTTGCCGGAGGCGAGTGCGATCTCTACCTTGGCGTACCCATTGGAGAAGTAGAGCGACAACGGCACCAATGTGGTACCTGAGCTCTCGAGCTCGCGCTCGATTTTGGAGATTTCCCGACGAGTCAACAGCAGCTTGCGAGTACGTCGGGCTGTGTGGTTCGTCCAGGTCCCATGGCTGTACTCGGGAATGTGCGCGCCTCGCAGCCAGACCTCGCCTTCATCGACGGTGGCGTAGGCGTCAGTCAGGTTGGCACGTCCATCGCGCAGCGACTTCACCTCAGTGCCACTGAGGACGATGCCCGCCTCGTACGTGTCATGAATGTGGTAGTCGTACCTGGCCTTGCGGTTCTGCGCGACTAGTCTGCGGCCTTTCTCCTTTGCCATGGTCTCAATCATGCCGGTTTGCGCTAAGCGGCCCACTTGTCAGCGTCGATGGTCGCCGTAGGGACGACACACACCGACAAGTCGGTGTCGTCAGAACCAGGTCATAGGGTTCCGGAGGCGGCCGTTGATCCACACCATCAGGTGCAGATGGCAGCCAGTGGAAAAGCCCGTGGTACCGACGTAGCCGA
>Ga0307295_10000282_pt1 | contig 10787 bp, 10 predicted proteins | sample ER_DNA_152_FD_194481 | JGI IMG/M metagenome (GOLD analysis project Ga0307295, IMG submission 194481) | Bulk soil microbial communities from the East River watershed near Crested Butte, Colorado, United States - ER_DNA_152 | ecosystem: Environmental > Terrestrial > Soil > Floodplain | place...
ACAGCACCCTCGCGAACTACAGATCTCCCGTTGGACCAGCTCGCGGCTGGCGTACGGGGCGCTCTCACGCTCCCCTCGGACCCTGGCTACGACGAGGCCAGGGCCGTCTACAACGGAGCTGTGGACCGACGACCGGCTGCCGTCGTTCGATGCGCCGACGTCGCCGATGTAATCACCTGCGTCAACTTTGCACGGGAGCACGACATGACGCTCGCCATCCGCGGAGGAGCACACCACGGAGGCGGTTTCGGTGTCTGGGATGACGCTCTCGTGATCGACCTCAGTGGCTTGCGGAGCACCACGGTTGATCCCGCCGCGGGCACGGTCCGAGTGGACGCTGGTTGCAAATGGGGCGATGTCGACCACGCCACCGGTGCCTTCGGCATGGCGACCCCCTCGGGATTTATCTCGACAACTGGAGTGGGCGGATTGGCCCTCGTTGGTGGAGTGGGCTATCTCACCCGACGCTTCGGGCTCACCGTCGACAATCTGGTCTCAGCAGACGTGGTGTTGGCAAACGGCCGCTTTGTCAAGGCGAGCGCCGAGTCGCAGCCTGACCTGTTCTGGGCATTGCGGGGTGAAGGCGGCAACTTCGGGGTGGTCACGTCGTTCCTGTTCCGCTGCCACCCGGTTGGGGAGCACGGGATGATCATCGGTGGTCCGGTGCTGTACGACATCGCGGACGTCGAGGACCTATTCCGGTGGTATCGCGAGCTGCTGCCGGCGCTGCCGGAGGAGGTCAGCGGCTGGATCGGCGTCACCGTCATTCCGTCAGGCCCGCCATTCCCCGAGCATCTGTGGGGCCGCAAGGCTGGCATCATCGTCTGGTCCTACACGGGCCCGCATGCCAAGGCCGACGAGGTGCTCGCCCCGATCCGTAGCTTCGGCAATCCGCTGCTGGTCGGGCTGCAGCCGATGCCCTTCTCGGTGCTGCAGACCGCCTTCGACGCGTTGATGCCGACCGGGTTGCAGTGGTATTGGAAGGTCGACTTCTTCGAAGAGATCACCGACGACGCCATTGCTGTCCATCGCCGCTACGGCGAGACCATCCCGACTCCGCTGTCCACGATGCACATGTATCCGATCAGTGGGGCCGCCGCCCGGGTGCCTGAGGACGCTACGGCGTTCGCATATCGCAATGGCGGCTGGACGGGCGTGATTGCCGGAATCGACCCTGACCCTGCCAACCTGGCGGCCGTCCGTAGCTGGGCGCAGCAGTACTGGCAGGAGCTACATGCCAGCTCAGCGGGCGGCGGCTACGTGAACATGATGATGGAAGACGAGGGTGAGGAGCGGATCAAGGCCGCGTACCGCGGCAACTACGACCGGCTGTCTCAGATCAAGAAGCGCTACGACCCGACCAACCTCTTTCACATCAACCAGAACATTCCACCCGCGGCTTAGTCCGCGGCTCCGACCCACTTCGCCCTACTTACCTACGCTTCGCGGTATTTGCAATTACCGCGAAGTGCAGGCAATTACCGCGAAGTGCGTCAAGGGCCTCGGCTAATAGCGGCGGACAGGACCGGCGGTAACGAGCTGCCGCCGGCTCGATCGCCGATGCAGCAGCCAAGCAGCCACTACGCCACCAATGGCGCCTCCGAGGTGTGCCTGCCAGCTGATGCCAGCGCCGCTGGGAAAGATGCCCCAGATCAGTCCTCCGTAGACGAGCAGTACAAGTGCCGCCACGACGACCTGTGCGGGCCGTCGGGACCAGATACCGCGAGCCAAAAGGTAGCTCAGCCAGCCGAAGATCAGTCCGCTCGCACCCAGAATGATGGTGTGGGCCGGCGTCAGGGACCACGCGGCCACTCCTGAGATGACAATGATGATCAGCGAGGAGGCGAGCCATCGGGCGAGACCGCTCAGCAGCACCAGGAATCCGAGAATATAGAACGGCAATGAATTGCTGAGCAGGTGATCCCAACCGGCATGCAGAAAAGGTGCTGTGAAGATCTCAGGCATGCCGTCGACTTCGCGAGCGTGAATGCCAAGTTGATCCAACTGATGGCCGCTCAGCTGATCAAGAAACTCCAGCATCCAGAGTCCAGCAAGCAGCAACAGCATGACAAGGGCGGCCCAGCCAGGGCGCGGCGCCGTCCGATCTGCCATCATTCACCTTCCGTGTCTCGGTTGCGAGGCGGTGCCTGTCCAGCAACAAGTGCTGGCTCCCAGCCTGCCTGGCGCCGCCAAACCAGTCTCTCTGATACCGCCGAACTCGGACAGCTGCCTGGTGGTATGCGATCTTGCCAGCGGAATGGAAGCCGCATTCGCGGGTAACCTCCGGTGCGTGAGAGGAGGCTCATGCAGCCATGTCGATTCATGAATCTGAGCCGTTGATCGATCCCGATGACTCATCCAGCAAGCCTGACAAGCCTGAGCCTGAGGTTGATCCCGATAGTCCACTGGATCCGCCCGAGGACACTGAACAGGTCGACCCGGATCGCCCACTAGACCCGCCTGGCGGCCCGGACATCCCGGAAACGGGATATGCGGAGCCTGGCGACCAGAAATCCTGAATCACCCAAGGTCATACCAAACCGTAGTGCGACCAACCTCGAATTATCTTGCGAGAACTCGTATCAGGCCGTATCAGGTGATCAGTACCGCCATCTGATCATGTGAGGTCTTGACGAGTTACCCCGCACAGATGAGGAGTTTGGAGGTCGGGATGTACCCGCTCCCCGAACTAGTGGCCAGGCTGGTCTGTTCGGTGGTGCTGATCTTGCCCAGCAGCGCGGCACTGTTGCTGAGCTGGCTCAGATCTGCCAGACATGGGGCGCGATCCTTGCCGCCTTGCACACCACCGCAACGCATGGCCCATCGGCACCACTCGCGGCACGGCCATGGGTGATCAACCCAGAGCACCGGCCAGCCTCGATGAGGCCAGGCTCGATGGGCCCAAGCTCGATGAGCCCAAGCTCGATGAGCACAGCTTCGACAAGGAGCGTGCTACCGAGCTTGGGATATGCGGCCGTGCTACGGGCTTATGAGTCCTCGTATGAGCTGCGGGCCGCGGCCCGCGAGGTCGATGAGCGCTGGACAGAGCTGCACTGGATCCATGGGAACCTCACGGCAACCAACGTGCTGGTTGAGCATCAACCCGCGCTCCGTGTCAGCTTCATCGATCCTTGCGGCGTAGGCCTCGGAGATCCGGCTTGGGATCTGGCCGCAGCCGTGGACATGATCGCTTGGCTGGCGCCGCGCTGGGGCGTAACGCCGCAGCTGCTGGCGGACTATCTGATCTTGGGATATCGGCGGGCCGGCGGGCCCGGTCACCTCTATCCGGCCATCCAGGCCGTACGGGCGCTGGCTACCGCTGTATGGGTCACAGATTCTCCATGTGAGTCGTCAAGCGAGGCACCTGTCGAGGGAAACTGGAATTCTGGCTGGATCGGGCTTGCGGGCACGCCGCTCGAGTCGGGTGCCTCATGAGCGTGGCTTAGACGCCTCCAGGCCTCAACTCAGAACCGTAGTGCCAAGCAGCCGACCGATAAGGAATGTCGCCGCGAGCGCCAGTGCGCCGCCGACGACGACTCGAACCATCGGCCGCAAGATCGGACTGTCGCCAAGGTAACCGCCGATAGCGCCAGTGATCGCCAAGGCGGCCAGAACGGCAACAAATGTGGCGGATATCCGCATCGAGGCCGGAAACAAGATGATCGCCAGGATTGGCAGCAGGCCGCCGATCGTGAAAGCGATGGCCGAGGCGTACGCGGCCCGCCACGGACTCACAATGTCGTTCTGATCGATATTGAGTTCGACATCCAGGTGCGCCGCCAGAGCGTCGTTGGCCGTCAGCTCCTCGGCCACCTGACGCGCGGTCTGGGGACTTAATCCCTTGTCCTGGTACAGCTTGGTCAGCTCGGCCAGCTCTTCGTGCGGCATCGTTGCCAGCTCGGTTTTCTCCTTGGCGATCAAGGCGTGTTCGCTGTCACGTTGGCTGCTTACCGAGACGTACTCCCCAAGTGCCATCGAGATCGCCCCGCCGACCAGGCCTGCTACGGACGCCGCGAGAATCGGCCCTAGCTGTGGTGTGGCACCGGCTACGCCCACCGCAATCGCGGCCACCGACACAATGCCGTCATTGGCACCCAGCACACCGGCGCGTAGCCAATTCAGCCGGTTCGCCAGTCCTCCGGAGTGCGGCTCATCGGCGTGGGTAGCCTCCAGTCCTGTCACGTCGCCGAGTCAAGCACGACACCTCGCGATCTGCCAGGAAAGGTTGCCGTCGACCGACCGAATGGGTGCATGCTTTGACCGGGAGGTCAGCAGTGACAGTCGGTTATTCGGGCACACCATTGCCACATAAGCTGGGCATCAAGCCCGGTATGTCGATCGCGATACTGGAAGCGCCGCCCGAAATCGAGGCCATCCTCGGCGAGCTGCCGGATGGTGTGACAATCAGCCATCGACTGACCGGTCATCGTGATCTGGTGTTGATCTTCATCAACCGCCAGGCCGACCTCGCCTCCCGTCTTCCGGGTCTGATCAATGCGATCACACCTAATGGCATGATCTGGGTCGCCTGGCCCAAGCGGGCGAGCAAGATCGAGACTGATATGACTGAGGACGTCATTCGAGAGATCGTGCTGCCAGCCAGCGGGCTGGTCGATGTCAAGGTCTGTGCAATCGATCAGGTCTGGTCTGGCTTGAAGCTGGTGATTCGCAAGGAACTCCGCTGACATACCAGGTTCAGCTGGCAGGCTGCACCCGCAGCGTGACATAGCTTGTCAACACTTCGCTGGGATCGATCAAGACGGTGCTGTTGGAGATGCGACGTGCGTCATTCAGACCGTGCGCCGGCCAGCTGGTACACGGCGTCAGAGATAGAAAATATCCCGCGCGGTACCACGGAAAGCCGCTCCGCCCGCCGGCTTCCATCGAGTACCACACATAGGGAAATACCTCGGCATCCCATTCCAGCTCGATGGCGATGCGATGCGATGGCCGGCTGATGCTGATCATGGGGCGAGAAAAGTCGCTGAGGTAGACCAATCTCGTCTCTGCGCTCTCCGGCTCCGGCAACAGGCTGAGATTGATCATGGCCTCGGGCCCATGCGATCGTGGCCAGGGCATCAGATCGTCGTAGGTGATATCTGGGCTTGTCTGCGGATCGGGACGTACCACCGCGGCGGCGGAGGAGACGATGGTTTCCCGGCCCAGCAACCCACCGCCGAACATCAGCTGGCTACCCCACATGGTCTCGATACGCTCCCGGCCCACGTTGCGTACCGTCTCGCCGACGGTGATCTCGTGGTCGCGCACTGAGATGATCTTGGTGATCTCGAACGGGGCACGGATTAGACGGCCAGTCATCCGAACTGAGGACCCGGTGAACTCCCAGTCCATCCAGGTCTGGCGAGCCTCCCCGTCGTAGCCCCAATCCACTCCGTGCACGAAGACCGAGTCGCCACCGTTGGGAAACAGGGTTTGCCAGCCACCGGCGAGGCTATCGATCATCTGCGCCTCGGGGGTGCCCGGCAGTGACCTGCTGCCACGGGGCCGGAGTGCCCACGGGGGCGACCAAAGCAACGCCGCGCCATCAGCCCTGCGCGTCACCGACGTCACCGTGCCGCCTAATCCAGGGATGATCTCCACCGTGAGTGCGTCAGTGGAGAGCCGCAGAACGTCCCATCCTCGAGCGTGCCGTTCGTCCAGCTGGACCATGCGCTGAGCCTATTGGCGGATGCAGGCAGCGTACGCTCAGTCAGGAACCTTCAGTGCCGTCACCGTTTGGTTCGAGTCGTCGCTCATCAACAGCGTCGCCTCGCTGCGGGGCATGTCAAAGGCTACGGTGCCCCGAACCCGCTCCCCGGCATGCAGCGTGCCCGTCTCCAACATGGCGTCTCCAGCCCCTTCGACCGCGGTCTCGAACAGCTGGCCGGTTTGGTCGAAGACTTGGAAGTTGTACGGGTCATAGTCAACCGAGCCGGAATCGCAGATCAGCTCCACCTCGACCCGGAGATAGCTCCCCGAGGTAGGCGGCACCTGGCCGTAAGCCACCCAGGAGTGTCGGTGCAAGATCAACTGTCCGCTTCCTTCGGTGGTACTGAACTCGATCCGGTCGCCTTGAGCGCTGACCTGAGGGAGCGGTTGCTTGCTCTGCAGTGGAGCGCTGACGTGGGTATCTGAGAAATGCGCGACGACGCTGGCCGCCGCGACCACGATCGCGACAAGAAGAATGACGCCTGCGCTGATGAAGTTCGCACGTCTGGATATGCGCTTGGCGACCGACCGAGCCGGACGTGCCGGGCTAGCAGAGGGCTTGGTGGGCGGCGTGTCTCCCGGGCCAGGCGCCCAGGGAACGAAGGACGGCCCGCTGGGCGTCGGTCCCATGCCGGTGCTTTCTGAACCGCTGGGCTCGTCCATTTCCGACCACGGTAGCGCAGGATTGCCTCGCTGCCGATACCTGGTTGTCCACAGGGAGTACGCGCTGCCAGCTAACTGTCCACAGATTTGCGGTTAGGCGCACGATTTGGCATCGCGTACGCAATCTTCCGATATGACACCTTCGCAGGAATCACGCACCGAAAAGTCGTCAATACGCAGCAAGTCAGGGCGCAGAAAAGCTCGACGGCGGCATCGCAACCGGCTGCCAGAGGTGGAGGCACGGGCTCGGCTCAAGGTCCGTCAGCCAGATGATCTTCTAGCCCTCATCCCGTACCTGATCGGATTCCACCCAGATGAAGATCTCGTCGCTGTCTTCATCAAATCCGGTCGAGTCAAGCTCACCACGCGAACCGATATTCCACCCGAATCGGCCGGCGATGAGCTTGCCGAGTGGATCGATGCGCTTGCCAAGCGTGAACGTGCCGACGCTCTTGCGCTGATTGCCTACAGTGCGGCGTCCTTGCCGGCCAACCGGCTGTTGACCCGTCTGATGGATCGGCTCAGCGAGCACGAGCTGACCGATGTGCTTTACGTCGGACATGGCCGGTGGTGGTCGCTGACCTGTGGAGAGGAGTGCTGTCCCCTTGCAGGCACACTGTATGACCTCAGCTCCCATCCGATGTCTGCCGCGGCCGTCCTTGCCGGACTCGGCGTGCGGGCCAATCGGCGGGAGCTCGAGGCGTCCATCAGTGGCCCGCCCGAGGCAGAGCTGCCACGCCTGGTGGACGCGGCCGAGGACCTCCTCGCTGAACTCGAGCCGTTCGACAGCCGTGCCGCCGCTGGAGAATTGCTCGTCAGCATTATGGATTCGGCGATGGCCGATCCGTCTGCACTCGACGAGAGGAACTGTCTACTGCTTGGTTTGTTGGTGACTGACATCTATGTTCGCGATTCTGCTTGGGCGCGGATCGGTCGCAGTGACGCCGAGGACCATGTCCGATTGTGGGGGAGTGTGGTCACCCGAGTGCCACCTGTGCTGGCCCCAGCGCCGCTATGCCTTCTGGGTATGGCCGCTTGGGTCTCAGGTCACGGCGCTTTGGTGAACTGTTGTTGGGAGCGCGTTTCTCAGGTTGATCCGGACTACTCGATGGGGAAACTGCTCTCAGACATTGGCGAACGAGGAATTCCTCCATCGATCTGGCAAGAGATCAAGGATGACATGCAAGCCGAGTTAGATGCTGATTTGCCCCTGTTGGCCGTTTAGTGAGCTAGCTGGTCAGCTAGGCTGCCCCGGCGGTGCAACAGCCACTAAGTTGTGACCATGACTCGCTTCGTGGTCTGCGGAGAGGCCTTGATCGATCTGGTCCAGTCCGACGTCGGCAGTAATGACTCGTTCAGCTCCACTTGGCTCGCCCTGTCGGCAGGCGGCCCGATGAACTCCGCAGTCGCATTGGGGAAGCTTGGGGCCAATGCCCATTTTCTGGGCCGGATCTCCAGGGACGCATTCGGGCGCCAGCTGCGTCAGCACATCCTGGAGGCAAACGTCAAGCTCGACTTTGCGACGGAGTCTTCCCAAGCCACCTCGATCGCCGTTGTGAGTCTGGATGAGCAAGGTGCGGCGAGCTACACCTTTCACTTCAACGACACGGCTAACTTTGGCTGGCAGATCGATGACCTGCCGCAGCTGTCGAGTGACGATTGGCTACACATCGCCTCGTTGTCATGCATTGTCAGCCCGGGCGCGGAGGTACTGCTCGACTGGATGCGTGACGTCCAGGCCGGGGTTTCGTACGACATTAACGTACGACCAACGGTGATCACCGATCCTGATGAGTACTGGAACAAGGTGCAGCCATGGTTGCGGGCGGTCGGACGACGTCAAGGCATCGTCAAGGCAAGCGATGAGGACATCAAGTTCCTGGCCAAGGCGGAAGCCGGCGGCGCCGGCAAGGCCGGCAGCGATCCAGTCGAAGTGGCCGGCATCTGGGTTGAGCAGTACGGGCTGGGACTTGCCGTGATCACTCTTGGGCCAGGCGGTGGAGTGGCGATCGAGCCAGGCGGAGACATCGCACGGGTGCCCGGCTTTCCCACCAAGGTGGTTGACACGGTTGGGGCGGGAGACACGTTTATGGCCGGTTTTCTCGACGGATATGTGAAGCTTCAGCTCGGACTCGAAGCCTCGCTAGAACGCGGCGCGGCGGCCGCCTCGATCGTCTGCTCTCGGCGTGGAGCGCAACCGCCGACATCGGCCGAAGTAGACGATTTGATCGCGGAGCGAACCTAAGCCACAACCGCTCTGAGCACCGGCTGCGGGAGCAGTGCCGAACATAGAGAACGCCTAGCACTGTGCTGACGCGGCCGGAGTGGCCGGGAGCCCTGCAGCCGTAGTGAGTGCCTCGACCGCTTCGCGGGCGCGCTGCGGACTGGGCGCGGAGCCGTCCGCCTCAGTCACATAGAACGTGTCGATGGCCTGCCCCGCCAGAGTGCTGATGTGAGCCGAACGGATCGAAAGCCGAATCTCACTCAACGAGCGGCCCAGGGCATACAGCAGCCCGGCGCGGTCGCCGGTCCGGACTTCAATGACCGCCGCTGTCTGGCTGGCATCGCGGACCAGTTCGACGTACGGGTTCGATACAGCCCCACTGCCATGTGCTCGCGCCTCCCGGCGCTGCACCGGCGTCAGAATGCCAGTCTCACCTGCCTCGAGGCGGCTCAATTGTTTGATCAAATACGCAGTGTCGGGCAGATCAGTGGCCAGCTGTTTGTCTACTCGCCAGGTGTTGACGGCCACGCCTTCCACGGTGTGGAGCACCGCCGATCGCACCTGCACTGAATGAGAGGCAAGCAGGCCTGCGGTGTCGCTGAAGAGCCCGAGCCGGTCGGCCGTCGCAATGACCAGCTCAATGCCCCCTGGCTGGCGCTCCACGCGGATCCGCGGCCTGCCGTCGAGTTTCACAGAGCGGGCCAGGCCAAGATCAACTAGCTGGGCAACATCAACTGGGGTTGTCTCATCGACCAGCAGCCCTTCGGTGTTGTCGGCCAGACTGTTGATCAGCTGGGCCCGCCTTGGCGACCAGGCAGCCGGCCCGGCAGCGCGAGCGTCTGCCTCGGTGAGATAGCGCAGCAAGTCCAGGATGTCGGCCCGGCCCTGCACTGCCTCGACTAGGACGCTCAAGGTGGCGGGATCAGCGTGATCACGCTTGGTGGCCAATGCGGCCAGAGTCAGATGGTGTCTCACCAAAAGCTCGACCAGTTCGGCGTCGCTCTGCCTAAGTCCAATCGCTGCGACGGCCTCGCGGGCGATCGGCGCCCCGCGATCCGCGTGATGCGCGCCGGCCCCGGGCAGCTTGCCGATGTCGTGGAAGAGGCCGGCCAGCAGCAAGATGTCGGGCCGATCCACCTGAGTGAGATGCCGCTGCGCCTCCGCGACGGTCTGCACCAGGTGCCGGTCGACTGTATGACGGTGGATCGGATTGTGTTGGGGCCGAGCGCGGATCGGCTCCCAGGAAGGAATCCATCTGCTGATACAGCCCGCGAGGTCGAGCGCCTCCCACACCGGCACGACATTTGACCCAGCAGACAGCATCTCCAGCAATGCTTCTCGTGCCTCATCAGGCCAGGGCGTCGGCAGCGCTTCGCCTTGGCTGCCAAGGTGTTCCGCCGTTACGGGGGAGAGGACCAGCCCGCGTTGCGCAGCGAGGGCCCCGGCCCGGAGGCCGACGACTGGATCCGCGGCGCTGATTCCGCGGCCTAGTCCGACCTCTCCGGAAGAGATGATCAAGCCATGGTCGGCCTGGACATATTGGGGTTTGCGCTCCCGCTTGATGAAGCTGAGTACCCGGTGCTGGGGGACAGCCTGCCGAGCAGCGCGTACGGTCAGGTCGACGGCATGGCCGATCCGGCGGGCGGCCAAACTCACGTCGCGATGAAGATCATCAGGGTGGTGGTATCCCAGCCGAGTGGCCACTGTTTGCGTCTCGCTGGAGATCAATCGATCGAGCGTGCGGCCGGCCGCCAGATGGAGTGCGTCGCGGACGTCGAGCAAGCGTTCATGCGACTCGCGGATGCCGACATGCGGCCGGTCAGTCAGCCAGCTGGCTGCTAGCGCCCGCAGCATCGAGACATCGCGAAAGCCTCCGCGGGCCTCCTTGAGGTCGGGTTCGAGCAGATAGGCCGCATCACCAAAGGTGGCCAGGCGCTCATCGAGCGAGGCCAGCAGCTCCGGCAGTCGTTTACGGGCGTTGGCGCGCCAGCTGTCCAGCAGGGCGGTACGCGCACCCTTGACTAAATCGGCGTCGCCAGTGATCACCCGGAGGTCGAGTAGGCCGACACCTGCACTCAGCTCGCGCCCCGCGACCTCGGCACATTCGGCTGGCGTGCGTACCGCATGATCAACGCGAATCCGCGCATCCCAAAGCGGATACCAGAGGTCCGCTGCCAACGTGTCGATCTCG
>Ga0307295_10000290_pt1 | contig 10650 bp, 8 predicted proteins | sample ER_DNA_152_FD_194481 | JGI IMG/M metagenome (GOLD analysis project Ga0307295, IMG submission 194481) | Bulk soil microbial communities from the East River watershed near Crested Butte, Colorado, United States - ER_DNA_152 | ecosystem: Environmental > Terrestrial > Soil > Floodplain | place: USA...
GATCAGTTATATCGTGAAGGCCCGATTTACAGGTAGTCCTATTGGCGTAGAGAACCTTTCCCCTGATGAGATTTACGTACGGAGAAACGGGCTCCAAGTGATCTGGGTTAACACACGAAGGAACCTTGCAAAGATGATCGAGGCATTGTCCAGCAGGAATAGATCTTCCAGATCTCAGGAAAAAGGCTCGATGGGCAAGTGTGGTGCCGTAGTGAACTGCGGAGATCTTGCCGTATCCCTTGGGGTTGACGGGTCCCGTCCAGAGCCAGCAGCCTCTATCATCAACTTCGTACCTGGTCCAGTTGGACCAACCTTTCCCACGCATGGGTTCCAGGTTACCTTATGGGGGGCGGTTTGAGATGTCTGATCCGAATCCCGCAAGAGGTATGCCGGCACAGCTGCAGCGTTATTGGTTGCTCGGCAAAGGAGCCGCCAAGATCCGGTGGAATACGCCGGGTGATTTCAAACGGTGCGTGCGAGCACTGGCCTCCAAGTTCCCGAAGAACCCCGAAGGCCTGTGCAACATTCTGCACACCAAGGCCACCGGAGGTCCGCCGGGACACGGGTCCGCTGAGCAGGCCCTGACTGCAGCTTCCAGGGCCCTGTTCAACATGCAGGAACTCGGCCCCATGTGGGTGGGACCGTTGGCACCGATCAACCGGCCGACCGGTGAACCGCATCAGCAGCGACTGTTCGAGCCCGGAGCTTTGGATGCCAGATCACTGCCCCTGCCGCTGGCGTTCCGGAAAGTGTCAACCCCGCAGGGGCACGCCGGTTCCGTCACTGTGGGCCGGATCCTCGGCACCACCATCGGTCCCGACCATGAGGGCCGGGACTTTGCCTGGGGCTGGGGTGACTGGATGTCAGAAGACATCGTCCCCGAGGTCAAAGAAGCTCGCTACTTGAACTCTCAAGGAGTTCTTGGTCCATCACTGGACCCCGGTGGTCCGGTGATCGGCACGATGAACCCGGACACCGGTGTCGTTCACTTCTCCCGGTACACGATGGGTGGCGCGACGCTGGTCGCTATCCCGGCATTCACGGACCTGCGACTGTTTGACGTCAACGATGCCGGTGACTGGGACGACGATGAGGACATGCTCGATCCTGGCTTCGACGGCGACCCGGACTACGACCCGAGTGACTGTGGCTGCGGGAGCTACACCACGGAGCCGGAACTGTTCGAGTTCGCAGTGACCCCGCACGGCTGGAAGGGTATGCCACTGGCACCCCGGGAAGCCGTCTTCGACAACGACGATGCGGTACGCCGGATTACCGCCTGGGCTTCTGGTGGCGGTCAACCGGACCCGAAACTGATGGGAAAGATGTTCATGTGGAGGGATGCCCGGCTACCCCCCACCGATCCCACCGCGTACCGGCTGCCGTACGGGGACATCGTTTCTGGCCGGCCAACGATGGTTTACCACGCCATTTACGCGGCTGCGGCACTTCTCTCCGGTGCCCACGGTGGCCTACCGAACATTCCGGACGAGGAAAAGAACCAGCTTCGGGGAGTCATCTCCGAGATCTACCCCGAAATGGCCAAGGCCTTCGGGGACCAGAACATCCGTGCCCCATGGGACCGTCCAGCAAATGTGACAGCTAGAGAACAAGGAGGAGACTTCGCCATGACCGAAGGGAATGGGTACCCCGTGTACCCGCCGAAAGCTTGGTTCGACAAGCCGAACCTGGAGAAGTTGACTCCGCTGACGATTGACGCGGACGGTCGCGTGTATGGACACCTGGCCGCCTGGGACACCTGTCATCGGGACGTGAGTCAGAACTCTTGCATGCTGGCACCGAGGACGCAGAAGGACTATGAACCTTTCCACCTTGGCACCGTGTTCACTGCTGAGGGGGACTCGATCCGTGTCGGAAAGATCGTCATGGATACACGGCACGCAAGCATCAACCTTAATTACCGTGCCGCTGCGATCCACTACGACGACACCGGTGACGAAGTTGCTGTCGTTCGTGCCTACGAGGACCAGTTCGGACCAGTGCTGGCTGGTGCAGTAGTACCCGAAGCGGATGAGCGCAAGGTGGCCAAACTACGTCGCAGTCCCCTGTCGGGGGACTGGCGGGCGGTGGACGGAAACCTGGAACTTACCGCTGCTCTAGCCGTCAACGTCCCGGCGTTCCCCGTGTTCAGCATGGACGGGGATGAGCGTCTCGCACTCGTTGCCGCCGGTACTGTGATCATCGATCCCGACGATGTCGAGTTCGAAAGCCTGGAAGAGGAGTTCTCCGTGAAAGACGACGAGGCGCAGGAAGACCGGGCGTGGGAGCTGCGCCAGATCGACGAAGACCACGACAACTGGAACCAGTGGAACCGGGCCCGGCAGCTGTACCAGTTCGCTGTCGACACCGGGCAGCCGCTACCCGCCGACCCTGGTGGTGACCCGATCTACGGGGACCAGGCGATCGCGGCACGGCAGGCTGACGCGCAGTTCCAGGTCATGGAGGACACGGGAGCAGGGACCGAGAAGACTCCCGTAGCGGCCTAGCCGCAGTACTCCTATATCTGGAGTCCCTGGGACCTGAAACCGCAGAACGAAGGTGAACGATGGGGGTCGGAGACTCCTGGGGGACACAGGAACAGCTTCTCCACCCCCGTGACAGTCACGGCCGCTTCCGCAACACGTGGAAGATGGCCGCTGGTGTCGTGGAGAAGTTGCTCGCGACCCTGTCGTCGTTCAATCCTAAGACGTTCGCCAGCGACCAGGAAGCCGGCAACTACGTTTACGGCCTGTCCCGCAGTAACCGTCACCTGACCAACCGGGGACCGGCGATTGACCGGTTTCTGAAGGGCTACAGCAAGGTCAATGCGGATCTGCGTGCCGGGAAACCGAACGGGGATGCCGCCACCATCGACAAGGGAATGTCCCCGCTCCCCGATGACCTGATTCTGTCCCGGGTGGTTGGCCCGGAAGCGTTCGGTCTCACGCCACAGAACGTGGGCCAGGTCGAGGAGCTGACCGGGAAGCTGATCTCGGACAAGGGCTTTTCCTCCACCAACATCGGTACCCCGATGCCTCACGGTGCTGGGCAGATCACCATGTCCATCGCCACCCCGAAGGGCACCAAGGCACTCGTTCCGTCCACCGGAACACCGACCCGGGAAGTCATCCTCGGCCGGGATCAGCCGCTACGGATCACCAAGGTGGATTCCGACGGACAAGGAGGCTTCTATGTCTATGCGGTGGCGTCCGGTGACAGTGAAAGTAAAAAGCCTGTCGACATCGGAAAGGCAATCCCGGGGGACGGTGTACAGGAGCAGGGGCCCGAAGTCACCCCGACTCCGGAGGTGGGCGCTGGGCCTACTGGCCCTGTCCCTGGAGGGGGCCCGGGCCGTCCGCCCGGCCCTGGACCCGGAGAGCGTAACGACGGGCACGTCGGGGTCGTCGGACAGGGTAAGCCGGGTGGCGAAGGGGAAGTAACCGGTGAGGTTGTTCCTGATCTTCCGCCGGGACCGGAGGAGGGAACTGACTCCCGGAACACGTTCCGTGCCGCGTTCGAGGAAGCCCAGCTGAAGATGCCGACGGTAGGTAACCGTCGTAAGGAGTTCACTGACGCGTATCTGGGGGTGGCTTCGGGGAAGAAGACCCCACAGCAAGCCGTCAACGATCTTGACAACGCGATCACGGTGAACAAGCGGATCCTGGCCTCAGATGCCGAAGACGGCACCGACTCCGGTCCCCTCGGCGAGGACATCAAGCGGCAGGAAGTGCTCTCTGACCTGATCAAGGAGCACTTCAACTTCACCGGACGCACGGACTTCAAAGCTACCGAGAAGACCACCTCGGAACAGAAGCGTAAGCAGGCCCAGAAACTTGTCGAAGGTGGCTCCGGGGACGCGACCGAGGACCGGAAGCGTCGGCTTGAAGCGGAGAAGTTGACCGGCGAAGCCGACCGAGAAGACCGCGTCAAGAAGGCTGCCGCCAAGAAAGCTGCCGCCAAGAAAGCGGTCCCGGCAAGGAAGGCAGTCGCCAAGAAAGCCGTATCCAGTGACGAGAAGAACGCTCCTGGTGACGTCGACAAGATGACGATCCCGCAGCTGCGGGAGGAAGCCAAGCGGCAGGACAAGAAGATCCCCTCCTCGGCACGTCGCAAGGCTGACATCGTTGCGTTCCTGAAGGGCGACCAGAGAGGACCAGAGACTCCCGCCAAGAGGGTTACCGCAAAGAAGGCTGTGCCGGAGGTCAAGGGCACCCCGGACCTTGATGAGGCGTACAAGAAGACCACCGTTACCCAGTTGCGTGCTGACGCGAAGGCCAACAACATCGAGGTGCCGAAGAACCTGCGACTGAAGCGGGACATCTTTGACCACGTGACGAAGGAACTGGCCCGCCGCGAGCTGGAGAAGCGCTCCGGTGGCGAGAAGAAGACCGTCACTGAGAAGGTGACGCCGAAGACAGGAACCGGTAAACCAACCTGGGGCACCCTGAAGTCAAAGGGACTCAAGTCCGGCGACATAGCCATGTACCACGGCCAGGACCGGAAGAACCCCACAACCGAAGGTCGCGAAGTTCGTATCGAGGGCATTCCAGGCACAGGTTACTATCTTGTGGACACAGAAACTGGTAAGCAGATCGATGCCGGTGGCTGGGCCCACCGGTCTTGGCTTTCCGAAGTTCCCAGTGGCGAGAAGAAGTCCCCGGAAGTTAAGTCTCCAGCCAAGAAGGCCACGGCTGGTAACGCTCCTGGACCTGAGTCGGAGAAGGTTACCGCAGCGAAACTCGCCGAAGAGCGGCGCGTGGCCAACGAAAAAGCAATCCAGGAACGTCGCGAGGCTCGGGAAAAGGTTGCTGCCGCCAAGAAGCAGGAACAGGAAGCGGAACGGACCCGCAAGGCTGCCGAACGGGAACAGGTCAAGCTTCGGCGGGACCAGGAACGTGAGACCGAGAAGCTACGTAAGCAGCAGGAGCGGAAGCAGGCCCGCCTGGACAAGCAAAAGGAACATGAGTTCCGGCAGGCTGAGGAGGAGCGTAAGCGGTTCCTAGAGACGGTTCAGGACTTCGACAAGTTGACCGGCAAGCAGTGGACCGTAAGTGCTCTGCGCTATGTGGCTGCCAGCGAAGGCATCAAGATCCCGAGAGATCTCCGGTACCGGTCAGAGATTCGTGACCACATCGTCAAGGAACGCGTTCGCCTGCATGCGGAGAAATGGGCGGAGATCAAGTCTCGGCGACAGTTGCTGGATGAGGCAGACACGAAAGGGATCTTCGTTCCTTACAAGATAGGTTCAGGCAACGAAAAGGACCTTTCCCAGTACATCGCCGAGTCTCAGCAGATTGTCGCTGACCTGGGTATCGACCCGAAGACGTACCTGCCGAAACGTGAGTTCCATGGTCACTTCGAGGGCGGGGACACCAATCCCAATCACCCGTATGTGATCCGGGACTTCACCACGAACACTGGATACACAATCAAGTTCGGTGTCGCAGTCCGCAAGAACGGTATCGAATATCTCGTCGAGACCGATCACACCATGAAGCAGCGGAACCATCCGTACCACGTCGCTCGCATCGTCAAAGAGATCGAAGACATCCACCAATCTCTGCCGGACGCCGACAAGTATCAGCGCAGGTACGCCTGGAACCTGGGCCGCAATCCCGGCGACGAGTACTGGGCCAAACAGTTCAACAACCCGAACCATCGGTCACTCGCCTCAGCAGGTAACGGACACGTCAACATCTGGGATCAGGAATCCTGGGGAGAAACCCCCAAGGCTTTCGGGGACACGCTCAGTCACGAATATGGTCACAACGTCGACGGTCATGGCGAAATGGACCGAAGTGGCTGGGTCAGCAACCGTTACCAGTGGCAAAGGGCAGCCACCCGGGACGGGGAACGTAACAGTCAGACCAGGTCCCTGGAAGGTTTCACGCCCAGCGTCAGAGGAGTGGCTCACCGCACCGACGTCAGTCACGACCCGAAACGGGCATGGGAGTTCGGCGTATCTGCGTACGGCAAGTCTTCAGCGCAGGAAGATTTCGCTGAATCCATCGCCCAGTACATGGCAATGGTTTCGCTGGGACGCACCCGGGATGGCAAGGAATGGTACTTCTGGGACCTGTTCCCGGAGCGTGCCAGGCTCCTGGAACAGCTTCTCCCGGAACTGAAGCGACGCCGGGAAGCGCTTATGGCTTCTCAGCGACAGGCTTAGGTTCGGAACGGTGCAGGATCGTGTGGGTTCCGTCGACGCTGACAACTTCGATAACGTCTGCTTTGTCGGCACCGTCCACCGGGTTGCCCTGCTTGTCGAAGTAGTAGATCGTTTCGCCTTCGTGTGTCGTCATGCTTAAATGGTACAACGGGACTTGAGGAGGAGCTATGCCCTGCGCATGCGGCGGATCCGGTAACGACGCAACTGCCGAGTACGAGGTTCGCCTCGCTGACGGCAGCACCAAGATCGTCAAAGGCAAGGTGGAAGCCGAGATGGCAATCACCGCCGCCGGCGGCGGGTCCATTATCAAAAAGGTGGTATAACGAAAGGCCCCAGAGTGGACACCTGGGGCCTTTTCCGTTTACTATCCAATATTGACAGTCTGGCTTTGGGCCGTGTCACGGTGGTCGGAGCTATGGGCCGCACCCAGTACGAGAAACCCTTCTCTTACAAAGGTGCGTTGCGATGGAATTCGAGATTCCGACCAACCTCGGTGATCTGACGAGCGCGGCTCTTACCGCGAAGGCAGCTACTGCCAAGGTTGAGTACGACACGCTCTACGCGAGCGTCACTCCCGACACGGTTACCGAGGACAACCTGGCGGCGCTCAAGTCGCTGCACCAGTTCTTCTCCATCACCGTCCCCAACGAGATTTCCGGTCGCGAGCGCCGGGCAGCCGAGTTCGCCGCGATCGGTACCGCCCCCGAAGAGCCTGCTGACGACGAGACCGACGGTGGCGACGAAGCCGCAGTCGACGCTGTTGTTGCCTCGGCCGCAGTGGCTGCCGGTCCTACGATCACAGTGACCCTGGCCGACATCATCAAGGCCACCGGTGGCACCGCCAACGACACGATGCCAACCCCAGCGGAGCGGCCTCGCTACTCCACCCTGGTGGCAGCTGCGGGTGTGCCGAACACCGAGGCGGGTCAGCAGCTTGCATCCCTGCTTGACGTGGCGAAGGCATTCAACGACCGCACCGCTGGCTTCTCCGGCATCCGTGGCGGCAACTCCGGTCAGGGTCCCACCCACTACCCGGTGGCCACGCTTCGGCGTGAGTACCCGGAAGAGTTCTCCATTAACGACATGGACGAGTGGGGAACCTGGGAGAAGCTGAACAAGGTTGCCGACGAGAGCCGGCTTCCGGGTGGCTCCCTCCTGCAGTCCGTGCTGATGCGGCAGAAGCAGCTGGAAGACACCCCCCGCTCCATGGTTGCGGCGGCTGGCTGGTGTGCCCCGTCGGAGACCGACTACGACATCTGCCTTCAGATCACCACGGACGGCCTTCTGGACGTTCCTGAGGTGCAGGCACGTCGGGGCGGCATCCGGTCCAACACCGGTATGGAGTTCGATGCGATCTTCGGTGCCGGCACCGGCTTCTTCAACCTGACCGAAGCGCAGGTCGCGGCGGGCACCACGAAGACCTGCCTTGAGATCCCGTGCCCCGACTTCACGGACACCCGACTCGGTGTGACCGGCCTCTGCCTCACCGGCAACATCCTGTCGATCCGGGCATACCCGGAGGCTACGGCGACGTTCACCCGGGGTGCGCTGGCGGCTTCCGCGCACCAGATCAACCGGGAGCAGATTGCGGCGATGGTGACCGGCTCCACGTCGGTGAACCTGACCGGTGTGCAGCCGTGGCTGTCCGATGGTTCCACCACTTCCAACGTGATGTCTGCGGTGGAGCTGGCGATCACCGACATCAAGTACCGGCTGCGGCTGATGAAGTCGGCCACCCTGGAAGTCATTCTTCCGTTCTGGGTGCTGGCTTCGATGCGGGCTGACTGGATCCGCCGGACCGGCATGGACAACTCGCAGCTGGCTCTGGCCGACTCGGCGATTATGTCCGCGTTCGCCACCCGGGGCGCTCGTCCGCAGTTCGTTTACGACTGGCAGGACGCGTTCTCCAACGGTGCGGCAACCGGTGCCGGTGCGGACACCGCGATCACCAACTTCAACTCTTCGCTGCAGTTCCTGGTCTACCCGGCCGGGACCTGGGTGCGGGCGGTTAACGACGTGATCACCCTGAACTCGGTGTACGACTCGACCAAGTTGGCCACGAACCAGGTGACTCACCTGTTCACGGAAACCGGCTGGGCCATGATCAAGCACTGCCCTGTGTCTCGCGTGTACACGGTGCCGGTCTGCCCAAGCGGTAAGACCACCATCGCTGGCACTCTCACCTGCCCGTAAGTAGCCCTCCGGGGGCCCGGATAACCGGGCCCCCACCGGCCACTAAAGGGAGGTGACCAAGTGGCCGCACTTGCGCCCCCGTATCTCATTGACCAGCCAGCAGCGCCGCTGGTTCCGTATGGGTTGTTCCGGGTCGCGACAGGTCCGATGCCGTTTCCGGTGGAAGCGGCTCAGGCCGGTGGTGTCATGTACCAGCCGGACGACTGCGAAGACGACGTCTTCCTGCGGATGGTGGCGTGCCCTCCGATCACCGGCACGATCTCGTTCAGCGGGATCGAGGCCGCGATCTCCGGGGCACCATTCATGGTGTACACCACCTACACCTGCTCCACGATCGGTTACACGTTCGACGAGCAGGCCCAGCGGGTCCGTACCCGTCACGCGCTGCGCCGCCAAACGGCTGTGGAGCGTCGCCTGTGGCAGGGGCAGACCTCAGCCACCGACGGCAACATCACCGGCCTATTCGCTGGGGCCACCAGTCTCGGTTCGGCCTCCTGCGTTACCGAGGCCGTAGAGATGCTGGAACAGACCCTGGCGGATAACGGGGTCTTCGGTGGCATCATCCACGCCCGTCCAGGAATGGCAGCCCACTTCGCTCAGGCACATGTTGTTTCCGACCGCAACGGTCGCAAGGAGACGTACCTGGGCACCCCGATCGTCTTCGGTCAGGGCTACTCCGGTGTTGGTCCCACGGGACAGGCACCGACCACAGACGTGGAATGGATGTACGCCTCCGGTCGGGTCATGATCTGGAGCCACGACGAGACCTGGGTTCCCCCAGTGGGTGAGACCACCAACCGGTCCCTGAACACGGTCAACCTGGTTGCCGAGCAGACCTACGCGGTAGCGGTGGAATGCGGAGTCTGGGCTGTCCAAGTGACCAGGAACTGTGCGACAACGGGGGCGTCGTAATGGCTGTGCTGTATCCGCGTGACGATTTCGCCAGGGTGTTCCACGTGCTTCTGGATCTGGCTGGCGGCAACGCCTCCGTGATCAAGACCACGACGGATGGCCCAGGACTGGGCCTGGTGATCTCGGACGAACTGTTTGATCGCTTCCTGGAGGCGGAGTCGGATCCCGCTGAAGAGGAGCCCCAGGCACCAAAGAAGCGTCCTGGTCGGCCTCGTAAGGTTCAGGAGTAAGTCATGGCCTCTCGGTGTTTCACCCCGTTTAAGATTCCCCGGGTCCGTGTCACGACCCTGAACTCCTGTGGCCAAGCTGCCACTGGTTCCTGCGCCACGGTGACATCGGATGGCATCATCTCCGTCGCCGCGACCAAGGAGTATGAGGACCGGCAGGAGTTCTTCGTCAAGAACGGTGACGGTCTGTTCTGTGTCCGGGAGACCAACGCACCGATCCTGAAGTGGATCAACCTGGTGTTCACGTTCTGCAACGTGGACCCGGAGTTGCTCAACATCATGACCGGTAACACGTTGGTTGCCGACGACTCCGCAGCCGCTCGTAAGACCGGCTGGAACGAGGACGAGAACTCGGCCACCCTGTCCAACTTCGCTTTCGAGGGCTGGACCCGGCTGACGAACACGGGCGTGGCGTGTACCGGTGGTGCTGAATACGGATACGTGCTTTACCCGTTCGTGGTTCAGGGCACCGTCGGTGACATTACCTGGCAGAACGATGTGGTCAACTTCATCGTCAATGCCCGGACTGCCAGCAACTCACTGTGGGGCGTTGGTCCGTACTTTGTGGACCTCTCCGATAACACGGGAACGCTGGATCAGAACATCAAACTCCTCACTCCCATCGGTTCCACGACGCACTCCCGGATGTTCATTACCCGGAAGGCTCCGCCGGATTCAGCCTGCGGCTGTGTTCCGCTGTTCGTCGCGTAACCTGAAGATCGCTTTGAACGCAGAGGGGAGGGGGCATGGTGGACGTATTCACGACACCAGCTCCCTCCCTTCCTTGCAACTGGACCCTGGATGTTCCTGGTTGCTGTGACGCGGAGTTCTGGAACGCCCTAACACCAGAAACGCAGGAAGCTGCCAGCGAATACGGGGCATTCACGGTGTGGGCGGCCACCGGACGCCGATACGGCCTCTGTGAGCGCACCGTCCGTCCCTGTGGTCGTCAGTGCAGCGGCTGCCAGCAGGGCTGGTACTGGTCTGATGGCTTCTTTGTTCCGTACATCCTCAACGGTGAGTGGCGTAACTGCTGGTGCGGAACGGATGGCGGGTGCTGCACCTGCGCACCACGCTGCCAGGTGTGGCTACCGGGTCCGGTGGCTTCAATCCCGGTCACCGGGGTGTCGGTGGACGGTGCGGTGATTC
>Ga0307295_10000294_pt1 | contig 10573 bp, 6 predicted proteins | sample ER_DNA_152_FD_194481 | JGI IMG/M metagenome (GOLD analysis project Ga0307295, IMG submission 194481) | Bulk soil microbial communities from the East River watershed near Crested Butte, Colorado, United States - ER_DNA_152 | ecosystem: Environmental > Terrestrial > Soil > Floodplain | place: USA...
GAGAGTCAGGTGCTGGTGCTCCAGCTGCGGGCGCCTGTCCGGCCTGAGGCGTACGCGATGCTCCCGCCGAGGGAGTGGCGCTGGGATCCACCATCGTCTCGATGGCGAAGTCCGCGCCCATCACGACCACAAACGCCTCACGCAGCACATCCTCGTTGCCCCCACGGGCGAAGCTGTCGCGCGCGCCGGCGTTGGACAACGCCAGCAGCAAGGTGCCATTGCGGAGCTCGGCGACCCGGGCATTCTGGCTGAGAAGGATCCAGGTGAAGCGGCGCTTGCCCTTGACCTCCTCGAGCACCTCGGGCCACAGTCGGCGGACGTCGGTGACTGAGAGCCCAACCTGGGATTCTGTTGCTGCCGACTGGGTGCCTCCATCAGGGACTGCAGCTGCCACTGTCTCCGGTGGGGAGGCGGCTGCGGTCGGTGAATCCTCCTGAGGCGTACGCGGCGGCATGGACGGCGTTACTTCCGAAACCGTAGGCGGTGGAGTCACGCTCGCGGTCGGCGGGCTCGGAGGCGGTGTGGCCAGAGCTCCGGCGGGAACAGCCGGAGTGGCTGAGCCCGCTACACCAATGCGCCGCTCCAGGCGATCGAGCCGCGCGTGCAGGCCACGATCATCGAGGTCCGCGCCGGGTAGCAGCACCCGGGCACACATCAGCTCCAGATGTAGCCGGGGCGCAGTGGTCCCCCGCATGTCGGTAAGACCCGAGGCAATGACCTCGGCTGCTCGGGTCAGCTCCCCCGCCCCAAGCACCGCGGCCTGGGTGGTAAGGCGTTCAGCTTGGTCAGGAGCCACGTCGACGAGCCCGGAGGTCAGCGCATCGGGCACCGCGGCGACGATTACAAGGTCGCGTAGCCGGCGTAGCAGATCCTCGGCAAATCGCCGCGGGTCCTGACCGACCTCGATCACCTTGTCCACACAGGCGAAAACACCGCCGGCGTCGCCGGCCGCGAAGGCGTCGACGAACTCATCGAGAAGGGAGTCAGGCGTGTATCCCAGCAGAGCGGCCGCCTGTCTGTAGGACACCCCGGATTCATCGGCAGCGCCGAGGAGCTGGTCCAGCACCGAGAGCGAGTCGCGCACGGACCCGCCACCCGCTCGTACGACTAACGGCAACACGGCGGGCTCGACCGGAATGCCCTCGGCGTCACAGAGTTTGCCGAGGTACTCGGTCAGCAGCCGTGGCGGCACCAGGCGGAACGGGTAGTGATGGGTGCGCGAGCGGATCGTGCTGATGACCTTGTCCGGCTCGGTCGTGGCGAAGACGAACTTGACGTGCGGCGGTGGTTCCTCGACGAGCTTGAGCAGGGCGTTGAAGCCTGCCGTGGTCACCATGTGGGCTTCGTCGACGATGTAGATCTTGAAACGGCTGCTCACTGGCGCGAAGAACGCCCGTTCCCGCAGATCGCGCGCGTCGTCGACGCCGCCGTGGCTGGCCGCGTCGATCTCGATGACATCGATGCTTCCCGGGCCATTGCGAGCCAGGTCACGGCAAGACTGGCACTCGCCACAGGGCACGGCCCGGGGCCCCTTCTCGCAGTTGAGCGCGCGGGCAAGGATTCGAGCCGATGTGGTCTTGCCGCATCCGCGAGGGCCGGAGAACAGGTAGGCGTGGTTGACCCTGTTGTTGGTCAGGGCTCGCTGCAGCGGCTCGGTGACATGGTCCTGGCCGATGACCTCAGCAAAAGTGTCGGGACGGTAGCGACGGTAGAGCGCGAGAGGGGCCTGCGGGCGCGTGATCGGTCCGGGCTCGTTGAACAGCGCCTCGTCTTGGGTGTGCTCAATCCCGTCCGGCCCAGGCTCTGAGAGCCGCAGGTCGTGCAGCCCCGCTTCTTCCACGCATGCACCCTATGCCCGGATGGTGACAGCCTGGTTCCGGATCTGACTCGGGAGCGCTAGTAGGCTGCGCTGCCGTGGAGCTGGACTGGGTGCTGTTTGACGCCGATGGGGTGATCCAGGGTGCTCGGCATGGCTGGATGGAGGAGCTCACCGCCTGGGGAGGATCCAGGGCTGAGGAGTTCCTGCTCGCCGTAGCGGCCGCGGACGTAGCCTGCCTCACTGGCGAGGACTTCGGGGCGGCGATGCGGGAGGTGCTGCGGCAGTTCGAGATCAGGGCTCCGCTCGAAGAGGTCATTGACCGGCAGTTCTGGATCGAGATCAGACCTCCGATGCTCGACGCGGTGCGTGCCGTTCGTGATCTTGGACTGCGCTGCGGACTGGCGACCAACCAGCAGAATCTGCGCGGGACGTACATGCGCAACTCGCTGGGCTTCGAATCGATCTTCGATGAGCAGTTCTATTCTTTCGAACTCGGGTTTGCCAAGCCCGCGGCAGGGTACTTTCAAGCGATCATGGACCGCATTGCCGTTGCGCCGAACCGGGTGCTGTTCATCGATGATCATGATGGCAACGTCGCCGGCGCCCGCGAGATCGGGATCAACAGCGAGCTCTTCCCATCAGACGGTGGTGTGGCGGCGCTGACACAGATCTTGGCGCGGTACGGCATACGGCTGTGACGGTTCGGATCGGCATTTCTGGCTGGACCTACCCACCCTGGCGAGGGAAGTTTTATCCGCCCGGGTTGCCGCATCGCGAAGAGCTGCGGTACGTGGCCGAGCGCATGAACTCCGTTGAGATCAACGGCAGCTTCTACTCACTCCAGCGCCGATCCAGTTTCCAGACTTGGGCGGCCTCGGTCCCACAGGACTTCATCTTTGCGGTGAAAGGCGGGCGCTTCATCACGCACATGAAGAAACTGGGCGGCATTGAGACGCCGCTGGCGAACTTCTTCGCCTCTGGCGTGCTCGCTCTCGATCAGAAGCTCGGTCCGATCTTGTGGCAGCTCCCACCGAATCTGGGTTTCAATGCCGATCGGATGGATGCGTTCTTTGCGCAACTGCCGCGGACCACTGGGTCAGCAGCCAAGATCGCCGCCAATCATGATCAACGCGTATCTGATGATCATGCCTTGATCAAGGCCCCCCACCCGAGGCAGCGACTTCGTCATGCCGTTGAGGTGCGACACGAGAGCTTTCGCGTACGCGAGTTCTATGGACTGCTTCGTCGGCACAAGATCACGCTGGTCGTTGCCGACAACCCGGGCCAGTGGCCGATCATCACCGAGATCACCACCGACTTCATGTATGTGCGGCTGCACGGTCATGATCAGCTTTATGCGAGCGGCTACAGTGATCGCGAGCTCGACGATTGGGCGGCCAAGATCAACTCCTGGACCGAGCGGGGCTGCGACGTCTTCGTCTACTGTGACAACGACGCGAAGGTACGCGCCCCGTACGATGCGATGGGCCTGATGGACCGGCTGGGTCTCAGCCAGCGACCCAGCTAACCACTTCGCCAGCATGCGTAGCGGTCCCCCGCGTACCCGAAAGAGCTCACTTACCCTTGCTGCCGTCAAGCCCTGGGGGAGTTGGGTGAGGTATCGCCACGCGAGGGACCAGAGACGAGTGTACGTGATCGGCTCGGGCCGATCAGTTTGGAAGCCACAGCGGGTCAGCCTCGTAGGATCGGCTGACAGGAGCTTCTTCTCATGCCCACGACCAAGATGCGTGCACTCGACCTCAGCAAGAGCGCGGATCGCGCATTCGTGCATCTGCTGGTCAACACGCTGCTCGTGTCGGTCATTAACTTCACGGTCTGGTTTGCGGTCACGTTCTGGGTGTTCCTGGAGACCAAGTCAGTACTGGCGACCGGAATGGTGGCGGGCATCTTCCTGGTGACCACGGCCGTCAGCGGAATCTGGTTCGGCAGCCTGGTCGACCAGTACCGCAAGAAGACCGTGATGCAGGCTTCATCGCTGGTTTCGCTGGCGTTCTATGCCGTCGCTTTCACGCTCTACCAGCTGACGGCGGAACAGACATTTGCCAATCCCGCGAGCCTGATGCTGTGGGTCTTCATTGTGGTGTCGATCCTCGGAGTGATCGCCGGAAATATCCGATCGATCGCACTTATGACACTGGTCACGCTCTTGATCCCTGAGGATCGCAGAGACAGGGCGAATGGCCTTGTGGGAACAACGCTGGGAGTGTCGTTCCTGGTCACCTCGGTGATCAGCGGACTACTCGTGGCCGCCGGCGCCATGTTCTACGTCTTGGTGCTGGCCATGGCTGTGCTCGGACTCAGCGTTGTGCATCTGGCACTCGTCCGAGTCGAGGATCGGTCCGAAGATGCAGCAACGTCAGAGGCGGCGTCCACGGACCAGCAGCTCAAGCAGAACAAGGTCGACCTTAGGGGCACCTTGCGAGTGGTGCGCGGCGTGCCGGGATTGCTGGCTCTGATCGCCTTCTCCTGCTTCAACAACTTCCTCGCCGGTGCGTTCATGGCCTTAATGGACGCGTACGGGCTGTATCTCATGTCCGTACAGGCGTGGGGTCTGCTGTGGGGTGCGCTCAGTACATGCTTCATCGTCGGTGGTCTCGCCGTCGCCAAGACTGGCCTGGGCAAGAATCCAGTGCGGCTGCTGCTGCTGGTCAACATCGGATTTTGGAGCGTGAGCTGCCTGTTCCCGCTGCAGGCCTCAGTGATCTTGCTGACCGCAGGTATGGCGGTCTATATGCTGCTGGGGCCGTACGCCGAAGCGGCCGAGCAGACCATCCTTCAGAAGGTTGTGCCCTACGAGCGGCAGGGCCGGGTCTTTGGGTTCGCCCAAAGCATTGAGCAGGCTGCGTCGCCGCTGACGGCGTTTCTGATTGGGCCGATCACGCAGCTGGTCTTTATCCCGTTCATGACGACCGGCGCAGGTGTTGAACTAATCGGCGGCTGGTTCGGCACCGGCCCCGACCGTGGGATCGCACTGGTTTTCATCCTCACGGGGCTTCTCGGCCTTGCTGTCACGATCCTCGCGCTCTTCAGCCGGCCCTATCGGCAGCTCAGCACGCGATACGCCGGCGAGCCGGAGCCAGTGCTCACCGGCTAATGATCTTCCGACGTAAATACGCCGGGACGTTAGGCGTTGATCAGTGAGCCCTCTGGCGTAATGACGTCGGCATCGTCATCGTCGAACCAGAAACCGCCCGCACCGAGGTAGCGGAACTTGATCGCCTGACCGGCCGGCACCGCCACGCTCACGCTCCGGGTGCCATTGCTGCGGCGTACCAGCTTGTGGGCGCCAGGCGCCCAGTCGTTGAAGGTCCCGACCGCCGACACCGGTCCGTCGTGGATGTCATCCGGCAGGACGAACTGGATGCGGGTACGGGTGCCGTCGGACTTGATGTGCAAGGACATGGGCCATCTCCTGGAAGTCAAGGTGACTGGTCTACGGGCAGAGACTAGGTGAGCTTATGGGCACGGCCCCGGCACGACACACGGCCTCACCCAAGAGTGAGGCGCTTTTCACATGTCCGTCACGGTCTCGGTTGACGTCCGGTTCGCCCGTGCTTTGCCCTTGCCGGTAACCTTCCGCGCGGAGGATTCGCCTAGAGGCCTATGGCGCTCGCTTGGAAAGCGGGTTGGGTTCACGCCCTCGCGGGTTCGAATCCCGCATCCTCCGCCCCTAGTCAGCACAAGAAAGCGCCGCCAGGACCTCAGAGGTCCAGGCTGGCGGTTTTGGGGACGTAGTCTCAGTTTTAGTCTCAGTTGGTCTGTGGCGGCGACCAGAGGAGCCCGCCGACTCGGCTCGCGACCTCATGCCGGATGGGATCGGTTATGTGTTGGTAGCGCGCGGCCATCGACGTCGACGACCAGCCCATCACGCCCATGACTGTGCGTTCCGGCACCTCAAAGGCCAAGAGCACGGTTGCAGCTGTGTGCCGGGCGTCGTGCAATCGTGTTTCTCGCACACCCGCCCGCTTCAGCTGCGCCTTCCAGGCGTGATAGTCGGAGTTCGGCTTGACCGCGCGGCCGAATCGGTCCGTGAAGACTCGGCCCGTCTCCACCCAGAGCTGACCAGCCTTAGCCCGTTCCTGATCTTGTTCGCGGCCTGGATGCAGGGCAACCTTGCCCCGCCAACGGAAGTCGAAGCTCGCGGCTGGACCATGACCACCTGTCGCGCCCGCCGACAGCATCAGTGACGCGCCGCTCTTCACGCGCTGCCGTCAAGGTTGCCGAGCTCTGAGTCAGCCGAGGTGTCACTTTCGGCGAGGGACCCGAATCGCGCCGATCGGGTCAGCTTCATGGCACCTGTCGAGCGTGCTGAGCGACAAGAGGAGCCGAGGAGACGGGAAGGACGGCGGCAGGGAGGGGGGACCGCGGCGGCAGCAGGGGGGAGAAGAATGTAGGTTCCTGCGTTGCCTGGCGTCAGCAATGTGGCCCTGGCCAGGGAACGACAGGTTGGGCACGCCTGCCGCGTCTCACCATTCTGTCGTATTCCTCAGCGGTGGCTGCTAATGGCAGCCGCGGCGTTGACACCGGCGGCGTAGGCCTCGGGCTGTTCCCAGGCGGCGAAGTGGCCGCCGGCTGACTCCTCGGTCCACGACTGGACGTCGAAGATGCGCTCGGCGAACTCGCGGGGCGCATTGACCAGGTCGCAGGGGAACACGGTGAACACTGCGGGCGGGGGGACCCGACCACCAGCCCGAGCAGCGCTGCCTGCTTCGGCGTAGGGGGTGAAGGAGGTGCCGATCGCACCGCTCACCCAGTAGGCGGTAACCCAGGTCAGCAGTTCGTCGCGGCTGAACACAGTCTCAACGTCGCCGTTGCAGTCGGTCCAGCTGCGCAGCTTCTCCACGATCCACGCCGCCAGGCCTGCCGGCGAGTCACCGAGGCCCACGGCCAGCGTGTGGGGCTTGGTCGACTGCTCGTGCATGTACCCGCCTTCCTCGGCCTGCCAGCGTCGGCCATGCTCTACGTACGCCTGCTCGTCGGCGGTGAGGTCGGTCGGCAGGTCGTGCAGGAAGTGCTGCTGCGAAACGTCGGTCAGGTGCAAGGCGGCCACCTGTTCGGGTTGCGTCCTGGCCAGGGCTTCGGCCACGTCGCACCCGACGTCTCCTGCGGAGACCGTGTAGTGGTCGTAGCCGAGGTCGGCCATGGCGGCTCCAACCGCACCGGCCATCGCACTCGAGGACAGCCCGTTCCCGGCGACGGGTGCGGCGAACGGGAACCCAGGCAGCGCCGGAATGACGACGTGGACGTTCTCCAGCAGCGGCAGGAGCCGCTCGAACCGCAGCACCGAGTCCGGCCATCCGTGCAGCAGCAGCACCACGGGTGCGGCAGCATCAGCGGCGCGACGGTGGACGACCCGAACCGGTGCGCGGCTGCCCTCGGCAGTGAGCGCCCAGGGCAGAGCGCGGATCCGCTGCTCGTGCCGCCGCCAGTCGTAGCTGTCGGCCCAGTAGGCCACCAGGTCGGCCAGGTAGTCGCCGTCGACCCCACGATCCCAGGCGGATCCGGGAGTCAATCCGACGCGACGGTAAGCACGCAGCCGCGCCTGCAAATCGTCAAGAACTGCGGCGGGAACCGGGTCAAGAACAGGGGCGTCACTGTGCACGCGGACCATCCTCCTCTATTCGGAAGAAACTGGGCCGCCGCGGACCGTTGGCCCTGGTCGTCCAGGGCGCAGCGCAGGGGCGAGACCTGGCTCAGGGGTTCTCCAGAGTCGTCGTCAAGGGGGTGGGGGAGGAGCCGCATCGGGGAGAGCGCTCAAACTTTTCCGCGATTCCTGACTAGGACAAACACTATTCAATGCAACCCTCGCGCAGAGTTTGCCAGCAAGGGGTTACGGCTTCGTGCCCTCTTGGCTCGAGCCTCGCGCCAGTTGGATCTCACCGCCAGTCTCAGTTTTAGTCTCATTCGCGACCGCTCAGCAGGGTTCATGATCTGTTGCCATGCCGATAATCGCCGCCTCACGGTGTGGCCCGAACTTGATTGACCGGCGGATGGCAGACTCGGAAAGCGGGTTGGGTGCAAGCCCTCGCGGGTTCGAATCCCGCATCCTCCGCCAGCTGGAAAACAGGCTCTGACGTGCGGACGTGCGGCCCTGGTTGCCGACTCACCAAGATCATCGACGTCAGCACGTCAGGGTGACATTCCCTAGCGGTGATGCAGAGATTCTATAGAGAAACAGATCCGCCTTGGATGCGCTCTCAGAGAGCTACTGCTGCATCTTCCCGCCGCAGCCCCGGGGAAGCGATCCAGTGGACGTTAGCCGTTCGCATGATCATCAGACATGGTGCGCCGCGCGGTGGCGGGCGAGCACATCAAGACCGAAGTCTGATGTGGGATCGCGCCACACAGAGTGAGCATGGTTGGCATCGCGCTGGGTGTTGTCCCACTCGATCAGGAGCCGGGGACCCTGCAGCCGGTAATAGTGTGGCTCCCCGGAGGCGATTGATCCCGCCCAGGCAAAGTGCACGGCGTCGAGGGCGGCCTCGTCGTCATAGCGTTGCAGCGGGGACACCCCGGCCGGTACACGGTCGAGGTAGGTGGCGAGGAGGGCCCGCAGCATCTCCCGTTGCTCAGCATCGAGTTCCCCGGCCGGTACGCCCCTGGGCTCGACCGAGTACGCAACGACGTCGTGGTCGGCATCAGTCAGCCCAGCGACCTCGTCAATGGCATCACTGGTCGCCTGCAGCTTCGCCTGCTCCACCGGGTCGGGGAATCGCTCGTCGCGCCAAATGCCCACCAGCGGGATGACTCGGTCGCCGTCGGTGACGTACGTGCGGTTGGTGGTAACCAAGTCCGAAGGGGCCTTGGGCAACAGGATCGCGCGGGTGGCGAGTTCGGGCCGCAGCGACCGCACCAGGTCCCGGCCCAGGTCCTCCACCCGGCCGAGTGGGCGATTCACCGCTCCTCCGAGCAGAGGCGACGTGGCGGGATCCGCGCCCAGGAAGCACGGCGTCATCGCGATCAGCACACCGTCCACAACGAGGTTGTTCAACGAGACGTGGTGCCCACCAAACCGCCAACCCCACAAGCCTTCGTCGCCCGGCTCGCCGAACACCCGCAAGTAATACAGCCCAGGGTCGCGGCCGCGTTCCCGACTGAAGCTGACCTTGAACCCCTCGATGTAGTCGAGGACGTTCTCCAGGCCCATGATCGTCGCGGCAGTTACATACGCGGCAGGGGACAGCCCGGCCGAGACGAGCCGCATCGCGGCCCGCTGTTGGGCGGGTCGCTGCTGATGGATGGTGAGGCCGCCGTGGTCGGTCGGAGTGTAGAACCAGCGGCGGCGTTCATTGTCGGAGGGATCGTCCGAGGGCACGGCTCCCTGGCCGATCGTGCCCTGCTTCGCATCGAGAGTCTCCAACCACGCGCGCGCCGCCTCGGCCATCTGCGCGGCCACCTCGCGACGGGCCGGTACGTCATCGTCGACCATGCCCGCCACGCAATGAATCTAACGCGGGAATGGCGGCGGCCGGAACCCACTCTTCCGTAACCATAGCCAGGATCCGTCAGCCTCGCTCAAGTCGGTCTACTGATTCGTGCATGATCGGCGCGAGCGCCGCCATCAGGGCGAGGTAGTCCTCGTAGGTCTGGCGATAGATGTCGTGCCGGGTCGTGTCGTGGCTGAGAATCTGGGTCTGGGGCGCGTACAAGGAGGCACCTTCGTCGAGGTCGCGGACCAAGCCCGCGCCGGTCGCCCCGATCACTGCACATGCTCGCAGCGTCAGATTGTCGCCGACGACGATCTCGACTTCACGGCCCAGCACGTCGACGGTGACTTGCTGCCACAGCGAGTTGTTAACAATGCCCCCCGAGAAGACCAGTCGGTCGCAGGCCACCCCGGCACGCTCGAACGAATCGATGACGCCCTTGGTTCCGCATGCGACGGCTTCGACGACCGACCGGTACAGTTCCTCGCGGGTTGTGCCAAGTGTCAGACCGACCACCGCCCCGCGCAGGCGAGCGTCGCGGTACGGCGTGCGGTTGCCCATGAAGGTATCGAGGGCGCGCACTCCGTGGGCTCCAGGCTCTACCGCCGTCGCACCTTTGATGAGCGACGCGAGATCGTCACGGGCGACGCCCATGATGGTTTCCCCCGCCCACTTGAGCACGGAGCCGCTCGTGATCTGGCCACCCTCGACGAGCCACTTCGAGGGACGCAGCGCCTGCGGATAGGGACCCCACACCTCGGTCGTCAGGACGGGTGCGTCCACCTCGGCGATGATTGCCGACGACGTACCCGAGACGAGCGAGACCACGCCATCCATGGACGCACCGCAGGCCAGCAGCGACACGTGGGCATCGATGCCGCCAACCGCGACAGGTGCGCCTCCGGCGATGCCGAGTTCGGCGGCGACCGCCGAGGTGAGGGTGCCCGCGACGGAACCGACGGGCAGGATCTGGTCGGGCAGCCTTGGTATGAGGTCACCGATGCCGAGCGCGTCATAGAGTTCCGTGGGGAAGCGTCGGTTGATCGTGTCGTAGTTGTACTTGCAGACGGCGTTCATCTGTGATCCCACCCAGCGACCGGTCAGCCGGAAGGTCAGGTAGTCGATCGCCTCGACGATACGAGCGGAGCTCCCGTAGACCGCCGGCTCGTTCTCCTTGAGCCAGATCGCCTTCGGCAGCAGCCACTCGGCCGCATCGGAGCCACCGCTCCAGGCAAGGATCGTGTGGGTTTCGGCGTGCTGCGCCGTGCGTTCTGCCTGCGGAGATGCACGCGAATCCATCCAGAGC
>Ga0307295_10000313_pt1 | contig 10360 bp, 15 predicted proteins | sample ER_DNA_152_FD_194481 | JGI IMG/M metagenome (GOLD analysis project Ga0307295, IMG submission 194481) | Bulk soil microbial communities from the East River watershed near Crested Butte, Colorado, United States - ER_DNA_152 | ecosystem: Environmental > Terrestrial > Soil > Floodplain | place...
CAGCGAACTGTATTCGAGCACGCGCAAACCATCCTGGATATCGTTTGCCCTGAGGTGACAACGACTTGGCTCGATCACATCAATCGAGTCGAGCGCTCTCGCACTGAGCGGCAATGGATTGAGCCGAAACCAACGGCGATCATCTGTGACTGGGATGCTGAGGGTAGGCGCACGTTCGAGAAAGCTACTGGCCTAGGCACGCAGAACGCAATCAAGAACGTGTATGAGGGTATCGGCCTACACAAGGAACGCCTCAAGCGCGACAAGCAAACGGGGCTAGCACGGTTCTACCTGATGGCGGATGCGCTGGTAGAGCGCGATCAATGGCTAGTGGATAACCTGCTACCTACGTGCACGCAAGATGAATATCCCGCGTACGTATGGAAAGTCAGCGCCGATGGGCGGATTCAGGATGAGCCTGTCAAGCGGGATGACCACGGTATGGACACTGATCGATATCTCACATGCTTCAAAGACTTCAAGGGTAAGGCGCGCGTCACCATCATCGACTACTGATACACGGTACTAATTTTTATTGTAAAGAAAACTTTCTTTACAATTAGAGGAGAGGAAAGGCAATGACCACAATGGAAGTTCCAACCGTAGGACAGTTCATTACCCTCAGGGTGGCTAAGTTCTTTGCGAGCCAAGACAAGACCAAGGAAGCTAGCGCGCCTGCATGGTTCCGAACGGTTATTAGGCTAGTGATGCACCTCGCCGGTTTCTCGTGCTTGACGTATGCAGGCTTTATCTGGCATCCTGCCGCCGGTTTCGTAGCGGCTGGAATCTCATGTTTTCTGCTTTCTTGGGTGACAACGGGAAACAGTCGCACCGCTCAGCCGAAGGCACCTCAGCCAGACCCACTGATGTACGGCAGGAAGTAACTCGATGGAAGATCTAATCAGCAAGGCTTGGAGCCTGTTCAATCAGGCTGACACTCCCGTTCCCTACACAAGCTCACGTGGCGGTAGTGGCGCGTCGTTGTTCGCCAGCGATTCCGGTCTTCCCATCGGAGAGCGCGCATACGACGCATACGGCAGTGTCGGCACTCTGTTTGCCATCGTGACGCAACTCATGAACGCAGTGTCATCAACAGAATGGCACCTCTACCGGCGCACTTCAGTACGTGACAAGAAGCGCCGCATCGAGGTTCTAGGGCATGGGTTCATGACTGTGTGGGACATGCCGAATCCGTTCTACACGGGAGACATGCTGAGGGAGGTTGTTCAGCAACACCTAGACCTGGTTGGCGAGGGTGTGATTGTGCTAAACAAAGTAATGGGTGTCGTGCTTGAGATGTGGCCGGTACGCCCCGACCGAATCCGCCCTATCAAGCACCCTAAGAAATTTCTTACCGGGTACATGTACGTAAGTCCCGATGGTGAGGAAGTGCCGCTCACACTTGATCAGGTTATACACCTGAAGTACCCCAACCCAACCGATCCCTACCGGGGTATGGGTCCGGTGCAAACCGTGCTGAACGACATCGATGCGGCCAAGTACAGCGCGGAGTGGAATCGTAATTTCTTCATCAACGGTGCCAGGCCAGGCGGAATCATCGAAGTTGACTACCGCATGGAGGACAAGGAATTCAATGAGTTCATTGCCCGCTGGCGGCAGCAACATCAAGGCGTCGCGAACGCGCATCGTGTTGCCGTGCTTGAAAATGCCAAGTGGGTTGACACTGCGTTCAGCATGTCGGACATGCAATTTATTGAACTACGCAACCTCCCGCGTGAACTGATTCGTGAGGCGTTCGCCTTTCCTAAGCCCATGCTCGGTACCGTGGATGATGTCAACCGCGCCAACTCCGATGCTGGTAAAGAGATCCTCGCGGAGAATCACACGATCCCTCGCCTGCGTAGGTGGAAGTCAGTCATCAATACGTTCCTGCTGCCGCAGTTCGCCAACGGCAAGGCGCTTGAGCTTGACTACGATGACCCTACCCCGGTCAACCATGAAGCTATGGATCGTGAGCGCAACAGCCAGACGGCAGGCGCGAACAAACTAGTGCTATCTGGCTATCACCCGGAAGACGTCACCGATGCAATGGGGTTGCCTCGCATGCGCTGGATTGGCATCCCAACCCCTGCCTACTCAACACCTGAGGATGAGGGGGATGACAACACAGAGCAGGCGAACATGCCACAACAGACGACCAAGCGCACCAAGGTTCGCACTTAGAGAGGAGGAAATCAGTTGACGCCACACAGCTATCGACGGATCAACGGCACCAAGGCAAAGATGCTTAGCCGAGTAAGGGCACTGCATCCGGCGCTGGCAAATGAAATCGGTGACCTCAAGCTTCCGTGGTATTACATTCGGAATGCGGCAGAGGAGGGTGGGGGTAAGGATGATGCTGCGGCCGAAGTCTTTATCTACGATGAGATTGGTGGTTCCTTCGGTGTTGATGCCAATGAGTTCATACAGGATCTCCAAGGTATCAAAGCCGAGAACCTCACTGTCAGAATCAATTCACCTGGTGGAAGTGTTATTGATTCCATCGCGATCTACAACGCGCTAGTTCAGCATCCGGCTAACGTCACGACGCGAGTCGACTCGATGGCAGCAAGCGCTGCAAGCATCGTTGCTATGGCAGGAGACACCATTGAAATGATGGTCGGTTCCCAGCTCATGATTCACGATGCCATGTCGGCAGAGATGGGTAACGCAAAAGAGTTGCGCGAGCTAGCGAAGTGGCTCGACATGCAGTCTGACAACATCGCGACTATCTACGCCGCAAGGGGAACCAAGACGGCTGATGAGTGGCGCGCGATGATGCTTGCGGAAACGTGGATGTTCGCGGATGAAGCTGTGACGATGGGTCTAGCGGATTCGGTTTACACGCGCCAGGTTCGGCAGGCCCTTGAGGAAGCGGGAGTAGATCCCACTGAAGAGGAAGAGACCGAGGAAGTAGAACCCTCAGACGAAATGGATGAGGGTGAGGAAGAGAAGAAAGACGAAGAGGAGACTGAGGAAGCGGAAGCGATTGCCCTTCTGATGGCCAAGCGGCACACCCTCACGAATCGCGGATACAAGTACTCAGGGCGGCCGAAAGCGCCTGCCCCTTGCGCAACACGAAACGGGATCGCTCCGGATGCGGAGCTAGACCAATTCATTGCAGGGCTAGCAAAAGTCCTAGAGAGGAAGTAGCACGATGGCTAAGACCATTGCTATCCCTACGGATGGCGATCAGCTCAGGGAAATGCTGAGTGACCGCGCTGTGATGCGGCAGCTTCAGAGTGACCCTGAGGCAATGTCTGAGTTCCTGGAGAATTCGATTCAGGCTCGGCTCAAGAGCGATCCGGCGATCCTAGCTCAGGTCAACGAGCAGGCCGAGAAATTCAAGATCGAGTGGTTGCGCGATCAGCAAGGCGACACTGATGCGGTTGCGCGTCGACTCAATCTCGACAACCCCAACGCGCGGGCACGCATCCGGCCGAACACGCTCTACAACAAGAACGCGCTTGGTGCGCCGCATGACCACATGTTTGCCAGCGCAGCGGAATTCATGCACACCATTTCGGAGCATGGGTTCAAGAACGGTCAGACGTCGCAGCATTTGGAGCGGCTCAAGAATGACCTTTCATCGGTCAAACCCTCTGACGGTGGGTTCCTCATTCCTGAGATCCTTCGGGCTGAGTTGCTCCGTGTCGCGCTAGAGCGCGCGGTTGTGCGTTCTCGTGCCCGTGTAATCCCCATGGACAGCCTGACGGTTCCGTTCCCTATGGTGGATAGCACCAGCAATGTCTCGTCCGTCTACGGCGGTGTGACGGGTTTCTGGACTGAGGAAGGCGCGACCCTGACGGAGTCTCAGCCTCGCTTCGGTCGAGTCGAGCTGAAAGCGAACAAGCTTGTTCTCTATACCGAGGTTCCGAACGAATTGATTCGGGACGCTCGCCCGTCGCTTGAGGCGTTCATCGGGGACATCTTCCCTGAGGCGATCGCATGGTTCGAGGATGTCGCTTTCTTCGTTGGTGGTGGAGTTGGCGAGCCTCTCGGATTCCTGAACGCGCCAGCGGCAATCGATGTCGACCGTACCGGCGCAAGCTCGGGAACGGTTGTGTGGGCCGACGTGGTGAACATGTACATTCGCATGCTGCCTCAGTCGCTTGACCGCGCTGTGTGGATTGTGTCGCCGGATACTGTCGGCGCGCTCATCAACATGGTGTTCACGGGTAGCACTACTCCGATTCTCTTGGGGGGTGGGGGTTTCCCGTCCGGTAGTGGTCAGTCGCCGTTGTCCCTCTTGGGTCTTCCGGTCATCGTGTCCGAAAAGGCGCGTGCGCTTGGTACCCGTGGTGACATCAACCTTGTCGATTTCGGGTTCTATCTGATCGGTGATCGACAGACGATGAGCGCTCGACAGAGCGAGGATTTCCGATTCCAGAGCGACGTTACCGCCTTCCGCGTGATCGAGCGGCTTGACGGTCGTCCGTGGCTCGCTTCGCCCATCACTCCGCAGAACGGTTCGGCCAACACGCTTTCCCCGTTCGTCAAGCTGACCACGGCGTAAGAGGAGAATTCAATCATGGGATTGTGGTTCCGGCACAACGACAACAAGGTTGCGGATTTGGTTTCGGGCAATGGCTTTGCCGTCAAGTCCGTCACCGATGAGCGGCAGCAAGTCACATGGAAAGTGGTTCACTACTACGCGAACCAATTTCCCACAGATGTGGTTCTGGCTGATGGGTACGCAACCGAAGCGGAAGCACAGGGCGCGCTTGAGGAATTGCTTGCTGAGTGGGATATCACTGCTGCTCGCATTCAACCTCCTGTGACCCCGGAAGAGACGACCGACACAACGGACGAGATGGAAGAGGAGGGGAAGTAAATGCGTGGCCTAGGTAATGCGTTCGATCTGTCTGTCGGCATCAACAATGTTGCCGACATCGCAGCGGGTGCCAACACGGGCAAGCGATTCCACATGCGGAACTATCAGACGCTTGGAATTGTTTTCTTCAAGAATGCCGCGTCAGCTGGTGCCGATGATGTCATCATCACGCTTCAGGAACACAACGCCAACACGGGCGGTACGTCACAGAGCTTGGCAGCTATCACGGATTGGTACCGCAAGAGCGTTGCCTCTCCGTTGCTCGGTACTGAGGTTTGGGTTGAGACGACTCAGGCCGCAGCGGCAACGCTGACGCTCGCTGGTGCAACGTTCGCGACCCATCAGCAAATCGTTTGCTTTGAGGTGGAAGCGGATTCGCTGTCAGCTGGTTTCGAATGGCTGTCCGTGAACATCGCAGACCCTGGTGCGGGTGGCACGATTCTTGGTGGCGTTCTGTACGTCGCATCGGGACTGAAGATTCAGCGCCGCCCGGATCTGCTCGCACAGCCTAACGCCTAGGAAGGAATTCCCATGGCGAAAAGCACACATGCTCAAGAGGTGTCAACAGGCACCTCTGAGAGCTATACGGAAGCGGAACTGTCTGCCAGCCTACGCGGCAGGCCAATGCTGGGAGGTGAGTTGAAATCAGTTGGTGGAGCCTCTACTCAATCCTCAAAGAGCGGAACGACGTCAAGCGACAAAACGATGCCGTCCCACCAAGCGCCTGCCCAAACGATGGAGAGCCTCTCCAGTCAACGGGAGTCGGCGCAGGACTCTTCTGCCGATTCGATGGGTGGCGATGGCCAGGCGACTCTGAGCCAATCAGATAAGACCATCGTCAAGCCAGCGCCGCCTAAGGGTAAGCAAGCGCGAACAACAACGATGGATGATGACGATTTCGCAGCCCTGCAATAACTATTTCATTGTTGGTGGGGGAGTTGCTTTCACAGGACTCCCCCTCCCCCACACAGAACGGGAATGCAGTGCGTGACAATGAAGCCAAGTCGAATCGCGATCGTCAAAGATCTCATCCTATTCTTTGGTGGGCTTACCGGTATCGCTTATCAGCAGATAACGGGGAACGTAAATATCGTGCTGCTAATGATTTTCACGGCTATGACTGGCGTTCCCGGTCTGATGAATATAATCTCCCTAGTCCGGAATTCACCTACAGAGTTGCCATCATCACATCATCAGCCGCAGTCTTCTCACTCGGAATCGGACAGTGCCTCACCGAAATTATCGGCAGGTGAGCCATGAGTGCACCGAAAGAGTCTCGTGTGGTTTACGCAGTGCCGCGTAAGTTCATCATCGCGTGGTTCGTTACGCTGGCTTGCATGATTGGTCTTACCGGCGCAGCGATCCAATATGCAAATCATGCTGTTGCACAACAGAATCAATTAGAGCGTGAGAGCGATCGCGCCTGGTGTGACCTGATCGTGTTTTACACGGACTACTACCGCGAGAACGCACCGCAGACTGAGCTACAGAAGAAACAACTTGCCCTGATGGAGAAGCGACGGAATGACCTAGGTTGCATGTGATGGAGATCGGTACATTAGCGGGAGTGATGACCGCCGTAGGCACCATGATTACAGCTCTCGGCGGATTGCTATTGGCGGTAAAGGTAATCATGCCGACGCACAAAATAGTTAACCAGCAACGAACCGACATGCTCAGGTTTCAGACAGTACTGATTAGAACGCTGATCGCACACGGGATCGCGGTTCCTGAGGATCAGAGCAAGCTCGACTAGAAACTTTCTTAACAATTAAATACAAACCTAACGTAGTGCCGTAGAAAGCAATCGGGAGTTGGGAAATGGGCATCTTGTATGCGACAAGGGAGCAAGTAAAAGGCTCTCTTGAGATCGCACATAGCGCGTGGTCTAACACGCTGGTTGACACAAAGCTTGAGGCTGCCTCGCGAGGTGTTGAGAAGTTTCTCCACCGTCGTTTTTATCCCGAGCTAAGGACCATCCGGAAGGACTGGCCTAACAACCAGTACGCCGCTACCAATCAGATTTGGCTTGACGATCAGGAAATCATCTCGCTGGCGTCGCTTGTCTCAGGCGGCGCAACCATTCCCACAGCTAGCGTGTTCCTGCGCCGTGGTGACGACTTGGCGGAACCACCTTATTCATTCCTGGAGATAGACCTAGCGTCAGCGTATGCACTCAGCGCCGGGAATACATTCCAGCGAAGCAACGTGATTACCGGGGTGTTCGGCCACAACGAAACTGACATCACCGTTCCCGCGCATGGAGTGCTAGGCGCAAGCATCAACACATCGGTTACCACGATGACGGTTACCCCCTCAAGCAACAAAATCAATTTGGGTGTTGGCTCGCTGCTGATGATTGGCACAGAGCGCATGGTGGTCACTGAGCGCACGATGAGCGACACCACGCAGAATCTAGCCAACACGCTTACCGCGTCCAATGGTGAAACCGTGGTAGGCGTTGGGTCCGGCGCAGCGTTTGCCTATGGGGAGGTAATCCTCATCGATGGTGAGCGCATGCGGGTAAACGACATCGCGGGGAACAACCTCATCGTCACGCGATCATGGGATGGCACCGTAGTTGCCGCTCATACCATCGGTGCTGATGTCTACGCGTTGCGTACGTTCACCATTCAGCGGGGAGTGCTTGGTTCAACTGCCGCCGCGCATACCCTGAACGATTCCATTTACGCACACCAGTATCCAGGGTTGGTTAATGAGTTGACCCTTGCTGAGACCGTTGTGTTGCTTGAGCAAAACTCGTCCGGCTACGCGCGGACAGTCGGCTCAGGGCCGAACCTTCGTGAGGCTAAGGGGGTCGGTCTGGACGATGTCCGCCAACGCGCCTGGCTTGCCCACGGGCGGAAGTCACGTAAGGGCGCGATCTAATGCCTACCATGCGGATAAACGTCAAGACGCACTTGCAGGGACCGATATTCAATGCATCCCATACCAAGGCGGCAGGCAAGCGGATGATTGTGAATATCAATGAGGCTGTTGCGCAAGAGGGTGTGGACATGGTGCGCGCTCGGCTAGACACCGTGCTGCAACACCCAACGGGTTACTACCGTTCACGGATCGCGGTACTGAGTCGCGCAGTCTTCCGGGGTATCTGGGATCAGAATGTCGTTTACGGTGGCTGGCTTGAGGGTGTCTCTTCCCGCAACAGGACAACCAGATTCAAGGGCTATCGCACGTTCCGGCGCGTTAAGCAAGAGCTTGACAACCGAATGGATTCCATAGCTCGCCCGATGGTGGCTAAGTACGTAAGGGAGATGAGCTGATGACGCTCCCCGATGGTTCCGAGAGCTGGATTGACGCCATCTTTGACGCGGTTGTAAGCGACGCTCAGGCGTCAGGATACTTCGATAAGGTCAATCAGCATGAGCCTAAGCGCAAGCCCGGAAACAGGCTTACAGCGGCTGTGTGGTTGCAGAGCATCGAACCAATTGCCCTAGCAAGCGGATTGGCATCAACCAGTGGCCGAATCGTATTCATGCTCCGAATCTATTCAAACATGATCCAGGAACCACAAGACATGATCGATCCCAACATGGCTAAGGCGTGTTCCAACCTGATGCGGCGCTATCACGATGACTTTGATTTTGCTGGCGCGATCAGAAACGTTGACCTGCTAGGCGCATTCGGTATCGCGCTTACCGCACAAGCGGGGTACCTAGAGCAGGATAACGCGATGTTCCGGGTAATGGATATCCAGATTCCCTGCATCGTCAATGATATTTGGCCGCAAGTGCATTAAAGGAGAGGAGGAAAGATGGCAAAGGAATCTGGCCTAGGGGCTAATTTCTACGTGGATGGGGTAGACCTGTCCGGCGATACCGGCTCACTGGAGAGCATCAGCAAGGCACTAAACCCAATCCCGCAAACGGGAATCGACAAGCTCGCCCATGAGCGCAAAGCGGGACAGTTGTTTGGCGTGATTGACTGGACTAGCTTTTTCAATCCAACAACGGCACACCCGACGCTACGCAATGTACCGCGCGCAGACCGAATCGCAACATACTTCCATCGCACAACGCTTGGTGCGCCAGCGGCAAGCATGGTCTGCAAGCAAGTTGATTATGCGCCGACGCGTCCCGCTGATGGTTCGTTGCTAGTCAAGGTGCAGACCATCTCTAACGCCTGGTGGCTCGATTGGGGATTGAGCCTGACAGCGGGAAAGAAAACCGATGGTGGCGCTACCAACGGAACGGGTGTGGACTTTACCGCTGGCGCTGCATTCGGCTTGCAGGCCTACCTACAGGTGTTCGCCTTCACGGGTACCAGCGCAACTGTTAAGCTGCAACACTCGACTGACAATGGAGGAGGTGACCCCTACGCGGATGTCACCCTAGGCGGGTTCACACTCGTGACAGGAATAACCAAGGAACGCATTCAGACATCGCGAACGCTGCCTATCAAACGCTACCTCAGGGCAGTCACAACAGGCACATTCTCCAATCTAATTTTCGCTGTGATGGCGACCGTGAACAAGGCGGATTACACGATATGACAATGACTAGGCACGTTAACCGCGTGCCCACACGGATACCAACGCAGTTCATGAAAACCTATGCCGTGCGTTCGCCGCTGAACACGCACTTTCGCAGCGCCACATGCGCCGAAATCGGTTGCCCTGATTACCTCCATGGCTGGTACCTGAAGATAGATGGCACCCCGGAAAACCTGATCTACACAGCCAAGCATTCCGGCAGGCGCTACACCATCGGTGAGCTATGGGACAACTCAGGTAGTGCGTTCCAAGCCTTGATTTTTGAGGCAGGGCAAGAATGCTTCCGCTCATCCACGCATGTCATCTCGCTTGATCGACCTGAGTTTTTCTATGCAGGGCAAGGCGATCACCGTTCATTCAGCACGCGCAGAGCTATCAAGTTCGATCGCCCTGAGCATTTCGTCGACAGTTTCGCAACGCATTTGGACAGGCTAAAGCAAGACCTAGAGAGGGGCTGAAATGGCTAAGGAAACCGGTCTTGGATGGACAACCCTAACCGTTCAGAACGACGCGCTAGCGGCGCAGGATCTACGGAACGACTTGACCAATCTGGATTTCTCGACTCCGTACAACACGCAAGAGGTCACGGGCATTGACAAGTCAGCAATGGAGCGGCTGCTGTTGCTCGCTGACTTCACGGGCACGCTCAACAGTGTGTTCAACCCTGCCGCCAACCGCGTGCATGACGTCTTCAATGGTGACCTTCGCATCCCGCGTGTCATGGCGATTGTCATCAGTGCACAGACACTGAGCAATACGGTTCTGTTCACTGACTACGCGCTGACTCGTGCCGCTGGTGGTGAGTTCACGGCGCAGCATCCTTTCGTACTGTCTAACGGCACAGTGCCCACATGGGCGTAACCACAAACGAATAGCGCTCAGAGGAGAGAGAAATGGGTTACAAGCCAACGAAAAAAGTCTATGAGCTTTCGTTCACGGACTTCCCCGGACTGGAGATCGATGCTGTCAGCACATCACTTGGGAAGCTAATGCGGGTGGGAGAGCTGAACGTG
>Ga0307295_10000318_pt1 | contig 10293 bp, 12 predicted proteins | sample ER_DNA_152_FD_194481 | JGI IMG/M metagenome (GOLD analysis project Ga0307295, IMG submission 194481) | Bulk soil microbial communities from the East River watershed near Crested Butte, Colorado, United States - ER_DNA_152 | ecosystem: Environmental > Terrestrial > Soil > Floodplain | place...
CAGCTCCAGCCATCCGACCACATCATCGACGACATCCCTCGTGACATCACCTCCGATGTGAGCGCAACAACCTGATCTTCGACATGGGTGCCAACGCTCGCGCACCAGGACCACCGCCGCTAGTCAGCACTGACAGGACTGAAGCCAATGACATCGAGACCAGCGACACCGACAGGAATGACGTCGAGCACCAGACAAGCGGGCTATCCGGTCCGCCTGACCGGCGAACTGGACCCGAATCTCTCACGGTGGTTGTGGCTGGTGAAGATGTTCCTGGCCATCCCGCACTACATCGTGTTGGCGTTCCTGTGGGTCGCGTTCCTGATCATCACCGTGATCGCGGGCTTCGCCATCGTGTTCACCGGCCGCTATCCGCGACCACTGTTCGACTTCAACGTCGGCGTGCTGCGATGGAACTGGAGAGTCGGGTTCTACGTGTACGCCGCTCTGGGCACGGACCGCTATCCGCCGTTCACCCTGGCCCGCTCCGACTATCCAGCCGACTTCGACGTCGACTACCCCGAACACCTTTCCCGCGGCCTGGTCCTGGTCAAGTCCTGGCTGCTCGCCATCCCCCACCTGCTTATCGTCAGCCTCATCGTCGCCGACCTCCTCCCGTACCCGTGGACCAGCAACGACTGGAGTTTCGGCTTACAGCCCATCGGCGGCTACTCAGTCCTCAACCTGCTCGTGGTCGTCGCCGGCTTCTTCCTGTTGATCACCCGGCAGTACCCTCGCGGCCTGTTCGACCTGCTGCTTGGCATCAACCGTTGGCTCTACCGCGTCCTCGCCTACGTCGCCCTGATGCGCGACGAATACCCGCCATTCCGTCTCGATCAAGGCCAGCATGAGGGCGAAGGCGTCGAGCCCGATGCCCCCACAGCCACGCCACAGCCGGTGGGCACCCCAGCCTGATCAGAGGCTAGTCCCAACCCAACCAGAGAGCCACGACTATGAACCAGATCGAACGCCGGCCGATGGCGGGGAAGACGGTGCTGATCACCGGCGCCAGCGGCGGCATCGGTCGGGCAACCGCCGTCGGCTTGGCCACGATGGGTGCGCACCTCGCCATTACTGGTCGGGATCGGGGCCGCACGGCGGGCGCAGCGGACGAGATCCGCGCAGCCGGCGGCGGGCAGGTGGACGTGTTCGTCGCCGATCTGTCCGATCAGGGTGAGGTGCGGCGGCTGGCTGGGGAGGTCCTGCAACGCCTTTCCCGGATCGATGTGCTGATCAACAACGTCGGGGGCTATTGGAACACCCGCCATGTAACCGCCGACGGACTTGAGTACACCTTGGCCCTCAACCACCTCGCGGCGTTCCTGCTCACCCAACTGCTTCTGGACCGGCTGACCCAGAGCACTCCGGCCCGGGTAGTGACGGTCTCCTCCAACGTCCAGGCCCAGGGGCGGATCGACTTCGACGACATACAAGGGATGCGGTCCTACTCGGGTGCCCGGGCCTACAACCAATCCAAGCTCGCGAACGTTCTGTTCACCTACGAGCTGGCCAGGAGGTTGCCGGCCGAGTCCGTTACGGCTAATGCACTCCAACCCGGCGTGGTCAGCACATCGTTCGGCGCTGAGGACCCCGCCACCGTCCAGCGAGTGTTCATCCCATTCCTCCGGCCTTTGATGAAGACCCCGGCGCAGGGCGCCGCCATGTCGATCCAGCTGGCTTCCGCCCCCGATCTTGACCACGTGACGGGCCGCTACTTCGCCAACGGCAAACCCAAGAAGTCCTCCCCGCGCAGCTACGACGAAGCCGCGGCAATGCGGCTCTGGCAGGTCAGCGCTGACCTGGTCGGCCTGAGCGCAGACAACCCTCGCGACCGCTACCCGCAGCACCCCAACTCTGAGGAGACCCAACGATGAATCACGACACCGATAACGTCGCTTACCACGACACGGACCACGAGAGGAACCTCGACACCACCCAATCGCTGCGCAGCGCCAGTCTGACCGCGGGTCTTGCCCTGGCGTTGATGACTGTGCTAGCCCCATTGGCCGTCTTTGGTGCCGTTGGAGCCCTGGTCACGCCGGGAGATGCGGGGCGAACCGCGCAGGACATCGTCGGTTCGGAGGGGGTGTTCCGTTGGGGCATCGCCGGCCTGATCTTGGTGGTGATCCTCGATATCGTCGTGGCGGCTGCGCTGCTGAGACTTTTCGAGCCCGTCAATCGGAGTCTTTCGATCATGGCCGCCTGGTTTCGAGTCGTCTATGCGACCGTCTACCTGGTGGCCATCATCCAGCTCATCCTCGCCCTTGGGCTCCTGGGTGATCCAGACCAAGCGCTGCGCTCGATCTATGCCTACGACACGATCTGGCACGTAGCCTTGATCATCTTCGGCGTTCACCTGTTGGTGATCGGCTACCTGGCTTATCGATCCGGTTTCATGCCGAAGGTCTTCGGCGTCCTGCTTGTGGTCGCCGGGCTTGGATACCTCGCCGACGGCTTCGGTGTCGTGGTGCTCCGCGACTACTCGATCAGCATCGGCGCGTTCACTTTCGTCGGCGAGGTCGCACTGACCCTCTGGCTGCTGATCAGCGGCCGCCGGCACGATTTCGGCCGCGCGAAGCCGGCCGAATCCCATCTCGAGTCGGACTCATCTGTCACTACCACGGTGGGATGAACCCCGGCAGCAGTCGCCTCGGCGACGTTAGGGAGACATCATGAACAACAAGTTGACCGCGGCACTGTTGATCGTTGCCGCCGTCTTGACCAACGCCGCGTTCACTGTGCTGGGCATGGTGACCTCATGACTGATACGCCCCGCCGCCGAGACACCTTCTTCTGGTCGTGGCTGATCTGGACTGCCGGATTCCTCGCCTTCCCCATCGCCGGCGTTGCCGGCGGTGCGGTCGCCGGTCGGGTCGACGACCCCATCGCTGCTTTGGTGGCCGGCGTCATCACCGGTGCCGTCATCGGTGCCGGGCAGTGGCTGGTCAGCCGCGGCCGGCTCCGGCCCGCGGCCTGGATCCTGGCTACGGCACTGGGCATGGGTGCCGGCCTGCTGCTCGGCGCGACCGTCGTCGGGTTCAAGACGTCGCTCGCGGACGTCGCCGTCATGGGGGCAGTCACCGGCTTGGCGCTCGGCATAGCGCAAACCCTGGCCTTGCCCGCTCGTGCCCGGTACCGCTGGGCCTGGGCCGCCGCCATCCCCCTGCTGTGGGCGCTCGGCTGGGTAGTCACCACCCTTGCCGGGATCCCCGTCGAGGAGCAGTTCACCATCTTCGGCGCCAGCGGTGCAGTCACCTTCTCCGCCCTCTCCGGCCTGCTGTTGTACGGTCTGCTGCCTGTGCGCGCCGCAGTCGCCACAGTTCCCGTCGATGCCCCTGTTGGGGGGGAGGTATGACGAGCCAGGCGCTTCACGTCATCTTTGGCGCGGGTGCGATCGGGCTTGCCACCCTTGACGCCCTGCTCCGTCGCGGGGAAACAGTGCGGATGGTTAGCCGCTCAGGCTCCGCCCGCGTGCCCGAGAATGTCGAGGTGGTGGCTGGCAACGCCGCCGATCCCCAATTCACCATCGACGTAACCCGCGGCGCCCGGGTGGTGTATCAGACCCTCAACCCGCCGTACACCCGCTGGGTGGAGGAGTTCCCCGCCTTACAGGCCGGTGTGCTCGCAGCCGCCGAAACCTATGGTGCCCGGCTGGTGAGCATGGAAAACGTCTACATGTACGGGCGCCCGGCCGGCCGGCCGCTGACCGAAACCCGCGACTACGCGGCGCACACTAAGAAAGGACAGCTGCGCGGACGGATGGCGCAGGAGTTGCTCGCAGCCCACCAGGCCGGCCGCGTACAGGTCGCGATCGGACGTGCGTCGGATTACTTCGGCCCACGCGGCGGCGCCCAATCCAACCTCGGCGACCGCCTCTTTCCGGCCGCCCTGGCCGGGAAAAGCGCCAGCGTCCTCGGCGACCCCGACCAGCCACACACCTACACCTACATCCCCGACATCGGTGAGGGACTCGCCGTCCTCGGCGAGCACCCGGATGCACCCGGGACCGTCTGGCACCTTCCCAACGACCCCAACACCCGCACCACCCGCGAACTGGTCGATGTCGTCTATCGGCTCGCCGGTCAACCTCGGACCCGGGTGCGACAGGTGCCGCCCTTGCTGCTCCGGCTAGCGGCGTTGACCAACCGCACCCTGCGTGAACTGCTGGAGATGCAATATCAGTTCGAGGAACCCTTCGTCGTGGACAGCAGCAAGATCATCAACACCCTCGGCGTCCCGGCCACTCCCATCGAGCAAGCCCTGGCAGACACGCTCGCCACGTACCGCCCAGATCAGCACCAGCGTCGCCGAGCACAAGTTGGACACAACTGAGATCCACCCAAGGAGAACGACGTGACCATCACCGACCGAACCCCAGCAATAAAACGAGCCCCGATGGACTCACTGAGAAGGACCGCGCTCATCGGGGGCGCACTCTACGTGCTCACCTTTGCCAGCTCGATCCCTGCGGTCCTCCTGCTCAGCTCCTCCGTGTTGAACAACCCGGACTACATCGTTGGTCCCGGCCCTGACAAGGCCGTGCTCTTCGCCTGCCTCCTCGATTTGATCAACGCCATCGCCTGTATCGGCACCGCGGTCGTGCTGTTCCCGGTGGTCAAACGGCAGAACGAAGCCGTCGCGCTCGGCTTTGTCGGCTCCCGTGTCCTGGAAGCCGCCACCATCGTGACGGGCGTGGTGAGCCTCCTGGCGGTCGTGACGCTGCGACAGGAATTTGCCGGAGCTGCCGGAGCCGATGAGGCGGCGCTCTTCACCGTCGGGCAGTCCCTCGTCGCGGTCCGTGATTGGACATTCGTGCTCGGGCCCATCCTCATGTCGGGCGTGAACGCCCTGCTGCTCGGCTCCCTGATGTACCGGTCCGGACTCGTGCCCCGGATCATTCCGCTAGTCGGACTCATCGGCGCCCCCCTGATTCTCATCTCCGCAACCGCAATCATGTTGGGGATCTGGACACAATCCTCGATGTGGCACGGGATCGCGGCCGCCCCGATTTTCGCTTGGGAACTGGCGCTTGGCGTCTGGCTGGTCATCAAAGGCTTCAAGCCTTCCCGGGTCACAGCCGGAATGACCGCAGCCGGCAGCCCAGCCGCCTACCAGAACACCGCCGTTTAGCCATCGACGACACGGCCCGGTTATCAGAGGTGGGTCGTGATGTTGCCTTCCAGTCCGCGCCGTGTCGGACCACCGCATGGCATCAGCGATTGGCCGAACTGCCCCTCAACGTCGGCGGCGAGCAGCTGCGGTCGCACACAGTTCCGAGCGATGCTTCCTCAGGCCCAACTCGCAATTACTCGCTGCATCAATCTCCCATCGAAATAACTCGGCGCCGGCCGCGGAACCCGAGACTTCTGCTACGTCACAGTCAGCACCGGGAGGGCTGCGGCATCATCAGCAACGGCCAACCGTCCCCGCGGGAGCACGTGCCCGCACACGTTCGGGGGCAATGAGTTGGTCTCGGTCCTTGTGGCATCGAGGCTGGTGGCGGCGGCGATCCCAGTGCGACCATTAAGACCACAACGTCCATCATGGCGACAAGCAGACAACGCCGGGTTCGCGATGGCACTGTCGTCTCGACTACCGGTGATGGCCTGCTCGGCCCACCAACCACGGCCATCTAGGCCCCGGGACGAAGGAACGATGATGTTCAGACGACTCAAGCTGGGCGCGGCCCTGGTAGCCGCAGCAGCGCTATTGACAACTGGGTGCGGTGCCACCGCCGACCGGGCCGAGCCCGGAGCTTCCGCGCCGGCGGGCGAGCCAATCACTGGTCTGCGGTTCATGGTGCCGAACACGCCCGGCAGTGGGTACGACACAACCGCCCGGGCGGCCGCCAAGGTCATGGACGACATTGGCGCGACGCAGAACATCGAGGTGTTCAACCTCGCCGGTGCCGCAGGCACGACCGGGCTGGCCCGGACGGTCTCGGAGAAGGGCAACGGCAAGCTGTTGATGATGATGGGTCTCGGTGTAGTGGGCGCCCAGTACACCAACCAGTCCACCGCCAAGCTTGACCAGACGACTCCGATCGCCAAGCTGATCGAGGAGTCCGGCGCCATCGTTGTGGGCAAGGACTCCCCGTACAAGACCATCACCGAATTGGTCAACGCCTGGAAGGCCGAACCCAAGTCCCTGGCTGTCGGTGGGGGTTCCGCTCCGGGCGGACCCGACCATCTCCTGCCGATGCAGCTGGCCCAGGCGGTCGGCATCGACCCAAAGGAAGTGAACTTCGTCAGCTACGACGGCGGCGGTGACCTGCTGCCGGCTGTGCTCGGTAACAAGGTGGCGTTCGGTGCCTCCGGCTACGGGGAGTTCCTCGACCAGGTGGAGGCAGGCGAGATCCGCGTGCTGGCCACAAGCGGTGCCGAGCGGGTCAAGGTCCTCGACGCGCCAACTCTGAAGGAGTCTGGGATCGACCTCGAGTTCACCAACTGGCGCGGTGTGGTGGCACCACCGGAGCTGTCTGATGCCGACAAGCAGGCCCTGCTCAATGCCGTGGCCAAGATGCACGACAGTCAGGACTGGAAGGACGTGCTGACCAAGAATGACTGGGCCGATGCCTACCTCACCGCGGATGAGTTCTCCACCTACATGGCTGACCAGACCAAGCGGGTGGAGGATGTGCTGAGCCAGCTCGGACTAGCGTGAGCGAGTCAGTCCCGGCTGTCGGTGCTACGGTGCCGGCAGCCGAGCCCGTGCGGCCGAGCCGGGTCCCCGACTACATACTCTGCGCAGGCCTGGCGCTTGCCGGCGTCGTGGTGCTCGTCGACGCCTTGCTGCTGAGCAACAACCGCACCGGGACCGACCCGCTCGGGCCGAAGCCTGTGCCCTTGCTGGTGGGCACCTTGCTGATCATCTTGGCCGGCTGTCTGGCCGTGTCCGTCGCCCGGGGGCACCTTGGCGAGCAGGAGGCCGGTGAGGACATCGACCTGCACTCCAGGCCCGACATGAAGACGGTGCTACTGCTGGTCGGCGTCTTCGCTGCCAACATCTTCTTGATCGACTTCCTCGGCTGGGTGATCAGCGGAGGTCTGTTGTTTTACGGCTGTGCCATCGTGCTCGGGAGCCGACACTTCATCCGCGATCTGGTGATCGCCGCTGCGCTGTCGATCGGCACATTTTACGGCTTCGCCATCGGGTTGGGAGTCGCACTGCCAGCCGGCATCCTGCAAGGAATCCTGTGATGGACAGCTTCCAGTTCCTCCTCGAAGGGTTCGCCACGGCGGCAACCCCGCTCAACCTCCTCCTCGCCCTGCTCGGTGTAGTGATCGGAACGGCGGTCGGCGTGCTGCCCGGGATCGGGCCCGCGATGACCGTGGCGCTGTTGCTGCCAGTCACCTACGAGCTGGAGCCGACCAGCGCAATGATCATGCTCGCCGGGATCTTCTACGGCGGCATGTACGGCGGGTCCACGACGTCGATCCTGCTGAACACGCCCGGCGAGTCGGCGTCGGTGGTGACCGCCCTCGAGGGCAACCAGATGGCCAAGTCTGGCCGGGCTGCGCAAGCGCTGGCCACGGCGGCCGTCGGCTCCTTCGTGGCCGGCACCATCGGTACCGCGCTGCTGGCCTTCACCGCCCCGTACGTGACCCGGTTCGCCATCTCACTTGGCGCACCGGAGTACTTCGCCGTGATGCTGCTCGCCTTCATAGCGGTCACAGCCGTGCTGGGCAGCTCGCGGCTACGAGGCTTCATCTCGCTCACGATCGGCCTGACCATCGGTCTCATCGGCATCGACGCAGTCAGTGGTCAAGCCCGGCTCACTTTCGGCATCCCCCAGCTCGGCGACGGCATCGACGTAGTTGTCGTCGCCGTGGGCATCTTCGCCGTCGGTGAGGCGCTCTGGGTGGCGGCGCACCTGCGGCGTAAGGCGGCCGACGTTATCCGGGTCGGCCGGCCGTTCATGGGCAAGCAGGACTGGAAACGATCATGGAAGCCATGGCTGCGGGGGACGGCGTACGGTTTCCCGTTCGGTGCGGTACCCGCCGGTGGGGCGGAGATCCCGACCTTCTTGTCCTATATCACCGAGAAGCGGCTGACCAAGCACCCGGAGGAGTTCGGCAAGGGCGCGATCGAGGGCGTCGCCGGCCCGGAGGCCGCCAACAATGCCAGCGCAGCCGGAACCATGGTGCCGATGCTGTCGCTCGGTCTGCCCACCAATGCCACGGCCGCGGTGATGCTGGCCGCGCTCACGTCGTACGGAATCCAACCCGGCCCACTGCTACTGCAGCGTGAAGGTGCCCTGGTTTGGGGTCTGATCGCGAGCCTGTTCATCGGCAACACGCTGCTACTGCTGCTCAACCTGCCGCTGGCCCCGATCTGGGCGAAGCTGCTGCGGATCCCACGGCCCTACCTGTATGCCGGCATCTTGTTCTTCGCCTCGATGGGAGCGTACGCAGTGAACGGGTCGGCGTTCGACCTGATCTTGCTGTTGGCGCTCGGGTTGCTCGGCTTCGTGATGCGGCGCTTCGGTCTGCCAGTGCTGCCGCTTATCGTCGCGGTGATCTTGGGGCCGCGGGTCGAGCTGCAGGGCCGCAGGGCGCTACAGCTGTCATCCGGCGACTGGCGTGGCCTGTTTGGGAGCACCAATCCGGCAACCGGTGAGTTTGAACTGTCGCCAATCGCGATCACGGCGTACGCGATCATCGTATTGATACTGATCTGGCCGTGGCTGTTCAGGGCTATCCGGCGGGTGCTGCCGGCCGGGGCAGCCGCAACGGTCGAGGCGGTATCAGAGGAGCCGGCCCTCTCGGCGGCGGAGCACCGCCACATCGAGGTGCCAGATGCGGCGACGCCCTCAACTCACCCCGATAGCAAGGAGACGCGCGAGTGACCATCGTCGTCGGATACACCCCGACGCCGGCCGGAAGTGCTGCCCTCACCACTGCCACCGGGCGAGAGGCGGCCGACGAGCTGATCGACGGGCTGGAGGAGGTCGGAGCCGAGCTCTGCGTGATCGGTATCCGCCGCCGCTCAGCCGTAGGCAAGATGCTGCTCGGAAGTAACGCGCACCGCATCCTGATGGACTCACCCTTCCTGGTGCTCACCGTGCCGGCGGCCTGATGTCAACGGAATCGTCTGACCAGATGAGCACAGCCGACCTGGTCGACCTGCACGGTGAGGCACTGCAGTCGATCCCGCTTCAGCTGCGGAGCTTCGGTAGACATCCTCGCTTCGCAGGTCGTGCGGTGACGGTCGAGTGCTTCGAGGACAACGCCCTGCTCAAGTCGACGCTGGCCGATTGGCCCGATGCCGCCGGCGCGGTGTTGGTCGTCGACGGTGGTGGTTCATTACGCACAGCGTTGGTCGGTGACGTGATCGCCGGTATCGCCGTAGACCGCGGCTGGGCCGGCCTGGTCATCAACGGAGCGGTCCGCGACAGCGTCGCCCTGAATGGTCTGGAGATTGGCATCAAAGCGCTGGGTACGAACCCGCGCAAGAGCAGCAAGACCGGCGCCGGCCAGGTTGACCAGCCGATCGAGATCGGCGGAGTGCAGGTTATTCCCGGCCGAACCGTGGTCTCCGACGAGGACGGAATCGTCGTCCTCCCGTGACGACTCGAAGGCACCGGACCATGTTCCTCGCCGCTCGTGAGGAAGCCGCACGCTGCCTTGAGCAGCGAGACCTCGCCGACATCTCCACCTCGACCGTTAATCAACCACAGGAGAGAAAAGCGAGCCACCACTTCGGCTCGGAACCCGGGCGTGCAGTGTATGCAGCGTCAGGTCGACAGATCGTTACATGCAAGCCGAGACGCTTACACCCGCTCGGCCAGTCTCATGCTGTCCCGATGCCGAAGGAAACGAAACAGGCACCGGCGATCCGTCCGCCACGAGAGTCTCACCGACATCGATCGTTTCAAGCTCAACGAGAGGCGCGTACCCGGTTCCACCACAGCGAGAGCCCGACGGCGACCGCAACAAGCAATCCTCCGGCGCCGGCGAACCATGATGCGATGTCGACGTGCTTCCTCACCACCGTCACGTGGCTGGGCAGATCACCCAGTGCACCCTGCAGCTGGTCGGCACTCTCGGCTTTGTAGTACTGGCCGCCGGTGATCTCGGCGACGCCCCGCAGGGTGGCCTCGTCGATGACCCGCGGATTGCGGCCCGTGCCCCCACCGAAACCGCCGCCCGGACCTCCGCCGGCCCATCCGCCGGCCTGCTGGCCGGTGCAGGCCATCCGCGAGGGGCTAGTCGTGCCGAATCCGATCGTGAACACCCTCAAGCCCCGGACGGCCGCCGATTCGGCGGCTGTCGCCGGTTCGACGCCCTGGGT
>Ga0307295_10000319_pt1 | contig 10287 bp, 11 predicted proteins | sample ER_DNA_152_FD_194481 | JGI IMG/M metagenome (GOLD analysis project Ga0307295, IMG submission 194481) | Bulk soil microbial communities from the East River watershed near Crested Butte, Colorado, United States - ER_DNA_152 | ecosystem: Environmental > Terrestrial > Soil > Floodplain | place...
CGCCGCAGGGGTGCCAACGAAGCTGGGGCCGCCAGGGATCACACCGTCAGGAGGCGACATCATCCACCTCGCGCAGTTGCGCCACGTTGGGCCGATCCGCAGCGAGGCACTGCTGATGTATCTCGCGGATCAGCGGATCCGACACGCGATGCGGGATCGCTGCCTCGCCAAGAATGCCCAGCACCTGCTGCCAGCGTTCGGCGGTCAGGGTGACGGCGATGGCTGTCTGCGCGTCGATCATGTGAGCCTCACGCCGAGGTACTGTCGGTGACCAGTCCATAGGCCGCCAGCGCCGTCATCAGACTGGCCAACGCGGCATTCGACCCTTTGGCACCGGACACTGTCGGCTTGGCCACTGGAGCCGTGTTGTTAAAACCGATGGTGCTGTTGAATCGCGACGGCCCGGTGACCGTTATCCCGTTATTTGTTTCAAACTGCACCGAGTTCGTATTTACTCCGGCTGCTGAGGTATAGCGAATGAGCATCGGCGCATCGGCCAGCGTCCTGGTGTCATGCTGAAAGAACCACGCCCCCTTGGCCGTGTTGGGTCTAGCCACCGCACCGGCTCCAGTGATGTAGAGGTTGAACGCCAGATAGGCGATTGCGCCTCCGCTTGCGCCGACCTGATACGAATAGCAAAGCGAGTTGGCGTTTGCCGCGACGCTGTCGCCCATCTGGAACGTCAACCCGGAATTGCCGCTTGTCACGGTCGTCTGCTGCACCAGCACCGTGCCAGTGAGCGTCGGGGCTGCAGTCAACGCATAGGGCGCCAAAGCGGTCGTGATCTGCGCTGCGGTCTGATATCCGCTTGGATTGCTCGCCGCATACCGGCTGGTGTCTGACGGGTGAACGTGATCAGCCTTTGCCCATGTCGTGCCGGCACCAATATCGGCACTACCGTTCATCAGCGGGAGAGTGGATGAAGCAACCGGGACACTGGCCGTGGTGGCGTAGCCTGACAGCAGCGCAGTAAACCCGGCACCGGACACCGCACCGCTGGCCGCCAGTGTGGTGAAGGCGCCGCCGGCAGCCGCGACATTGCCGGAACCATCCACCGTAAACCCGGTCGATTTCAGGAATGCCGTGCTGAACGTGACGGCGCTGAAGTCGATGCCGAACGCGCAGGCATATGGCAGTGGCCCGGCCAGTAGTGGGTTTGATGCAACCGTGCTGATCAGCCGCCCGTCCGACCGGATCGGCCAATATCCGTCGTCGCTGCCGAACGAGATGCCGGTCGGCATCTGTTGGTTGGTGTTACGCGCCTGCCCCATGCCGAGCATGTAATCGGTCTGCATTTGCAAAACTTGATCGTTGTTCTGCAATGCGATCTTCACACCCTGCAGCCGCGCCGCGCTGGCGCCCGCACTGATGCCCATGTTGAACTCGTGCGCGATGCAGGCGTCCCAGAATGTCGCGCCGGATTGCAGCGTTGCAGAGCTGATCCCGCCCCACAGAGAACCCCAGCTGTTGCCCGATCCAGATGTGCCGCCGACATTCCCCGAGGCGCGCGCGTAGGTCCACTGGCCGGCGAACATATTGCCCGCGACCGCCGCCTTGTTGCCGGTGCCGCCGGCATAGTTGAAATCAATGTTCAGCCCGAGACGATTGCCGATCGAGGCGCCGCCGCCGCCGTGATATTCCAGCGAGAACTCGGCCATGCCGCCACCGACTGCGGCGCTCATCGTGTCGGTTATGACGTTGAGGCGCATCAGGCCGAGATTTCCGCTCGACTTGGTGCCGGACAGGTTGGTGCTGAAATTGAACGGCGTCACAAAGTTGGCGCCCGCACCGAGCGCCTGATTGTTGGCAACGGTAATGCCGCCATCGACGGTAAAGGTGATTGGCACGGTGGTGACGCCGGCCGATGACGTAACACCGAATAGCAGCGAGGTATCCGCTGCCGTTCGCACGTCATGCTGGATGGCCCAGCCGTTCTTGGCGGCATTGATACGCGATCCACCCACGCCAGCCGTGTTGACGTATGAATTGAACCCGATAGAAGCCACGGCGCCAGAAGCCGACCCTACCTTGTAGCTCAACAGCATCGGGTTGTTGTTGGCGGCCAGTGTATCGCCAGCGTGCAATATTGCTCCAGAGCCAAGGCCCAGACCAACGGTTCGGCTGAATGTCGTTGGCCCCGTGACGATGCCGCCGGTCAGCGGCAGTGTCGCTATCCATGCCGGCGTCGCTCCGCCGCGCCCGTAGATCGTGCCGTCTGTCGGCGCTTCTGGAAAATCCGGTCCAGGAGGTCCGACAGGCCCGACAGGTCCAGGTGGCCCGACAGGTCCAGGTGGCCCGACCCACTCAGCCGGATCAGGCGGCCCCTCGGACGTGCTGTAGTCGCTGTAGCGGATGCGGTAGGACATGGCTCAGAAGTAGCTCCCACGCATGGTTTCGCCGGATGTCGGCAGAGCGATGAACCGGAAGATGGACACCTCGGCCTGACGCGCTTCCTGCGGGTTGCTCTGCCCGCCGAACAGCGGAGCCAGCCGCTGCGCCGCCATCAGCACGTACGCATCGGCGACCGGCTCCGGTATGTCCATGGATGTCCATCGAGCGATGCCCCGGCTCACGAGATCGTCGTGGATTGCCTGCACCGCCTGCTGCGCGTTGTCGTCAGCGCTCAGCACCATGACGCCAGCCCGCACCCGGCCCTCCAGCAGCTTCACCACCGCCGGGTCCGCCGTCTTGCCGAACGCCGTCGAACCGAATGCCGCCGTGAGCTTGGTGTATTCCTCGGCGAACGCGCGCGGGATGGCGTCCTGCGTCCAGAACACCGTTCCCTGCGCGTCGAGCGACGCATGCACCGAGGCGACGCGGTCGAGCATCAGCGCCTGATCGGATGCTAATGGCGTCTCGTCCGAGGCGATCACACCCAACTCGACCAGCGCCTGCGTGGCGATCGTGGCAGGCGTCAGCACCTCGGTGAGCGTCGGGCTGTCGCCCACCGGGACCACGCGGACACCCAGGCGCCTAAGCGCCTGCTGTGCCACGGTTGCGACGGATCGCGTCACGCGACAGTCACGCTGTTGGATACCGGCGCTGCGGTAGAGCCAGCCGCATTGGTCGCCGTCACCGTGCAGGTAGCCGCCTTGCCGACATCGCCGGCCTGCACAGCGTAGTCAGCCGTGCCCGTGCCCGCGTCCACACCGTCGAGCTTCCACTGGTAGGCGTACGATGTCGGCTCGCCCGTCCAATTCCCCATGGTGCAGTTCAGCGTGCTGCCCGACTGCGTGACGAGCGGCACATCAACCACGGTCGGTGCAGTCGGCGTCTCGCCACCACCGCCATTGCCGGTGCCAGGCGGCACGTCCGGGTCGGTCACCTCGTTGCTCGGGTCTTGCGGGTCCAGTCCCATCTCGACGTAGCCCGCGTTCCTCAGCAGCGTGTTCTCCACGATGGTCGGGTAGACCCCTTTGGCGCCCGCTGCGGCGGCGCTGTCAGGCGGCAGCACGACCTGGGCACCGATAGTGCCCGCAAATCCCTCCTCCGTCGGTGGCTCAATCTCGGCCTGCTGCGCGCCCTGGATCACCGGGGCCGGCACTGGCGGTGCGGGCCGCACGTTGCGTCGCTCGTGCTCGCGCTCGTCGTTCATGCCCGTGCCCTCTGCTGGCGCGCACTGTCGTCACCCGCCAGGCCCTGACTGATGCCGGCCGCTAGGCTGCTGACCTTGGTGGCGCGGGCATCTGGCAACGGAGGCGCCTCACGCTGCACCATCTCGTCGTTCATGCGCGGACGCGGCGGCCCGCTGCAGTCGGCCGGGTCAAGGCCCATCTCACCGAGCCACGTATCGCGGGCGATCGTATTGCCCTCGATGGTGCCAGCAGCGCCGCCACGGGCGCCCAGGGAGCCGTCCTCGTTGAAGTCCAGCACGACCTGTGCGCCGATGCTGGCGGCCGCCCAGCCGGCCCGTAGCTCGGCCTGCTGCTTGTCCCGCGCCGCCTTGTCCTCGGACGACAGCGCCTGCCGGCGCCGCCCCTGGCCACGCTGCTCCTGCCGTGCCTCGCGCTCGTGCTGCTCTTCCTGGCGCGGTGTGTGGTCCTCCTGCGGCGTGCGTGCCGCCGGTCCTGCGCCCGGATGCGGCATGCCCCGGTCGTCGTCGTCTCGCTTCTTGTCAGCCATGGGAAGTCTCCCGGTTGGAGGTGGAGGCACGCCGGCCCCCACCTGTCCAATTACAGGAGGCGGCCGCGACGCTTGGCGAATACGATGGGATCGATGGCCCACTTCTTCGAGTTGCATGACCGGCACAGCAACTGGATGTTGCTGATCCAGTTAGAGCCACCTCGCATCAGTGGGACGATATGGTCTGCGTGGTAGCCCTTACCGAGGGCCACTGTGCAGTAAACGCACTTACCTGCCTGTTTCTTGAATAACGCCTTCAACTCGTCTGCGGTGAACGATCCTTCTGCCTCACGTTCACGCGCTCTGCGACGCTGCTTGATAGCCCGAGATGCCTCCGGGTTCTCCTTGCGCCACTGTTGGACCTTCTCGGGATAGCGTTCGCGCCAACGTTGCGTCTTAGCCGCGGCTCGTTCTGGATAGGCGATCGCCCATGCTCGACCGGTCTCTGCAATCCGCTCTTTGATAGCGGGTTGTAACCGATGGGCCTTGAGCTTCTCTGCGTGCCTCTGGTTGTAGAGATTCTTGTGCTTCAGAGCGGTGTCGCGATGGTTCCAGTAATATGCTCGGAACCTATCCCGCATCCCCTCATCGCCTAGTTCTACCTTGAGACGCTGATAGCGCTCCGCAGTCTTGACGTTCTTCTCAGCGCGGTGTGCCTCGTCATACTTGAGCGCATAGCGACGCTTGTTTTCTAGCTGCTCATCGGTCATGGCTGCCGTCCTGGCACACAGGATGCAGCCGCCGTCCACCGTGGTTCGTTCGCTGATGTGTCCGTATTTACAGGGCCTATCCGGCCCCATGAAGTAGCGCTTCAGCCCGTTAACCTTAGCCTCGGCGCGCGTGACGACCGGCCCTGAGTAGGGCACGATTGGGAGAGCCATGACGGTGTTGCCTCATCGTTGTGGTCAGAGGCCCGTTGGTGCGTCGAACACCTTCGGGCCTCGCCTCCTTATACGTCCGGCTCTGCTGTGTAGTCAATGCGATTATGCATCTGGTTCACTGGCCGACCAGATTGTAAATACGCCGTTGTCTACAGGTTTTGTCTGATCGACTGTAGGGTCGGTGCCGAAACGCAACTTCGCCACGCCCCTGATTTCCATTACGCCAACGCCACTAAAATAGCCATAATCCCTCTCGTTCGTTATGGCCTTCGTCCGCTGTGCCCAGGCAATGCCGAGAGCCTGCGCGCCACAAAGGTAGGACGCCGCTGCATCCACCGTAGCGCCTGCACCCACGTCTGGCACGACAGGCAGTTCGGGGATTTCACGTATAATCATGCCATTCCAAAGTATATCCCCTGCTGTAAACAGCGGATTGTCGCGGCCACGGTCCCACGCATACTGCAGGGCATTGATGATCGTCGGGTCTTGCATAAGGTCGCGGAACGGCAGGCTTGGCACGAACACCACGTACCACTCCTCATCGCCGCTCACCCGGATCGGACGGATCTTCGGATTGGCGGTGCGCGCAAGCCGCTTGGCCAGGGTGAGCTGTGCGGCTGTGAGCTTGTCGGCGGTGTTGTCGATCGTGGTCAGCGCGGTGGCATAGACGTTGGACACCGCGTTCACCTTGGAATTGCCGAACAGCACGCGGTCGGCGTTGTTGGTGAGCCACGTATTGCGCTGTGCTGCGGATGCTGCCGCGTAGGTGAGCTGCACATCGCCGTCAGCCGTGATGGCACCGAGCGAGGTGATGATGTCCGCTCTGAGCTTATTGGCCGCCCAGTTCTTCAGCACCTGGCGCCCGGCCTGCAGCAGATCGATGACCGACTTCTGCTCGTCCCACTGGCTCACCGCCACGGCATGGCGGATGACAGACACCGCCACTTTCAGGCTTCGGGCGTTGAGGATTTCCTCATTGCCTTCGAGCACGGTGTTGCCGGTTACGCCTGCGCCCACCAGGTTGCGGACGGTGGGGAAGACGACGCTGTCGCCGGGCTTACGCGTAAGATCCGTTTGAAGCTGGATCATCGCGTCCATACTTGTGCCGAAGTATGGGCTGAACTGGTTTTCTCTGAGATATTCTACCCAGAAGTCGGAACTCCATTGGATTGGAGTTAGTCCCGGCCTGGCGGCCGTTACATTCATGTCAGCCATTGTTGGGGTTTTCCGCACTGAGCGATGCGGACTGCTTCAACGACCCTATGTCCTTGTGGTCGAAACGCCCGGACGAACGACCCGGCGACGGTCGGCACCCGTCAGGCTCACCCGGAGACGGTGATCACCACTTCAACGACCTGGTGATGGACGAAACGCCCGATTGCCCCCGGCGGCGGGTAGGCACGTCCGGCTCTCCGAAGTCCACCGTGCCGACACCGGCAATGCGGAGGAAGCGCGGAGGGTCGATCACTGTGAACAGAACGCTCGCGGTGCTGCATCGGGCACAAGGCTCTGCACACTGTGCAGATGGCCCGTTCATGATCCTGCACATTCGCAGGAGCACACGACGCAATTGGTCTACGGTGAGTTCTGGCTTGTCCTGCACAGACTTAGAAGCGCGGCCCGACTGTGCCGTTAGTGCGCTTACGGTTCTGAATACTGGAAACCACGTCGTCGAGGCTCGGCTCACCGGTCCATCCTGGCGTGGTGCGCCCTGCGACGCTGCGTGCGGTGGCGAGGCTTGGCTGCATGCCGGCTGCGGGTGATACAGGTGCCGGGGCCGACTGGCGCTCCTGCTCCCACCGTGCGCGTGCCTCGGCCTCGATGCGTGTCTTATATTCGGCCGGGTTATCGCCGATCTCGGCCATGGCGCGGTGCTTCTCGACCTGCTGCTGCATCCAGCGATACGGATGCGGCTGGCTGTACATCTTCTGAAACAGCGTCTGATCGGCCTCGGCCATGCGCTTGAACTCAGCCTGCAGGGCACTCACCGTCTCGTCGCCAAGTTTGTCGCGCAGCATCCACTCGGAATAATTCAGGTTCTGGTTGATCTGACGCTCCATCTCCACCTGATGGGCGTATTGCTGATAGCCGGCGGGGTCGGTGGTGGGATCGGGCGGTGGCGCGCGATAGACCGGCTGTGGCGGGGGTGGCGGCGGAGCACGCTGCGCCTCCTCCAGTTGCCGGCGCAGTGCCGCCAATTCACCCTCGGCGCGGCTGGCTTTTTCCTTCCAGTCCTGGCGACGCTGGCGCTCACGCTCCAGAGCCTGATGCGGGACGTAAGGCTGGCCGTTGTGGTCGAGCCGCTCTGCCGTCTCTGCGTCGTCCTCAGCCGGCTCTGGGGCGGCCTTAGCTGCCGGCTCTGCCTTGGGTTCCGGCTTTGGCTCTGGAGCCGCTGGCGCTGCCTCTGTGGGCGGCGTAGGCGGTGGTGGAGGCGCGTTGTCGCCTGCCTCGCTGGCGAGGAAGTTCTCTAGTTCTGTAGCCATGATGTCCTCGGGAGTTAGCGCGCGGTAGGCGCTGCGGGCCTTGGGATTGGCGTGCGCGCCAGGCGATCGGCCTGGATCAGCGTGTTGAGCGTCTGATGATGGGTCTGCGGTATCTTGGCTGCCGTCAGTGCCGTGGACGCATCCTTGTTGCGGATTTCCGCCTGCATCTTGGCGAGTTCCGTCATGTGGTGGGCCATCGCCATTTCCGGCGTCATCTGCGTCGGATCAACCGGCGGTGACTGTGGCTGTGCGGCGTTGTCCGCCGTGTAGGGCTGGCCATAGGGCGGCGCACTGTATTCGGCGTGCATGCCGTGGACACCGCGCACGCTGTTGATCTTGCGTTCCTGCGCGAGTGCCATGTCGGCCTGTGCCTTGGCCTGCTTGCCCTGAATGTCGGCGGCCTTGTCGGCAGTGGCGATCTGCTCGGCCTTCTGCTGCTTTTCAGCCATCGCCTTTTGATGTTCCTTCAGTCTCTCCAGCAACATCTCTTTGTCACGCAATCCGCTGGCGGCTATCAGTATCTCCGGTGGGATCAATCCAGGCTGCATGCCTGCGAGTTGCACGAGTGTCTGGAATTGCTCATTGGCGATTGACGGAACATCGATGCCCTCGGCAATCGAGATATCCACATCCAGCGACGTGATGTCGTTCTCGACCTCGATGACCTGATAGAGCCGAGGATCGCCGGGCACGAGCTGCATGCGCTGCGCCGTCATGGCGCGCTTCTCGTCGTCCATCTTCGCCAGCATGTCGATCACGCGGACCGGCTGGTTGATGCCGACGTATCTGACATCATTCAACTCATCCGTGACCCTGACCCACTTGCCGCCGGACCAGAACTCGCGCGCGGCCATCCACGCCATTTCATAGACGCGCCGGCTCCACATGCGCAGCGCATCGGCGAGTGGCTCGTTGGCGGCCTGCCCGCCGGCCTGCTGTGCCAGGATCGCGCGACCGGACAGCTCGCGTGGATCGGTGCCGCCCATCGCTGCGTTCGGCCCGGCAAGCTGCATCTCGGCGGTCGCATGCTGCAGCAACTGGAACTGCCCAGTCGCCAGTTCTGCGCCGCTCTCAATCTCGAATTTGAGGCCGGGCATGATCTCGACGTAACCGTCCGGCTTGGCAACCTCGCGCCTTGCCTTGTCCACGTCCTGCACCGCGCCCTGCTCGGCGATCACCTGGCGCACCGACAGCAAGTGCAGAGCCTTGCTGCGTCGCTTGTTAATCTCATCCTGCAGCGAGATCAGCATACGGATCATGCCGTAGCGGCCGTTCTCGCGGTTGATGTAGGACGACTGCAGCAGCAACCCGCACGCACTCTTGCCGCGCCGATCCTTCATCTTGGACTTCTGCGGTGCGGCCAGCATGCCATGCTTGGTGTAGGTCGCCTGATACCAGACGCCACGCTCTAGCCAGTGGCATTGAACAAGGCGCACACGGCGGCGGTTGTTATCGGTCCAGAATGCGGTTTCCGGCCGGTCGTTGTAGTGGAAATCGACGGTGCTGAAGCTGTCCTCGATGACATCCAGCGCATCTGGATACATCTCCTCCAACTGGTCGCGGTCGACCCAGATCACGATGCCTTTGTAGCGGGCATCGGAGAAGTCGAACGATCGGCTGTGCGGGTCATACCAGACACGGTCCCACGGAACGTGCGTGATGGTGACGTTGGCGCCACCGTTGCCGTCGTCCTCCAGGCCGACCTCAGCCCCGCCGGCTCCCTCCACCAGCATGTTCTCATAGACGCTGCTGCGGATCATGCTGAAATTGTTGTCGTCGGCGATGAACCTCAAAGCCTGCGTGGCAGCGTCGGCGAGGTCTTCCTCTTGAGGCGTTCTGGCATACGCCTTGGGATCAGTGCGCGCCTTGCGCTCGATGCCGCACAGTAGCTGGATTTTCTCGATGCACTTGTTGATCACGATCGCCGGCTGCCCGCGCTTCTTCAGTTCGGCCAGTTCCTCCTTGGTCCACTGGGCGCCATCCACATAATCACGGTCGCGCTGCGCCAGGGTGATCTCGTCCTGCCGCGCCATCTCCGACTCTTCGAACCACCTGACCAGTTCGTCGTGCAGCTCATCGAGGTCGCGCGGATACTTAGCCTCGGCCTCGATGGTGCGGCCGTAGCGTTCTGGGTCGTCCTGCGGATTGGCGGGGCGATAGAGGGCTAGATCACTCATGTCCTGTAATCACGCAATGGGCCTAGTAGCTGTTCGTTGATCAGCCGCCCTGCGCCGCCCGGCTTCATCTCATTCGGGTCGTATGGGCTGACGCCCATCAGCGGCCGGTGAACGAACGCGTCGGCTGGCGATGCGGGTGACAACGGCAGCGCCCGTGGGTCGGACGGAGACTGCGGAATGCGTCTGTGCGTCTGCTCCTGCTCGATCAGGTCCGCGAGTTGCTTCGCTGTCAGCAGCGGCGCGTTGTCGTTGAACCAACCATCGAGCGATGTAGCGCCTTCCGGATCACCTCCTGGGGCACCGATCAGCCGCAACGCCTGCGCCAACGCATTGCGCTGCTGCGCCTGATAGGCACCGAGCATGCCCGGCTGCATCAGCGCGTTCTGCGGATCGAGGGGTGGGATGATGGCAAGGGCGTCGCTCATGCGCTAAATATCCGCCTCCCGAGGCTCCAGTTTCGAGCGCAGCCACCAGTCCACATCATCACGCGGCGTGGCATCGAAACCGCGTCGGAAGTCGTCCACGGTCATGTTCGGGATCGGCCCCGGTCGTTCACTGATTGCCATGGCTGTTCCGGATTAAGTGCCACCGATCCGAACCGGAATTTGGGTGGCGGGTCGGTGA
>Ga0307295_10000327_pt1 | contig 10213 bp, 6 predicted proteins | sample ER_DNA_152_FD_194481 | JGI IMG/M metagenome (GOLD analysis project Ga0307295, IMG submission 194481) | Bulk soil microbial communities from the East River watershed near Crested Butte, Colorado, United States - ER_DNA_152 | ecosystem: Environmental > Terrestrial > Soil > Floodplain | place: USA...
GGACGTGACCGATGCCGTACCGCGGCGACCAGGACTGTCACGTTGAAGACAAGGAACAGCACCCACGCGGGAAATTGGGAAGCGAGTGGCTTCCACTCGTCGATGACGTCGCGGACGATGGACGAAGTCGCGATCGTCCACAGGTATGAGTACACACCGCTACCCCAAGGACTTGCGAGCGGTGTGAGGACCGTGACCACGACGAGGCATCCAGTCCATCTCCAGGTAGGTCGTCGAGACACAACATCATCGACGAACGCGATCAACAGGAGCAGGGGAAGGAGTACGAAGCTCCCGTGGATGTTCGCCCAGAGGACGCCGATCGGAAGGAGCCACGCCAATCCAGCCGGATGCGTCTCCCGATCCCCGATCAATGAAACGGACCCCGCGAACAGTGGAACGGCCAGCAGCTGCGGACGGAGACTGAACGTACCGGGCAGCGTGATCGCAACCAGGAACGCGCCGATGGAGAGGCATCCGGACACGAGGGGATCACCGTTCATGCGGAACGTTCGACGGTAGGTGAAGGCGATGGCGAACGAGGTAAGGCATGCCCTGAGGACGACCAGTCCACGCCAGCCGCCGAGCCGAAAGAGGGCCGCGAGGATCGACGCCGCTCCCCACTGCTGGTCGGTCCAAGGCTGACCATTCATCGTGAATGTGAAGAGGTCCGCCCGAAGAACGTGACCGGTGTTCAGCGTGAAATCGCCCGCTCGCAGCAAGTAAGCGAGGTCGTTCACGGGGAGGCGTGAGAGCAGAACGGCGAGTGCCGGGAGAACGACCGCCACCACCAACCACGGATCAAGCTGTTGCAGTGGGGAGGTGCGCGCTTCGCCCGCACGTCGGGACGCGGCCGTGCGCCAGGACCGGGCGATCAGCGTTTCGTCAGGAATGGGCGGCGCCGCTCCCTTGAACCAAGGCTGTTTCCCCCCTCGCGGTGATGGCGTCGACGGACTCCGCGGTGTGCCCCACGCGCGGCATGAAGGCGTACGCGGCCCCGTAGAGGAGCGCGACAACGATCAGGAGGGCGCGGTAGCCCGTGATGAGGGAAACGTATTCGATGGCTCCGCCCACCATCGCACCGAGAAGATTCGCGCCGAACGCCGCTGTCGGCTCAGCCGTATCTCGGAACCGCCCCGCGAAGATCAGATTCGCCATGAAGATAGGGAAGAAGGCGAGGATGGTTGCCAGCGCGAAGCGGGGCACCGCGGCGAACTGCAGCAGGTCATCGGTGGGTACGAGCCAGGCTCCCAGGAGCCCCGCATAGAGGAGGAGGAAGAGAAGTCCACGGTGCCCGACCCGGTATCTCTGTTCGATCTCGATCGCGAGGAGAACGGACAAAAGGACTCCAGCGAAGACCAGAGCATTCACGAGCCATGTCGTGCCGAAGAGCAACGCGAACTGCACCACACTCTTGGTCTCCAGCAGGAGGAATGCCGCCCCCATGAAGAAGAGGTCGGCATACGCGACCATCGGGCGGAAGGGCGACCCGGTTGCGCGTACGACGACTATCGAAGCGAGGATGATCAGCGAAAGGGTCAGCACGTATCGGAACGGTATCGAGGGCGACCGGAGATAGAGGAATGGCCGGTCGTCAACGGCAGGTGCCACAACCTCACGACCCCCGGGACTCCACGTCGAGTCGCATCTGAGCGCGGAGGCATCTGGGCTATCAACGAAGATACTGAACTGACCGACACCGCTATCGGCGCCGCGACGCCCGAGATCGAGACACGGCCGATTCCCGAAGACAGTTGTCATCGTGCCGGCAAGACGATCCGCCAACCATTGCTCCCGGTAGTAGTTGTACATCGCGAAAGCACCCCCGGGCGCAAGGTGATCCCGTGCCGCTTCGAACGCTTGCTCGGTGAACAGGTAGCTCTCGAGCCTGATAGCCGACTGGCCGGTCACCAAGGTGAGCGAGTCCGGCAGTGCGAATACGATGAGGTCGTACGTCGTACCCGTTCGTTCCAGGAAAGCCCGCCCGTCGTCGATGAAGCGATGCACACGCGGGTCCTGGTACGGATGCTCGGGATGGTATCTGATCCCGAGTCTTTGGATCTCCGGATCGATCTCAACGGCGTCGATGGACGACGCTCCTTGTCGCAGAGCCACCGAAACGTCATTGCCATTCCCTGCACCTATCACCAACACGTTACGAGGTGGACGGGCGAGCCGCTCGTACGGCATCTCATAATCGGTCCCCTGAGTTGCCTCACCCGTCTGATGGGGCACACCGTTCGCGGCGATGCCGATCGTCGATCCGTCGGTCTCAAAGGTAAGCCGGTAGTAGGGAGACCAGATGGTGTCGCCTTTGAACGTTCCGATGGCGAAGATCGCGATCAACGCGACGGCCGCTACGGATTGGAGGGTGGTCGGTGGTCGCAGCAATGCGATGAACAAGCCAACAACCACGACACCCCACGCGACTGGACCGAAACCGGCAAATGCCAGGCCAGAAAAGGTGACGACACCTGCGATGGAACCGAGGATATCGAACCGGTAGGCGTCAAGGGCCGGAAGTCGCGAGAATCGAACGGCGACGCCGTGTCCGATGGCTGCCATCGTCGCGGCGGTTGCAAGGAAGATGAAGGGCAGCATCACCCAGGCAGGCAGCCCGTGTTGCTGGACACCGAAGTACACCAGCTGGCCCCCGGTCCGATCGATCGTTACCGGGAAGGCCACGACAAGTCCAGCGAACGCAGCCAGGATGATGGGAGCCCATCTGAAGAGATCCGGCGCCTTCTTGGCGCGAAGGAATCCGACCCCGATGCCCAAGAAGCTGCCGAGAAGGATGAAATTGGCGAAGTACGAAAGGTAGATGACGTACGCGCCCGCCCAACGGATCAGAACGAGTTCCGTGAAAAGCATCAGGAAGCTCGCGAGGAACAGCTCTACCCGGGCCCGAGCCATAACCGCGACAGGCTAAGGCCTTGACGCATGGAGCGCCACGACCCGATGGCGGAGGGCCACTCGCCCCACTCCGCAGGCGTGATCGAATCGCGCGACCAGCGACCGAGCGTCTCGGATAGGCTGGTTCATCCACCGACAAGGGAGCAGCAAGGTGCCTCGCGCGATCTTCGTAACGACGATGGGTTCCTTCACGGTTGAATTGCGGCCAGATCGTGCGCCGAAGGCGGTTGAGAACTTCGTTGGACTCGCAACAGGCTCCAAGGAATGGCGCGATCCTCGTGACGGAACCACCAAAGGGGAGCCCTTATACACGGGGACCACCTTTCACCGAGTGATCGACGGATTCATGATCCAGGGCGGTGACCCGACGGGGACCGGCACGGGAGGGCCGGGATTCCAGTTCGAGGATGAATTCCCCCCTGACGCACCGACGTTCGACCAAGCTGGCCGTCTGGCGATGGCAAATGCGGGTCCGAACACGAATGGTTGCCAGTTCTTCTTGACGGTGGCGCCCACTCCCTGGCTCAACGGGCGGCACTCGATCTTCGGTCAAGTGGTCGACGGATACGAGGTCGTTGACGCCATCTCCAAGGTTGAAACGAAAGCTCAGGATCGGCCGGTGGACGACATCGTGATCGAACGGATCGAGATCACGGACTGACCTCCGGCTATCAGCCCCAGCTCGGAGGCTCGACGCCGAGCTGTTCGAACGTGCACGACCGTGGATCGCGGTCGGACCGCCAGCGTTCGAACCGCGCCGCGTGCCGGAACCGCCCGTACTGGACCCGATCGAACGAGACCTCGCACACAAGAGCCGGCTCCAGGTCGACCCACTCCGTGTCCCGGCCGGCCGACCACCGGCTGGGACCGCCCGGACCGCGTCCTCGCCCGAAGCTCTCGCCGCCCTCGAGAGGCGCCAGGAGCTCTCGAAGCTCGCGACGCTCCGCCGCTTTGAACGACGAGGTGTGCCCGACGTAGTGCAGCACGCCGTCGCCGTCGTAGAGACCGAGCAGCAGGCTCCCGACCCCTCTCCCGTCCTTCGCGAGCCGGTAGCCGCCGACGACGCAGTCCGCCGTGGTGCGGTGCTTCACCTTCACCCACCCGCGTTCGCCCGAGAGGTACGCCTGGTCCTCACGCTTCGCGACGATCCCGTCCTGGCCGACCCCCGCCGCGTCGGCGAACCAGGCTTCGGCGAGCGTCACGTCCGCGGTCCACGGCGCCACGAGCAGCTCCGGTCCCGGCGGGACCGCGTTCAGGTCATCAGGCATCACGCCGGCGCCGGCCGACGTAGCCAGCTTCGCGAGGCGGTCGCGCCGCGTCTGCAACGGCAGCGAGCTGAGATCCTCTTCGCCTTCCCGCAGCAGATCGAACAGGATCAGCGTCGCGGGGATCTCCCCCGACAGCTTCCGGACCCGCGACTCCGCCGGATGCAGCCGGAGCTGCAGCTGGTCGAACTCCATCCCGGTCTCTCGGATCACGAGCAGCTCGCCGTCCGCGACGAAAGCTCCCGGCGGCCGCTCGGCCACGAGCTCCACGATCTCGGGGAAGTAGCGGCCGAGCGGCCGCCCGTCGCGGCTCACCAGCCGGACGTCGCCGTCCTCGCCCACCGCGACGATCGTGCGGAACCCGTCCCACTTCGGTTCGTAGGTCCATCCCTCGCCCCGAGGGATCTCGGACTCTGAGGTGGCGAGCATCGGCGCGGGAAGGTCACCCGCGATCGTTCGGCGAGGCATGCCGCAGATGGTAGGCCGCCACCGTCCCCGGGCGCTTGCACCCGTCCGCGGTGTGCACGACCATCGGCGCATGGATGAAGAGGGGCAGCAGCCCGAGCCCTCGCAGCAGCTTCCGCAGCCGCCCCCGCAGGATCCCGGGCAACAGCCTCCTCCCGGCCTGGGGGGAGCGCAGTCCGCCCGGCCCGTACCGCCCCGGGAGGGCAACGCCAACGCCGGGTGGCTGGTGCTCGCCGGAGGGATCCTCGTGATCGTCGGCGTCTTCCTCCCGTGGATCACGGCGAGCGGGCCGAAAGGGACGTTCTCGGCGAGCGGGAAGGACGCGAACGAGTGGGCGTTCCTGATCCTCGGCGGCTTCGCGACGGTCCGCGGCCTTTCGATGGCGAAGCCCGGGCTCTTCCGGTTCCAGCTGGGAACACCCTTGATCGGCGGCGTGATCCTCGCGGTCCTCGTCGCGCTGCGATGGAACGACCTTCAGAAGGTGCTCGACGAGGTGCGTTCGGTCCCCTGGGTCACGGCTTCGCTCGGGATCGGGTTCTGGGCGGTGATCGCCGGGACCGTCCTCGTGCTGCTCGGCGGCGTTCTGGCGATGCAACGCCGGCGGATGTGATACCCGTCAGCCCGGCGAGCGGGCTCGCCTCCCCGCCCGGACCCGCTCCTGCTGCGAGAGCAGCACCTTCCGGAGCCGGACGTTGTTCGGAGTGACCTCGACGCACTCGTCCTCGCGGATGAACTCGAGCGCCTGCTCGAGTGACAGCTGCGTCTTCGGGATGAGCCGCACGAGCTCCTCCGCCGTCGACTGCCGGACGTTGGAGAGCTTCTTCTCCCTGGTCGGGTTGACGTCCATGTCGTCGGCGCGGACGTTCTCGCCAACGATCATGCCCTCGTAGACCTCCTCGCCGGGACCGACGAACAGGAGCCCGCGCTCCTGGAGGTTCAGCAGTGCGAACTGCGTGGTCTGGCCGCGACGATCGGCGACGAGCGAGCCGGTCGGGCGGGTACGCAGCTCGCCGTGCCAGGGCTCGTAGCCCTCGAACACGTGATGGAGCTGACCGGTGCCCCGCGTCTCCGTCATGAACTCCGTGCGGAACCCGATCAGCCCTCGCGCTGGAACGACGTATTCCATCCGGACCCACCCCGTTCCGTGGTTGACCATCTGCTCCATCCGACCCTTCCGGAGCGCGAGCAGCTGTGAGACCACCCCGAGGTACTCCTCCGGAGCGTCGATCGCCACCCGCTCCATAGGTTCGTGGGTCTTCCCATCGACCGTTCGGATGACGACCTGCGGCTTGCCGACCGTGAGCTCGAACCCCTCGCGCCGCATCACCTCGACCAGGATCGCGAGCTGGAGCTCGCCCCGACCCTGGACCTCCCACATCTCGGGCAGTTCGGTGTCCAGCACCCTGATCGAGACGTTGCCGATGACCTCCTGATCCAGGCGCGACTTCAACAGCCGGGCCGTGACCTTGGTGCCGTCCTGGCCGGAGACCGGTGCCGTGTTGATGCCGACGGTGACGCTGAGCGATGGCTCATCCACGCGCGTGACCGGGAGCGGGCGCGGGTCGTCGAGGTCGGCGAGCGTCTCACCGATCGTGATCTCCGGGATGCCCGCGACCGCGCAGATCTCGCCCGGACCGGCGACGTCGGCCTCGACCCGATCCAACGCCTCCGTCACGTAGAGCTCGGCGATCTTGGCGCGTTCGATCGAACCGTCGGACCGGCACCACGCCACGGGGTCGCCGCGGCGAAGCTCGCCGTTGCGAACGCGGCAGAGGGCGAGCCGGCCGACGTAGGGGGATGCGTCGAGGTTGGTCACGAGAGCCTGCAGCGGCGCGCCCTCGTCGTACCAGGGGGCGGGCACGTGCTCCAGCAGCGTCTCGAAGAGCGGGGCGAGCGTCGGCTCGAGCGCGTCCGGCTCTCGCCCGCACTCCCCCGTCCTCGCGTTCGCGTACAGGATGGGGAACCCGACCTGGTGCTCGTCCGCGTCCAGATCCAGAAAGAGCTCCTCGACCTCGTGGACGACCTCGGCCGGCCGCGCGTCGCCGCGGTCGACCTTGTTCACGACAAGGACCACCGGCAGACGCGCTTCGAGCGCCTTCCGCAGCACGAACCGTGTCTGGGGCAACGGGCCTTCCGAGGCATCCACCAGCAGCAGCACGCCGTCGACCATCGTGAGCGCCCGCTCGACCTCGCCGCCGAAGTCCGCGTGCCCGGGCGTGTCGACGATGTTGACCTTCACACCCTGCCAACGCACTGCGGTGTTCTTCGCGAGGATCGTGATGCCCTTCTCGCGCTCGAGGTCCATCGAGTCCATCACGCGCTCCGCGACCTCCTGGTTCGCGCGGAACGCGCCGGACTGCCAGAGCATCGCGTCGACGAGCGTCGTCTTCCCGTGGTCGACGTGGGCAACGATGGCCACGTTGCGGATGTCGTCGCGCGTCGGCATGCCGAGAAGGCTACAGACCGGCGGTCGGATGACTCACGGAGCCACGAGGAAACGGCCCTGGAAGTAGGTAACGGTGTAGAAGAAGACCAGGGTGACCATGGCCGCGCTCGATATCGCGAGGACGATGTTGAAGACGTGCCCCTTCACCGCGAACCCGAGCGCCATGACCAGTGGGAACGCCGTGAAGATAAAGCGCGGGCGGGGAGCGAGCGCTCCCGAGAGCAGCGCCAGCGCTTCGTACGACAGCGCGTACGCAACGATCGGGGCGGGCAAGCGCGCTCGCAGCAACAGGATCACCAGCACGACGAGCAAGGCGAACCCCGCCAGGAGCCCGAGGAAGAGCAACGGCCGGCTCGACTCCGTGACCCCGCTGCGAGCGCCTCCCACCATCACGCGGAACTCGGGCCACCATCCGATCCGGTCGTGCCAGTACGCATGGTTCGCCCTGAACCAGTAGCCGGCCTCGCCCGTCCGCCACCAGAGGTAGCCGAGGAACGCGAGGAACCCCACGGGAGCCAGGATCGGCGCGACGAGCGACGAGCGATCGTGGTCCTGACGGATCGCGATGGCCGCCGCAACCGCGCATGCCACCATCAAGGCGAGCCCGTTCGGCCGGGCCGCGGACGCCAACGCCGCGGTGATGCCGGCCGCGAGCCAGGCGTGGCGCAGGAGCGCCAGGAGACACAGACACGCCAGGAGGATCACGAGGCCCTCCGGGTACGCGAACGACAGGATGAACGCGCCGGGGGAGAAGCAGAACAGCAGCACCGCTCGACGAGCTTCGTCCTCCGGCCGCAGCACCCCGCAGAGCCGGGCGAAGGCAACGGTCGCGGCGCCCCCGAGCAGGAATGCGACGGCGATCGCTACCGCGTCCAGAGGAGCCGGGACGATGACGCCGGTGGCGGCGACGACCATCGGATACGCAGGCAGGAAGGCGACGGCTCCGTCGACGCTCGTATCAGCGTTGGGCGGGGCGCCCGGCCGAACGACATCGGAGCCGGGCAGATATCCGTGCTCCGCGACGCTCAGGTACCACTGGCCGTCCCAGGACGCGAACACGGATGCCAGCCCTCCCACGTGGGCCGGGACGAGCACCAGAACGAAGGCCGCGGCCGCCGCCACGACGAGACGCGAGATCACGTAGGGAACCAAGGCGGTGGAAACAGCCGGATAGGAGCCCAGACGCCTCACGCGCGGATGGTCCTCCTCAAGCAGGCTGCGTCATCATCCAACGCCCCGAGCGAGCCTGCATGCGCCTAACGAGCCGGCCCTAAACCCTTTGCCACCTGCAGCTACGTCAAAGGACGTAGCCGATAGGGGGTTGCGCAGTGAGCCGATGGCGCGCAAGGATAGCGACCCACATCGGACATCGGGGGGGCAGTTGTCCCCCAACAGGGTGACCTTCCCCGGCCTACCGCCTGGGGACCAGGCCTCCCGAACGCGCACGGAGAGGAACGTGATTTTGCGCGTCAGCAAGGACGAACCCGAGGCGGTGCAACCTGCCGTGTCGGCCGGAACCGGAGACCCCGAAGGGGTCCGTTGGGCCGTTCCCAGCCCGCCGCCCCCGGTGGGTCCGAGCGTTGCCGGGATCCCGATGCTCGGCGAGCTCCTGATCGAGAGCCAGCTGATCGCCTCGAGCCAGCTCGACGAAGCGCTCCTGCAGCAGTCCGCCTCCGGTAAGCGCCTCGGCGAGCTGCTCGTCGAACTGGGGGCGATCGACGACTTCGACCTCGCGCGTCTTCTGGCGACCCGGCTCAACCTGCCGCTCGCCGACCTGCGACAGAGCACGCCTGAGGACGACGCGATCGCCTTGGTTCCCGAAGCGATGGCGCGCGCCAACGTCGCGATCCCGGTGCGACGGACCGACGAGGGTCTGCAGATCGCGATGGCGTTCCCACAGGACGCCGCGGCCGTCGAACAGATGCGCGGATCGGCGGGGGTGGCCGTCGTGCCGATGATCGCCCCACCGTCGGACATCCGCCGAGCGATCGATAAGTCGTACCGAGCGCTCGCCGGCGTGAGCCGTCACGTCGACGCGTTCCTGGCGGCCGAGGCGATCACGGCGCGGACCGTGACGGAGTCCGACGCCGGCATCGACGCCCCCGTGGTTCAAGTCGTGAACCTCATCATCACGCAGGGCGTGCGCGACCGCGCCTCCGACATCCACATCGAGCCTCAGGACGCCCGTGTCCGCGTCCGGTACCGCATCGACGGCGCCCTGCACGACGTATTGGCGCTCCCGGCCAACATGGGCGCTTCCGTCATCAGCCGCATCAAGGTGCTGGCCGGGATGGACATCGTCGAGCGGCGCAAGCCGCAGGACGGGCAGATCGCGATGGAGGTCGACGGTCGCCCGCTGGACATCCGCGTCTCCACGACCGCGACGATCTGGGGCGAGAAGAGCGTGATGCGGCTCCTCGACAAGAACCGCTCGCTCTTCCGTCTGGGCGACCTCGGGATGCCCGAGGAGACCCACGACCGGTTCTCACGATTGATCCGCGCCCCGTTCGGGATGGTGATCTGCGCCGGGCCGACGGGAAGCGGCAAGACCACGACCCTGTATGCCGCGCTCACGGAGATCAACAACAGCGAGAGCAACATCATGACTGTCGAGGACCCGGTCGAATACGTCCTGCCGTCCATCAACCAGATCCAGATCCACGACCAGTCGGGCGTCACGTTCGCCGGTGGACTGAAAGGGATCCTCCGCCAGGACCCGGACATCATCCTCGTCGGAGAGATGCGCGACGCCGAGACGGCGCGCATCGGGATCCAGTCGGCGCTCACGGGACACCTTGTCCTCACGTCCCTGCACGGGACCGACGCGGCGGGCGCGCTCGAGCGGTTCCTCGACCTCGGCATCGAGCCCTTCCTGGTCGCTTCGTCGGTGATCGGCGTCGTCGGTCAGCGGCTCGTGCGAAGGATCTGCCGGTACTGCAGCGTCACGTTCGAGCCTCCCGCCGAAGAGATCGAGTTCTACCGACGTATGGGCGGTCCCGAGAAGGCAGAGTTCTGGCACGGCGAGGGGTGCAACTTCTGCCTCCGCACGGGCTACGAGGACCGGATCGGCGTGTACGAGCTCCTCGTTGTCTCCGAAGGGATGCGGGCGCTGATCAGCCAGAAA
>Ga0307295_10000330_pt1 | contig 10197 bp, 7 predicted proteins | sample ER_DNA_152_FD_194481 | JGI IMG/M metagenome (GOLD analysis project Ga0307295, IMG submission 194481) | Bulk soil microbial communities from the East River watershed near Crested Butte, Colorado, United States - ER_DNA_152 | ecosystem: Environmental > Terrestrial > Soil > Floodplain | place: USA...
ACCCTGCGTTGGTTTCTGATTCGCGCACCCGCATCACGTTGGGTAATCTCTCCGGCGGTGGCGTGTCTGAGCGGCCTAAAGAGCGCGCCTCGAAAGCGCGTGAGGGGCAACCCTCCGCGGGTTCAAATCCCGCCGCCACCGCCCTTTGCAACTCGTCCAATGTTGCGCTTGCTCAAGCGGTGAATCCGGTTCGCTCGTTGAACCGGTCATCGCGGGTCGACCACGCTGGTGACGCTGTGTGCCACCCTTCGGCTATCGAAAGAGACTCCCGTAAGCCACCCCCAGAGATCGAGGACTCGAACTGCGCCCGCCGGGTCAATCTGCCGACGGGCCACCTCCTGCGCCGCACTCGTCGACATCCACGCATCCACGGACACATCCGTGGTCTTCGGAGGGCCGTGTGGCCCCGAGGCATTCGTGCTCAGGTGACCTCCGATCGCGCGGAGCTGATCGGCGGTGCCCTCTCCCAGCTGCTCCAGGTCAGCGGCAATCCCTGGCCAGGGCAGGGGTCCAGCTGTGCCATGCGTGCGGCGCAGCGTCTGTCCGCCTCGAACGACCTCCTGGGCGAGTCCGAGGACGCCCAACCAATCGACGCGGTCCGAGGTCCTTCGCAGCTCCGACCGATACTGCGCATATGTCGAATCAGCCAATGCCAGGAAATGCACGGCCACACTTGCGCTGTCGTGTTGTCCCGGAGCAGCGACCTCACGATGAGTCAACGACCGCACGGTCGACACCAGGTCGTTTGCCGCGGCGTCCAGGGTCGCCTTAGCGGTGCGACGCATTTCTCCCATTGCGCCACGCGGCCAAACCAGAAGGCCGACGACGGCGCCGAGGAGACCACCCAACACAACATCGAGTACGCGGACCTCAGCGAGCTTCCAGGACACGGGAGCCATCTGGGCGAACAACATCGCAACGAGCAACGTGAACATGGCCTGGCCCGCGACCGGACCCGCGAGTGGCCCGGCGGCTAGAGCGAGGACCATGACAAACGGGAACGCCACCTCATAGACCACCGAATCCGCACCAGCCACCGCCAGTACCAAGGCCGCCGCCAAGCCGCCAGCGACCGTTCCCAGAAATGCGGGAATGACGGCCGCACGTGTGGTCGCTAGTGACGTCCGCATCAAGGTCAGTGTCGCCAACAGCATCCAAAAACCGTGGGACAGGTCCAGCACACCGGCTATCAGTCGCGCAGCCGCCAGCCCGACAGCCAGCCGGACTGCGTTTTGAAAGAAGACCGACCGGGGAGTGAAATGACCCCGAAACCGCATGAACCAGAGTGACGGCGCAGACCGGGTTGCGTACCAGAACGGTTCTGCTATTGACCGTGCAGGCTCGCGAACGCGGTCACCTTGGGTGATACGGGTTGCCACGGCCAGGTCCCGCGTCCCGACGGCAACCTCCTCCGCGACGACGGCAAAGCGCAACCGAACCTGCAGATCGTGATCAATCTCCGAAGCTCTCGCAAGGGCTTCACGGTGTTGCAGATAGCTAGAGAGCCCGGCTTCGACCGGCCCGGGGTCCGGATCCGGGCCACGGCCGTCAAGCGCCTCCGCCGATTCACCAAGTGTGTGTGCCGACACACCAAGCAATTTCGCTCCCTCGTAATGGGACGCTGGCGTGCGATTCTGGCCGATCAGCTCAGCTAACACGCCGACCCGTGCCTCCAGCCGGCGCAGGATCGTCGCCGCTTGCATGGCTGCTCGATCTCGTCTGCCCGGTCCGGTCGGTCGTTCCAGAGGTGGAATGCGGCTGAGCCGCAGACCTACCCCCACATCCGTCTCGCTCTGAGTGCGGGCCCGCGGATCACCATCCGCCTCGAGAAGCGTCACGAGCCGCTGGCGAATGGCGTCAATGGCCTCGGCTAGCCGATGACGGAATGGCGTTGGGACCGGTGGTGGCCAGAGAATCCGGTCGGCGATCGCAAGCATGGCGACGGCGAGGACGAGACCCATCAGCCGTGATCCGAGCGCATCTGGGAGGTACGGCGGAAAGCTCGGCAAGATGTAGAGCAACTGCAGACCGTTGGCCGCACCGATGACGCGCGGGCCGCCGACGCCGGCGTACGCGATGGCGAAACCAACCACGAGCATCCCAGCAACGGCTGCCCACGTGTTGACCGCGAGCACGGTGCCCAGCGTTACGAGCACGACGCCGGCCAGCAGCGCAGCCCCGTAGGTTTTGGTGCGCTGCCACGGTTCGCCGGTCACGTCTGACAATGCGCCAAGGGCGATGCAACCAAAGGCCGCGAAGGTTGCCATCTGGGTGTCGTCGAGCACGTAGAGGCTGAAGTAAAAGGCGACGCACGCAGCCAGAGTCACCCGAGCAGCGCGTTTGACGGCAACGAAGCCCGGATCTTTGGACTTCAGCCAGTCGCGTAGGCCGGCGGCACGCATAGTGCCTTCAGTATCGAGGTTTCGCCTAGACGGCTGGAAGGCGCTGGTCGGTCAAGACCGCTCAGCGACCGATCCATCCGCGGCACTCCCCTGACCGCCACCTTCCTCAGATGCCGGCGAGAGGATCGTGACGACACTCGAGTCGTCCTGCGCACCGAGACCGGACGCTTCGGCGATGAGATACAACTGCTCGGCAGCCGCGGCCAGCGGCAGCGGGACGTGGCAGGTACGCCCGACGCTGGTGACGATCCCCATGTCCTTCACAAAGATGTCGACCCGCGACTTCACCTCAGCGCCCCCGGTGTAGGCCTGGAGCATGCGGGGCCCTCGATCGGCGAACATGAACGAGCCGGCCGCGCCCTTGGACAGCGCGTTGATCACCACGGCCGGATCCAGCCCGAGCCCCCGAGCGAGGGCGATGGCTTCGGCAGCGGCGGCGATATGGACCCCGGCGAGGAGCTGATTGATGGACTTCAGGGCCTGCCCGTCGCCGGGGCGTGGACCGACGATTGTCAGGGTGGAGGCAAGGTGGTCGAGCACTGGCTGAGCCGCCGCCAGGGCATCCTTCGTCGCTCCCACCACGATAAGCAGATCGCCATTTCCGGCCCTGACCGGGCCGCCGCTGATCGGTGCGTCGACCAGCGAGTACCCGGCATCCTCGAGCCTGTCGGCCAATGCGCGCGCGGCCTCGGGGCCGATGGTGCTGGTCAAGATCACCGGGGAGCCGGGTCTCAATGACTCCAGCACCCCGTCCTCGCCGAAGAGTGCGGATTCGGCTTGGCCTTGATCACGAACCGCGAGTAAGGCAATGTCGGCGTTCTTGCTGGCACCTTCCGGAGTGGCCTCGGCCACGATGCCATGTTCCGCGGCGAGCTTCCGGCGCGGCTCGAAGGGGTCGAACCCGGTGACGGAGAAGGTGGTCGCCAGGTGCGTGGCCATGGGTAGCCCCATGGCGCCCAGGCCGATGACGGCGATCTTGGTTCTGTTCTCAGACATGGGCCGGACCTCTCCTTTGAAGTTGAGGACTATTCAGACACTTCGCAGGGTGTCGACCACCGCCGCGAGCGCATCGTCATCGCCAACGTTTCCGGCGAACACGATGTACGGGATGCCCTGAGCGAGTCCGGTGACGGGCTCCCACAGCGAGATAATGCCGGGCAGCATCGTGCCGCGGCACCAGGCTCGCCGGATCCCCAAACCTTCGGTCGCGGTGTCGGACGAGGTGATGCCGCCCTTGGCCAGGACGAATGACGGCCTGATTTGGTTGACGATCTCGCGGACCGTACCGACCAGCGCGGCACTGACCGTGCGGGCGATCACCAGGCTGCTCGCCGCATCACTACCGGTCACCAGCGTTCGGCTGGTTCGGATCACGATGTCGCTGTCGGCGTCGTTGTTCCGCAGCACTGTCGCGGCCTGGCCGGCGACGTCGTTGACGTGCCGGTCCCGGGCGCTGTCGTCGAGCAGAGTCTGGACATCGAGCTCCAGTTCGATGATCTTGCCCCGGTCGCGCAGCTGGTCAAGCTGGCGGGTGGTGAGTCCGACGTGGGAGCCGACGGCGATCAAGCCATGTTTGGTCGCTGGGCGGGTCTCGTCGGGGTCGGGGGATTGCGCGGAAAAGATCTTCCTTAGCCGCTGGGCGTCTACCGGTGGGGTGGCGCGTTGTCCGGTGCGAGCACGGACGAACGAGGGGCCGATGCGGTAAATGAAGTTCTTGCCAGCGGCCTCGGCGCGAAGCAAGGCTAGGACCACCACCTGCTGGTCGGCGTCCTCGACGGTGTCCACGACAACCGGTTGGCCGTTATGCAGATCGACAAGGATCTCGTAGACCCTCTCCGGCCCACCCACCCGAATGTCGGTCAACGTGATCGTGGCGACCTCTTCGCGGGGGATTCGGCCGGCTGTCTTCTCCTCGACCCAGTCGCGTAGGTCGGAGTTGCGGTACCCGAAGCTCGCATCCTTTGCGAATTCGCTGTGCGAGACCGGAATCATGCCCTCGGCTATGCGGGCCCAATGCACCGAGTCGACCGTGAGGCGACCGGGCTCGACGTAGCTCGGGCAGACGATCACACCGTCGACCACGATGCCGCGCGCGGCCAGCTCTTCGGCCAGGACGTCGGTCTCAAGAGGGAAGTATCCGCGCAACGTGGAGTCGCTACGGCTCGCGATCACATAAGACACCTGTTCCAGACTGGCCGCCCGGTCCAGGGCATTGACGACCTGGCGGTTGCGTTCCGCCGCGTCGGCCTCCGAGAGGCTGCGCGTGTTGGTCAACACGAAGAAGCCAGTGGTTGGTTGTTGCAGCGCCCACTGCACGTCCGCAACCGTCCAGCTTGTCAACACCGGTAGATCGGCAATGGTCTGAGTACCGGTGGGGTCGTCGTCGAGCACGACCAGCCGCCGGCCCTTTCGGACCTCGTCCAGGTTCGCACCGACATCGAGGACAGGCGGTTGGTCGGCGAGCAGTCGTTCCAATGTGATGGCGCCGACAGACTGAGGCGACGGTGCAGGTGGGGAACCAGTGGTCACGGTAAACCCCCTCGGTTGGGGCCGGTCGTTCCTGTGAGACTACCGAGATGCCAGGCATGCCGCCCCGGCAGGGGGAGTCTTTTTGGTTGCTACGCGCAGCGGGGTACCTCAGGCACTGGACGCCGTGGGCCGCCTAGCAGTAAACATAAGAACACGTTTAGCCGACTCCCGATGGTCGGGGCGTGCTGTTGTCCGAAATGGATGATCGCGCCCTGTGGAAGGTCGTTAACAAATGACCGAACAGATCGAGCACATCGCGGTGATCGGTGCCGGTTACATGGGGGGCGGCATCGCGCAGGTGTTCGCCATGGCCGGGTTGGACGTCGCTATCTGCGACGCCGATCCGGAGCTGACTCACCGCAACCTTGATCGTTTGCGCCGGGAGACCGAAGATTTCGAGAAGCATGGTCTGTTCGAACCCGGTTCGGCCGACCTGGTGCAAGAAAACCTGCGGGCCGCCGACACCGTCGCTGAGGCGGTATCCGGGGCCGATCTGATCGAAGAGGCGGTGCTGGAGCGGCCCGAGGTCAAGGGTCCGGTATTACGCGGCATCGAGGCGGCGGCACACCCAGAAGCGGTGATCGGGAGTAACACCTCAACGCTGCCAATTGGCGATCTTGCGGTCGGTCTGGAGCACAGCGAGCGCTTCCTCGGTGTGCACTTCTCAAACCCAGCCCCGTTCATCCCAGGAGTTGAGCTCATCGCCCACGCCGGAACCGAGGAGGCTGTGATTCAGGCGGTCGAGGCCCTGGTTCGGCGTACCGGAAAACTGACGGCACGGGTTAACGACAAAGCCGGCTTCGTGCTCAACCGGCTGCAATACGTTCTGCTTAGAGAGGCCTTCAACCTCGTCGAGGAGGGAGTGGCCACGCCGAACGACGTGGACATCATCGTCCGCACGACATTCGGCTACCGGCTGCCATTCTTCGGTCCCTTCGCCATTGCCGATATGGCGGGCCTCGATGTCTACCGCGACGGCTTCCGCACGCTGGAAGCTCACTACGGCGAGCGCCTCGCAGCGCCCTCGATGCTGACCGAGCTGGTCGAGGCCGGACGGTACGGCGTCAAGCAGGGAGGCGGACTCGTCACTCCGGCCGGCGACCAGGCACCGCTGGTGGCCTACCGCAACACCGCGTACGCCCGGCTGGGCCAACTCCTTAGGGAGCTTGGCCCCGCCCCATTGTGATCACCGATCCTTCGTTCCGACCGAAAGGAAGCGATCAATGGCCACTGCTCCGTACACCGCCGAGACCTGGCCTATCGCGGCTGCAATGCTCCCCTTCGGAAGTACCGACTCGAAGGGTGGGCCAATCCACGACGCCGACCCGGAAGAGTGGGCCAAGCACCTGCGGCTGGTCCGGCGGATCGGTTTTACTGAGGTCGACCCAACCGACACGTGGGTTCGGGTCGGCGATCTCAGCCCGGAGCGGCTCTCCGACTTCAAGAGCGTGCTGAGCGACGTCGGCCTGACCATTCCCGCCATTTCGACCTCCCGCCGCAGCGTGATGGATCCCGAACACGGCGAGGAATACCTCGCGTACAGTCACCGACTGCTCGACAAGGCGGCGGAGCTCGGAGTGCCATTGGTCAGCTTTGGCTTCTTTCAGGCGATGACCGAAGAACAGCAACGAGCGTTGTGGTTCTGGTTGGTCGATGGCTGGCATGACGATGACTCGCCGGACGTGCGGAGCCGCGCTGCGTCGTTGATTCGCGAGCTGGCCGAGCACGCCGCCAGCAACGGCCAACAGATCACCCTCGAGATGTATGAGGACACCTACGTCGGGACCTGCGACGGCGCGGTTCAATTCCTCAAGGAAGTGGGACACGACGCCTGTGGCCTCAACCCTGACATCGGCAACTTCATTCGACTGCACCGCCCGATCGAGCCGGTGCAGGACATGCTCGACAAGGTCTTGCCGTACAGCAACTACTGGCACGTCAAGAACTATCTACGGGACGAAGATCCGGCGACCGGTCAGGTGATGACCTTCCCGGTGCCGATGGAGTTCGGCTTGATCAACTACCGGGCCGCGATCAGTCAGGCGCTCGACCTCGGCTTCCGGGGTGCTTTCCTGTGCGAGCACTACGGCAGCGACGCGATAACCGTGATCGGCAAGAACTGTGCCTACATCCGCGACATCCTCGCCACCTTGATCGACTGACGCAGGACGAGAAGAAGGAGCAGCAATGACATCCGCCCCAGCCGCAGAGACATCCACCGTCTCATCACGGTTGCCCGAGGTGCGTACGGCCGTCGTCACCGGGGCCGGCGGTCCGGCGGGCATCGGCCGAGTGACCGCCCGGATACTGGCCGAGAACGGCTGGCACGTCGCGCTGGTCGACATCAACGCCGATGGCCTGGCCAGCGTGGAGGAAGAACTCCGCGCCGCGGGACATGAGAACCTGCTTGCAGTACCGACCGACATCGCCTCGGAGTCATCGGTGACCGAGGCGTACGAACAGATCGACTCCGAGCTCCCTCCGGTGGTCGGTCTGGTCAACCTAGCCGGGATTGCCTGCCCGGTGCCGCTCCACGAATGCAGTTTGGCGGAGTTCGAACGGGTGATGGCAGTGAACGTCACGGGTTCGTTTCTGATGCTCAAGGCGGCGGCTGCGCGGATGATCCCGCAGGGTGTCGGACGCATCGTCAACACGTCCTCGATCACCGCCCTGGACGGAGGCGGCACGTTTTCCAAAGGCGTGTACGCCACCGCAAAGGCGGCGGTGATCGGGATGTGCCGCGGTGGGGCGCGGGAACTCGGGCCGTACGGGATCACCGTGAACGTGCTTGCACCTGGGCCCGTTGACACCGAGATCATGGGTGGCCGGCTCAGCGAGGAGCGCAAAGCCGGGATGTCTGCCGGCATCCCGCTAGGGCGGGTCGGCCAGCCCGAGGAGATCGCCGCCACGGTAGCGTTCCTGCTGTCCGAAGGTGCCGGCTACATCAACGGAGCAACCATCCAGCTCGACGGCGGCAAGCACATGCACTGAACCACTCTGACCAACGGCACCACGACCAAGGAGACATCGATGGCCGACACCGTCACGAATCTAACCCCCCAGCGTCGCTTCGAGTTGAGCGAGCAGGCAACCCGGAAGGTCTTCAGACGACTGGTCCCATTTCTGCTGCTGATGTATGTGATTGCGTTCTTGGACCGAAGCAATGTCTCGTTCGCCCAGCAAGAGTTTGAGGCTGACTTCGGCATCAGCGCGGCCTCATACGCCTTCGGCGCTGGGCTTTTCTTTGTCGGCTACGCGATCTTCGAAGTCCCGAGCAATCTGTTGTTGCACCGGGTCGGGGCGCGGTGGTGGCTGTCCCGGATCATGGTGACCTGGGGCATTGTCGCCGCCGCCTTCATGTTCGTCCAGGGGCCGATCAGCTTCTACATTCTGCGTTTCCTGCTCGGTGTCATGGAAGCCGGTTTCTTCCCCGGCGTCATCTTGTTCCTCACCTACTGGTTTCCAGCACGGCACCTGAGCCGGGCCCGGGGTTACTTCTATATGGGCATCGCGCTGGCGGGCATTCTCGGTAATCCGCTTTCTGGCGGTCTGCTGGAGCTTAACGGCTTCCTCGGGCTGCGCGGCATCCAGTGGATGTTCCTGGTCGAGGGTCTGCTGGCGGTCGCGGTCGGCGTCTGGGCCTTCTTCTACCTGACCGACAAGCCTGAGCAAGCGGCGTGGCTCCCCGACGACGAGCGGGAGGCTCTCATGGAGACGATTGACGCCGAGGACACCGCCAAGGAGGAAGGCCACGGGCCGAAGAAGGTGCTGGCCGCCCTCGGCAACTGGCGGGTGTGGTACTTCGCGCTGATCTATTTCTGCCTCCAGATCGCGGTCTACGGTGTCACGTTCTTCCTGCCCACCCAGGTGACCGCCATCACCGGCCAGAAGCTCGGCTTCCAGTCTTCGCTGGTGACCGCCATTCCTTGGGTCTTCGCACTGGTGGGTCTGCTGATCTTCCCGGGTATGGCCGACCGCACCCGCAAGCACCGGTTGATCGGCACGCTGCTGCTGCTGGGCACCGCGTTTGGCATCGTGATCTCCGGTGCGCTCAGCAGTTACCCTGTGCTCGCGATCGGCGGCCTATGCCTGGCCGCGATGGGGTTCATCGCCATGTCCCCAATCTTCTGGACGCTGCCGACGGAGTACATGACCGGATACGCCGCCGCCGCCGGCATCGGATTGATCAATTCGCTGGGCAACCTGGGTGGTTTTCTGGCGCCCATCCAGCGCGACTACTTCAAGGAAACGCTCGGCGGGAATGCAGGCCTGTACTCCCTGTCCATCGGGGCCGTCCTTGCCGCAGTGCTGTTTGCGATGACCGCGTTCTTCAAGAAGGCCAACGAGGTCGAGGCCGGCCACCTGGATGAGGTCGACGCCATGTACGTACCGCATGACAAGGCTGAGGCGGCGCGGGGGGTTCACAGGTCTACCAGGTAGGGACATGAGAGCGCTGGTATTGCGCGATTTCTACGACATCGCGGTTGAGGAACGGCCCGATCCGGTGGCGGGGCCTGGGCAGGTGGTGGTCGAGGTGATCGCCACGGGAATCTGCGGCTCGGACTTCCACGGCTACTCCGGTGAGAACGGTCGCCGCCACCCTGGCCAGATCATGGGACACGAAACCGTCGGCCGGATTCGGGAGCTCGGAACAGGCGCGGGGGAACTCAAGGTCGGCCAGCTTGTGACCGTCAACCCGGTGATGTCCTGCCACGCCTGCCCGGCTTGCCTGTCTGGTCAGGAACACTGGTGCAGTCAGCGGGTGGTCCTCGGCGTTGCGCCAGAGATCCCGGCGGCCTTCGCCGATCAGGTTGCGGTCCCCGCGGCGAACATCGTGCCGCTGCCGGACGACATGCCGGAGGAGCTCGGTGCGTTGGTGGAGCCGATGGCCGTGGGATACCACGCCGTCCGCCGCGCCCAGCCTGTCGCCGACGACCGGGTGCTGGTCATCGGCGGCGGGCCGATCGGGCAGGCGTGCCTCCTCGCCGCCCAGCGGCTGGGAATTCGAGCGCTGGCATTGTCCGACGTCAGCGCGTCACGCCGCGAGCTCTGTGCGCGACTCGGGGCGGTGGTGATCGATCCAGCGAGCGGAACTCTGGTTGACGCCGTGGCCGCCGCGCTCGGTGGGCCGGCGACTCTGGCAGTGGACGCGGTCGGGACCAGCCGGACTGTGGCCGACGCGCTGGCCGCCTCCAGCCTGGGGAGCAGGATCGTGCTGGTCGGAATGGGCTCGCCCCAGCTGGAGCTTGCCGCGTACGCCCTCAGC
>Ga0307295_10000331_pt1 | contig 10194 bp, 10 predicted proteins | sample ER_DNA_152_FD_194481 | JGI IMG/M metagenome (GOLD analysis project Ga0307295, IMG submission 194481) | Bulk soil microbial communities from the East River watershed near Crested Butte, Colorado, United States - ER_DNA_152 | ecosystem: Environmental > Terrestrial > Soil > Floodplain | place...
CGGTGGTGGCCGGTGGGGGTGGGGTCGGTGGTTGTGGTGGTTCGGGGGTGGGCGTGGGTGCTGGCAGTGGTGGTGACGGCCAGTCGAGGTCGTCGAGGTCGTTGAATATGAGTTTGACCACGGCGGTGGCGTCGATGGTGTCGCCGGGGGTGCCGTGGATGGTGTCCGGTGGGTAGTAGAGGGCCGCGAGGTCCTGGTTGGTGATGTGGACGTCGGCGATTCCCATGACACTCCCCCGTTGCGCTGTGTGCTGTCACAGCTACTTACAGCTCAGGGGTGCGGGTTTTTCACGGTGAGTCACATGTCGATGTGGGCCAGTCCCCCGATCGTGGCCAGCACCTGCATGACCCCGGCCAGGTCCGGGCCGGCGATCTGCAACCCGTCACGTTCCAACTCGTCCAGGCGCAGCGGCCCGAACGTGAAGTCGTCTTTCGTGTCCCGGGCGTGGCGCAGCACCGCGGCGATCGCCGCCGCCAGCGCGTCGGGGCCGTCACCGCGGAACCGGACCACCGTGGGCGGGTCAGCCACCGGCGTGGGCCCGGCGGATCAGGGTGCGGAGCCTGCGGGCCGACACCGCGAAGAAGCTGAGCAGGGCACGGAACTGGTCGGCGGGTAGGCGCCGCACGTCGGCGGCACTCATCCGTGCCGTCGCCGGGCCGGGGGCCGCTGTGGTGACCCGGTCGCGGACCTGCGCCCCGGCCGCGCCCACCTCGAACACCAGCCGGCACCGGCAGTTGACATGCCGGGGCGGGCCGAGCAGGTCACGGAACACCGGCAGGTGCGGCCGGTCGGTCGGGCCCAGGGTGCGGTCGAATTCCGCCCCGATGTCGACGACCGTTCCGTGCAGGGCCAGGCAGTAGGCGCACGGGTTCACCGACTGCACCTGCCACCGTTTCGTGACCCGCAGGTAGGCGTGGGTGTTGTCGTAGGCGGTGTACGCGGTGTTCTGCGCGTCGGTGTAGCCGCGGTGCACCGCAGAGGTGGCGGCGGCGGTGACCCGCACCCCGAGGCGGCGGACCGCCCGGCCGAGTGCCTCCCGGGTGGTCAGGACCCGGGCTGCGGCCACCACGGTCGCGGTGCCGGTGACCGCGTCGAACGCGGCCCGCACCGTGTTCTGGATGTCGAGGATCGCGGTGGCGAACGCGGCGGCCAGGCCGGCGAGAACCGCGGCCAGGTACACCGAGTCGGTCCGGTCCTGCTCGGGTGGTTGGAAACCCTGCGTGGCCAGTTCCCGCTCGACGCTGGTGCGGGCCACGGTGCCGGCGGCGCGGTGCCCGGCCCGGATGGCGGTCAACGCGCCGGCCTGCGCCCCGGCCAGGGCGGTGACCAGTGCGGCGCTCAACCCGGCCCGGGACAGCAGCTCGGTGCCGCTCAGGTCGGTGCCCTCCCGCACGGCGACGGCCAGGTGCGCCCCGTAGCCGGTGCGGAGCTGCTGCATCCGGGCGGCCACCAACGAGCGGACCCGTTGCTCGATGGTGAGCAGGATCGCGCTGTCATCGCTCACGTCGGGGTCGGGCCCGCCTTGTTGGCCGGCGCACCCTTGGCCGGTGTGCGGGGTTTGGTGGCGGCGGCGGTTGTCGCCTTGGCCGCCTGCCTGCCGGCGACCTGGTCGGCGAAGGCGGCGTCGACCTTCCACCCCAGTTTCAGGAACGAACCCACCTCGAAGCGTTGCCGGGCGGAGATGTTGCCGTGCGCGTCGCGGATGGCCACGGTGCCGTCGCCGTAGTCGAGGAGCTGCACCCCGGGCTGGTCCGGGTGGCTGTAGGTGGCCACGATCGACCCGCCGCCGAGGTTCGGGGTGGATGCCACCGCCCCCGGGTGCTGTGCCTTCGCGCCGGGGCCGCCGCCGAGGACCTCCCGCCCGGTCTTCGACGCGTTGGGGTCGCGGATACCCCCTCCGAACGGTTTCCCTTTCACTCCCTGGCTTTTGAGCCGTTCACGCATGTCGCGGGTGATCGGGGTGCCGATCGGTTCGCCGTAGACCCGGGCCCCTTCCGCTGTCCGTACGTACTTGGGGCCGCCGGAGGTCGTCTTCCCGCGGACCAGTTCCACCGTTTCGTACGCGTCGTCGAGCAGGTCCCAGGCCAGGTCGTTGAGGACCACGATGTTCGGGTCCGGGGGCTGCGTCAGGGTGAAACCCTCCGGCAGCAGGCCGGGGTCGACCTGCGGCGGGGCTGCCGGCGGACCGCCGGGGTCGGGGGGTTGCTGACCTTCGGCGGCGGCCAGGTGCGCGGCCATCTCCTTCTCCTCGGCCATCTCCTCCTCGACGGTGTCCCAGTCGATTTCCAGGCCCAGCAGTTCGGAGACCTGCTTCTCCAGCTCGTGGACCAGTTCGGGGCGGATCGTCAGCGACTGCCCCGCCACCGCGAGGGTCTTGAACAGTTCCAGCATCGCCGACTTCTGTTCCTCCGACAGTGACCCGAACGCGAACGCCGGGTATTTCTGGGAGTTGAAGTTCCAGTCGATGAACCGGGGGATGACCGTGGTGTTGATGACCTGTTCGATCTCGGCCATGATCGTCTGCAGCATCAGCATGAACAACGCGTCGGACTGGGTGCCGAAATCAACCAGTTTCCCGGCGTCTCCCCCGCCCTGTTCCTTGTCGAAGAACCCGGCCAGGACACTCTTGGACATCTGGGAGTTGTGGTGGTTGATGTAGGCCAGGAAGTCGAACCCGGCGAACTCCCGCAACGATTCCACGATGTAGTTGTCGGGGATCGTCATGTACTGGGCGGCGCCCAGGTCCCCCAACGATTTCTTGAACGCTTCCAGATCCTCGCGGCCCGGGTTGGCGGGGACCTTCCCGACCCGGGTACCGACCGCGGCCCGCTGCGCCGCCAGGTGCGCGATCACGTACAGCTTGAACTTCTTGTCCCAGTGGTACCAGGCCGACTCGAAGTACGACCGCCCGTAGAACGGGCGTTCCTCCTCCTGCGCGGCGTAGTACATGACATGCTCCGCCGGCAGAACCCGGTCGATCTCATGGCCGAGGTACATGGTCCGCTGCCGCAGCCCGGTGAACGTCGACTTGTCATCGATCAGGAACGACAACGTCTCCGACGGGCGGTGCGCCAGCTTCTGCAGCGTCCACTTACCCTTCAACGGCCCCGTGTCCGGCGACCAGTACACCATTTCGAACGCGGTGAACCCGTCGAAGATGGCCAGCAGCATCTGCGCGATGACCCGGCTGAACGGAACCTGCATCCCACCCGCGGACGGTGGCAGGGTGAACAGTTGCTGGATGAACGCGGCCTCCTCCTCACCGCCTTCCACGTTGTCCTCCGGCACGAACGTGGCCGTTTTCAACGCCGCCCGGATCGGCAGGGTGATCAGCCGGTACAGGGCGCGGGCCTGACCATCGGTCTTCCGCATCGCGGTGAGCTGGCGAACCGTGATCTCATCCGAGCGCAGCGTCTCCCACTGGTTGCGGTACGGGGTGACGAACGGCAGGAACGCGCTGACCCCCACCTCCACCGACGCGGAGGGTTTGGGGATGACACCATTGGCCTGCGCCGGGCGGGGCACACGCTTCACCGGCCTGGTCACAGCAACAACTCCTCCGCGAACCCCGCAACACTGTCAGCGGAGATAATCGGTCCGCCTCAGAACGGCAGGTCCGCACTGTTCATCCACACCCGGGCCGCGTTCATCCCGTGCGGCATCTCGAAGATCCGCCCGACGGTGATGTCGACACCGGTGAAGTAGGCCCGTTCCCCGCCGTCCTCCTCGCCGCCGCATTTCACCGCGCCGAGCACCGCGCACGCCAACGCATCCGCTTCGTCCTTACTCGAATCGGAGGGGTGGTCGACGCGGCCGTTGGGGAGCCGGGTCAACGACAACAGCTCGTCGCGGAGCAGGAAATGGGGTGGGTTCTTCTCGTCCAGAACCTCCGGGCGGGGGATGATGACCCGCCCCTCGTACATCAGGTCCCGTAGATTGCGCCACGGGTCCTCCGACACCTCGGTCGAGACCCGTTCACAGGTGATTCCCTTGGCCTGCAGGATCTGAATACTATCGAGCGATTGGAAACCGTCGAAGCTGTAGCGGTGGATGTTGAAGCCGCGGCGGACCAGTTCGAACGCCAGTTGCCTCGCCCACCGGATCTGGATCTCGCGCGGCGGGGCGGCTGCCGCGTCGGCGGAAAACGAGATCACGAAGTCGACCTTCACGTGCGGGCGGGACTCGCGGAGCGGGTGCGCGGCTCCGTCCTCGTCGAGGGCGACCACCTCGTGGTCGGTGTATTTGGCGACGTGGGCCATGGCGATCCCGGCCCGGTCCCCGGTGACGGCGAGGTCGGCGTGCATCGCGTACACCGCGCCGCGGATGGGGAAGAAGTGGTCAGCAAACGCGTAGCGGGGCACCCACACCGGGCGGTTGACGGTGTTCTCCAGCTTGTAAGACACCGCGATCGGCATCTGCTCCATCGGGGCGAAGCAGGAATCGACCGCCTGGTGGTTGCGGAAGTACGGGTTGATGGCGCGGGCCGGTTTGCATTCATATTTGGCGCGGGCCATCACGGGGTCGTCGCGGTAGTCCTGCGCGAACGCGTCCTTGCCCGGCACCCGGGGGTTGACCTCCCAGGTGGGCAACGGCCCGGACACGAAATGCTGGGAGTCGATGCCGTGGGTTTTCACGTCTCCGCGTGCCTGCGCGGTCAGGCGTTGGATGGTGGACCCGAGATAACGCGGGTAGGAGATGTACACGTTTTTGAACACGCGGGGGAAACGGGTGCGGCTGGAGGTCCGCATCATTTCGATGATGCCTTCGGCGGATTTCGTCGGTTCCCGGGGTGAGATGCCACGGCGGGCCTGAGATTCCTGTTTCGTCTTGAACGCGTCGATCTCGTCGGCGATGCCAAGCATCAGGTTGAGACCCTCCTGGGTCTCGGCGTCGGAGTGCCCGCTGATCGATTCGATGTTCTTGGCGTAGGACACGACGTTCTGGCGGGGTTCGCAGCGGCGGCTGAACCAGCGGCTGGTGCGGACCGCCTTGACGATCGGCATGAAGAACGCCTGCTGTGCCTGGGCGGAGGAGCTGGCGACGTTGAGCAGGTGGATGGTGTCCTGCTTCGGCATGCCGTAGTAGTCCTGCGGGGAGGCCAGGCACATCAGCAGGTACGCGATCCGCATCGATGCGACCCGGGCGATGTGGTCCTTGCCGCTGCCCTTTCCCCACTGGATTGTCGCGAAATTGATCATTCGGACGGGTTGGGACCAGTATGGTTCGTCCCGCCATACTGCGCTGGCGCCGACGTTGAGGCGGCCGAGTTGTTTGCCGGCTTCGAATTCGGTGGCCATGGCCAGGTACAGCTCGGGGTAGAAGATCCGTTCGATGTGGCGTACGGCGTCGTACTGGACGTTGGACAGGCGCGGGTTGCCGAGGAACTGGCGGTCCTGGACGAAGATGGTGAGGCTGACGGGTTCCTCGTCGAAGATCAGGGACAGGGAGCCGGGGCCTTCGCCGTCGTCACCGGCGGCGGCGCGGATCATCGAGGCGAAGTCGCTCATGCTGCGCCCTATCGGCTGCTCAGGTGGCGCTGCGGTGGTGCAGCACGGTGTGCAGGTCGGATCGGTGGGTGGGGGCGCGCAGGCGCAGCACGGTGTCCAGGGCGTGGGGGTCGGCGCGTTCGGACAGTTCCATCGCCGTTTTGAGGGCGGTGTCGGTGATGTCGGCGCCGGGCAGGTCGCTGTCTTTGACGACGACGTAGGTGACGGTGACCTGGATCGGGTCGGCGAAGGTGACGGTGTTGTCCTTGTCGACGGTGTAGCCGACCTTGAACAGGGGTGCGTCGTCGCCGTGGTCGGCGGCGACGATGAGGTAGTCGGTCCACATTTCGCGGATGGTGAAGTACGGGGGGCCGTCGTCGTAGTTGGCGTTGGGGTTGGCCCTGGTCCAGGCGCGGCGGGCTTCGCGGGTCTGGGTGGCGAAGGCGGTGCGGACGGTGCCGACGTTGAAGCTGCCGGTGTTGGTCAGGCACAGGATGTCGGCGGTGCCGGTGGTGGCGGTGACCCGGTTCTTGTCGCCCATCTTCTGGTGGCCGGTGCCGGCTTTGGCTACGGTGCGGGCCTTGTTGCCGGCTTTGAGGGCTTCCCACTGGGCCACGGCCTTGGCTGCCTTGGCGCGGGTGTCGGCGTCGACATCGTCTGCCCCGGCGGCCCACTTTTTGACCCGGGACACGGCGATGGCGATGGCCTGCGAGGTGGTCTTCCCGGTGCGTTTGATCGCTTTCGCGATCCGGCAGATGTAGTCCGGTAGTCCGCCGGGGGAATCCTCGACCCAGTTGTGTCCGGGTTTTTCGTTCAGGGAGCAGCCGGCGAACGAGACGAACAGGTTGATGTCGTCGCGATCGAAGATGGTGATGGGGTTCAACGCTTCCGCCTTCGTTCGCCGGCCGTGCAGGTTTGATGCTGTTACTTGTCGCCGGTCTTCGGGTCGGGTTTGGCGGCGTCCGGTGGGGTGACGCGGACGGCGGTGTACCGGTCGGTGTGTTCGCGGCGCAGGGTCTCACCGGGCATCAGGTGGTCGGACAGGACGTCGTTGCCGTCGGCGTCGACTTTCACGATGGTGCCTTCGAAGCGGGTGATGTCGCCGTCGGCGACGTGGCCGGCGGCCGGTGGGCGTTGCGACGTGCTCCGGCTGAGCCCGGTGTCCGCGGAGGCGGCTGCGGGCGGGGTGGGACGGGTGTTGGACATGTCGGTTCTCCTTAGATGCCGGCGTTTTCGAACTCGGTCGCCATCTCGGCCCAGACGGTGTTGCGGACCTGCTGGTCCGGGATCTTGCCGAGGACCCGGGACACGATCTGCTGGACGTCGCGCAGGAAAGCCTTGCGGTCGGCGCCCTGCAGCGGTTCGACCTTGCCGAGCATCCGGTTGAATTCGGAGGTCATGCTCAACCAGAAGGTGTTGTAGTCCTTCTGCACGGAGGCGCTGCCGAACCCGCCGAGTTCGTTGTTTTCCTTCGCCCGCAGCACGATGTAGTTGTACGCGATCCGCTCGATGAGGAGCTGCTGCACCGTGTTCATGGGTAGGTGTTTGGCTTCGGCGCGCATGCGGTGCACGAGGACCTCGTAGAGGGCGCGCAACCCGACGTCGGTGATGAGATCGGGAAGGGTGAATGCCGCGTCGAGTTCGGTGAGTGCGCGGTCGCCGGTTGCCATGAACGTCTTATCGGATGCCGGTTACGAGGACGAACGGGGCCCGGCTGCGGCGGGGGCGGAAGGTGGGGGCGACGGAGCCGGCGAACTGGGCGGGTTGCATGTGGGTGCCGCCATATTCGCCGATGTGGGTGGAGCGGCTGGCGAGGGGGCCGGCGATGGACCAGTCGTTCATGATGCGCAGGTTGATGTTCCAGTCCCATCCGGACTGCGGTGCGTGGGGGGTGCCGGAGCTGTAGTCGTGGTCCCAGGTGTCGCGGAGCACCTGGGTCCACCGGTCGGTCCAGGTGCCCCACACCAGGGGGTTGAACCAGCGGTGCCGGATGACGGTGTTCGTGTCGGCGGGGTCCACGTCGGGTTGCATGGAACAGGCGCACACCGCCAGGACGTGGTCGTCGGCGAAGCGGGCGGCGGCCCAGGTGAACATGTCGAGGATGTCGTCGCAGACGAGTACGTCGTCTTCGGCGAGGACGGTGAAGTCGGCGCCGTCGGTGAATGCGGTGTTGAGTGCGTGCCAGGGGTTGCGGAGGACTCCGCGGCATTGGGTGTTGAGGTGGACCTCAATACCGGCGCTGGTGGCGAGGCGGGCCATGGATTCCCGGACCGGGCTGGGTTCAAGGAACACGGTGGGTGACCAGTCGGTGAAGCCGCGGGCGGTGCGCCAACTGTCGAGGACGGGTTGGAAGTAGTAGGGCCGGTCGTTGGCGGTGAGGACGAGCCGGTTGCCACTCATCGGCGGCGCCACCATCCGGCCGGGAACATGGTGACCGGGGTGAGGGTTTCGACGGCGGTGTCACGTTCGAAGTCGGGGTGTGCGAGCAGGGTGGCGTCGATGGCCTGCAGGACGGTGCCGGTGTAGATGTCACAGCCGTGCCGGGTGCGGGTGTCAGTGTCGAGCCAGGCGATGATCCCGTCTTCGACGACGAGGTGGCAGCCGGCGGCGACCAGGGGTGCGTAGGCGCGGATCTCCTGCCCGACGTGGCCGGCGGAGTGGTCGGAGTCGAGGCTGACGGTGACCCGGTGCCCGGCCGCGAGTGCGGTGACCTCGGCGATGACCGCGGGGGTGGTTGAGGATCCGGTGATCTGGTGCACGGTGCGCCACAGTGGGTTCGTGTCGGTGGTGTGCGGGTTGTCGATGTCGATGGTGATGACCCGGATGATCCCGGGTTGGGCGGCGAAGAACAGGGCGCTGGCGCCGGTGCGGGTGCCGGTTTCCACCACCATCGTCGGGCCGGTGGCGGCGATGGTGTGGCGGTAGCGGGCGAGGTCGTCAGCGTGTTTGAGGATCGGGTACTGCCAGGCCCCGAACGCGGCGACGCTGCCCTGGCGGTCGACGAGGGTCCTCACCGGTGGTGTGCGGCCATCAGGGTTCTGACCGTGTCCACGTCGGTGGCCATGCGGGTGGTGGTGTAGGTGCGGTAGGCCCGCGCGTCGGTGTCGTAGCGTTCGGGTGAGTTGACCCGGGCGTAGGTGGTGTCCCAGGTGGCTTTCCCGGCGCCGGGGTGCAGGTGTTCGACGACGATGTCGGGTAGGTAGCGCAGGCAGCCGGCCTGGGTGGCGAGGTCGCGCCAGAAGTTGTCGCAGTACAGGTGCCCGAGTTCGGGTGGGGCCACGAATCCGAGAGCGCGGATGATGTCGGTGGTGATCCCGGGTGCGGTGGGCAGGTTGGCGCCCTGGAGCTGGTCGTCGCCGTACACGACGCCGGTGCCCATCTGGTGCAGGGCGGTGAGGTATGCGTGGTCCCAGCCGTGGGTGCGGGGTTGGTGGTCGTCGTCGAGTTTGACGATGGCGTAGGGGTCGCTGTGGTCCATGGCCAGCAGGGCGGTGGTGTTGATGGCGCCGACGTGCCCGGTGGGTGGGTCGATGATCTGCACGGCGGCGCGGCCCGCGGCCAGGTGGGTGTAGGCGGGCAGGTCGGGGTCGTCGGCGTCGATGGCGAGGATGATGGTCGGGTACGTGGTGCAGGTGTTTTCGCAGGCGGTGAGTACCCGTTCGGCGTTGGTGGGTCGGGTACGGGTGGGGATGATGATGGCCAGTTCACTCATCGGCGGATTGCTGCCAGGTCGGCCAGGCTCGCCCGCCCCACCGACTGGGTGACTGCCGGTGCCGGGGTGGGGGTGAACGCCTCGGAGAGCATGACGATGGCCAGGTCGAGGCCGGTGCGCGGATCCGGGCCGGGCCGGATCTTGGTGGTGTAGTCCCAGAGCAGGGTCATCGCGGTGACCAGGGTGCGCAGGGTGATGGTGTCGGCGAGGTGTTGGCGGGCGGCCAGGGCGGCGCCGTGCAGGGCCAGTTCGCCGCCGCTGCGCAGGATGCACACGTCGCGCAGGGTGGCGGTCAACGCGGTGATGATGGTGTGTGGTTCGGCGCCCTGGTGCAGGGCGGCGGCCACAGCGGCGTAGGTGTCGGCGAGGGTGCCGGTACGCAACGTGTCCAGGAGGTGGGGGCCGGGGTCGGGGTCGCCGAGCAGGTCGGTGAACGCTTGCACCGTGGTGATACCGACCCGGGTGAACTGGTCGAGCATCATGACGGCGTTGCGCATGGCCCCGTCAGCGCGTTCGGCGATCTGCTGCAGGAGTTCGGCTTCGACGTCGAAGTGTTCGGCGGCGCAGATCTGGGTGAGCCGGGCGACGATGTCGACGGGGGTGAGGCGGTGGAACACGAACGGGCTGCACCGTGAGGTGATGGTGTTCGGGATCTTCCAGGGTTCGGTGGTCAGGAGCACGAACACGGTGTACGGGGGTGGCTCCTCCATGATTTTGAGGAGCGCGTTGAACCCGGCCGCCGAGATCGACTGGGCCTCGTCGAGGCCGACGATGCGCCACCGCCCCCCGGTGGCGCACATCAGGTGTTCACGCAGGGTGCGGATGTCATCGACCAGGCCGTGGGAGGCGGCGTCGATTTCGATCAGGTCGATGGAGGTGCCGGTGAACACCGACTTGCAGCTCGGGCAGTGCCCGCACGGCACGGGCGGGTGTTCGCAGTTCAGCGACGCGGCCAGGATGCGCAGGCTGGTCGTTTTTCCGCTGCCGCGGCTGCCG
>Ga0307295_10000334_pt1 | contig 10126 bp, 10 predicted proteins | sample ER_DNA_152_FD_194481 | JGI IMG/M metagenome (GOLD analysis project Ga0307295, IMG submission 194481) | Bulk soil microbial communities from the East River watershed near Crested Butte, Colorado, United States - ER_DNA_152 | ecosystem: Environmental > Terrestrial > Soil > Floodplain | place...
TGACCCCCCACCCAATGATGGAAGCAAGGTTGTTCTGCTGGACACCGATCACTTCTCGCCGTTCTCCAGCAGCCCTGTGTGGGTGTGGAAGGCGTTTCTTCGGGGGCACAACCCGATCTTGTACGACCTGGGCATTCTCGGTGGCGGCGTGCCACCAAACCCGTCCGAGGGAAGCCCCTCCTTCGACTCACTGGAGCCGGCGCGGCATGCCATGGGCACTGCCCGCCGTTATGCAGAGCAGGTCAATCTGATCGGGATGCAACCACAGACTGACCTGAGCTCCACGGGCTTCGCACTAGCGGATGCTGGCAATGAGTATCTGATCTTGCAGCCCAGTGAGGCGCCTGATCCATTCACGATCGCACCCGCGCCCGGCGCGTACGCAGTCGAGTGGCACAGCCTCGCCAGCGGCGAGACGGTGTCTGGCCCAGGGCTCACGGTTTCGGACACCAAGATCACAATCAGCACTCCGCCCGAAATCGCCGGGCCGGCCGTGCTGCATCTTCGCCGTTCCTAGCTGACCCGCGAACATACCGCAGCCGTACGCTCCCCTAGGCTGAGCAATATGGACGACTCCGACATCCTCGCGCGCATTCGCGAGATGGTCGACGCTGAACATGAGCTGCGCCGCACGATGCAGGAGGACCCAGGCGAGGTGGGCGACTCCGCGGCACGCCTCCATGATCTTGAAGAGTCGCTCGACCAGTGCTGGGATCTGCTTCGTCAGCGCCGTGCCCATCGGGAGTTCGCACAAGATCCGGATGAGTCGCAGACGCGACCTCGGGAGCAGGTCGAGCGATACCTCCAGTGATCGCGTGCCCCTCACACAGCTGACTGAGCCCGCATCGGTCGAAAAACGGCCACGGTCCAGGCCAGATGTCCTGATCTGACCAGGCGCGATTCCACGAGCTCCAGCCGGGCTGCCATTGCTCGTAACAACCGCCGCGAGGACCAGGTTTTGGCGTAGATCGAGACGATCAACACTCCGCCCGGTGCCAGCCGATTCGCATGGTGCTCTACGGCGGCCATTGGGTCGGGCAGGTAGTAGATGACCTCGTTCATCACCACAGCGTTCGGTAGCGCGTCGGCGACGAAGCTTGATCCGTCAGCGCAGACGAACTGTGTCCGCGAATCGCTTTTGGGTTGTGCAAGCGCAATGGATTGTTCGAAGTTGTCGACGCCGAGATACCGGCGGTACCGCAAACCTTCCTGGAGAATGCCTTGGGAGCAGCCGACGTCGAGCACAAAGCCGTTCGCTGCATAACGCTCCGTGACGCTCCGCACTGCCCGGTAGCGCGCTGCCTCGTGAACTCCGCGAAGCCGTTGCCAACTGTCCTTCCGGTTCTCCCGGGCATTGTCACGTATCAGGACCGAGCGCACTACGAAGAGTGGAACCGGGACCAGAGAGAGCAGTTCGACCGCCGGCCGGCTTCCCATCAGCTGCGCGACCAGGGTGTCCGAAGCATGCTGGCGCTTCCTCCGCGCTGCCTGTCCCATCAGCCTCCTTACTCGAAGCGTGACGGGTCCCCCGCCCCCCGCCGAATAATCATCGCGTCACCATCGGAGAGATCAACGACCGTCGTCGGAACCTCACCGCACTCCCCGGAGTCCACCACGGCGTCCAGAACATGATCAAGACGCTCCATGATCTCCCAACCCTGCGTCAGCGGTCGCTGCTCCCCCGGCATGATCAGGGTGCTCGACACCAAGGGCTCACCTAGTCCCGCCAAGATCGCCTGCGCGACCACATGGTCGGGAATCCGAACGCCGACGGTGCGTCTTTTGGGATGCAGCATTCGCTTCGGCACCTCCCGGGTAGCAGGCACGATGAAGGTGAACTGCCCAGGGGTGGATGCCTTAAGAGCGCGAAAGATCACATTATCGAGGTGCACGAACCGACCCAGCTGATTGAAGTCGGCGCATACCAAGGTGAAGTGGTGTTGATTGTCCAGCTGACGGATTTCTCGAATCCGGTCCAGGCCCGCTCGGTTGTCCAGCTGGCACCCGAGGGCGAAACAAGAATCTGTGGGGTACGCGACAAGCCCGTCAGTGCGCAAGAGGTCGACCACACTGCCAATGGCGCGCGGCTGCGGGTTGTCCGGGTGGACGTCGAAGTATCGGGCCACGAGTGGAGCCTAGTGCGGCGGCATCGAGAATTTGTGCCGACCGGCGCTGGCGGTTCGCCAGGAGGCCCAGCTCGTCCATTGCTCGACGATCCAGAAATCCACCTACTTAATGCTGGAGAGTGAACCTAACGTTAGGTTTAAGTTGCCGCCTAGACTGTTGGCATGCTGCACCGCACGGATCTGCTGACCATCGGCGAGCTTGCGGCGCGCTCGGGTTTCGCCCCTTCTGCCTTGCGCTACTACGAAAGCCTGGACCTGATCACCGCGACACGGACCTCAGGCAACCAGCGCCGTTACGAGCGGGCAACGCTGCGCCGTTTGGCCTTCATTCGCTCGGCACAGCGCGTCGGGTTGTCGCTCGAGGAGATCACCGAGGCATTGCGAACCTTGCCCGGAAACCGTACGCCGACCAAAGCCGACTGGACCCGACTCTCCCACCAATGGCGGAGCCGACTGAACGAGCAGATCGAAAGGCTTGAACGTCTTCGGGATCGGCTGGATAGCTGCATCGGCTGCGGCTGCTTAAGCCTACAGAAGTGCACCCTGCAGAACCCCGACGATTACGTAAGCTCTCGCGGGCCCGGCGCGGTCTACCTCGACCCGTCCAAGGATTGACCGGCTGACAGACGTCGGCCGGTCAGTTCCGGCGGCTCGGCTAAGTTACGAGCATGGTCAACAAGGTGGCAATGCTTACCGCCGGCGGTTTCGCACCCTGCCTCTCCGCATCGATCGGGGGGCTGATCGAGCGTTACACCGAAGTCGCTCCCGAGGTTGAGATCATCGCCTATCGATACGGCTATGAGGGCCTTTTAAAGGGCGACTCAGTCACGGTGACGCCCACGGTACGGGAGAATGCGGCAGTCCTTCACAGCTTCGGCGGATCGCCCATCGGAAGCTCGCGCGTCAAGCTGACCAATGCAGCCGACCTTGTGAAGCGTGGTTTGGTGGCTGATGGTGTGGACCCGCTGCAGGCCGCGGCCGAGCGGCTGACGGCGGACGGCGTGGACGTGCTGCACACCATCGGCGGCGACGACACCAACACCACTGCGGCCGACCTTGCCGCGTTTCTCGCTAGCAACGGGCACGCGCTGACTGTGGTCGGGCTACCCAAGACCATCGACAACGACATCATCCCGATACGTCAGTCGCTGGGCGCATGGACGGCGGCAGAGCAGGCAGCACGTTTCGCACAAAACGTCATCGGCGAGCACAACTCGGGATCTCGGATGCTGCTCGTGCACGAAGTCATGGGACGGAACTGCGGCTGGCTGACTGCTTCCGCGGCACAGGCGTATCGGGAGTGGCTGGATACTCGAGCCTGGGTGCCTGAAATCGGCCTCAGTCGAGACGCCTGGGAGGTCCATGGCGTCTATGTCCCGGAAGCGGTTTTCGATCTTGAGACAGAGGCCAAGCGTCTCAACGAGACGATGGATCAGATTGGCTCGGTCAACCTCTTCATCTCTGAGGGCGCGGGCATGGACACGATCTTGGCTGAAATGGAGCGGTCCGGCGAGCAGGTCGCAAGAGACCCATTCGGCCACGTGAAGATCGACAAGATCAACCCGGGTGCCTGGTTTGGCAGCAAGTTCGCCGAGCGGCTGGATGCGCACAAAGTGTTGGTGCAAAAGTCTGGGTACTTCTCCCGATCAGCGGCACCTAATCAGCGCGACCTTGGGTTGATCAAGTCCATGAGCGACCTGGCAGTCGAGTCGGCGCTGCGCGGTGAGCCTGGGGTAATCGGGCAGGACGAGGAACGCGGCGACGAGCTACGGGCCATTGAGTTCGAGCGAATCCGAGGCGGAAAGCCGTTCGACATCACTGTGGCGTGGTTCTGCGCTTTGCTCGAGAGCATCGGTCAACCAAACGCTCAGCTTGCGACGGCTCACTGACCACCTTCAGTGCCTCTTACGGCCGCGTATCGCCGAAAATACGTACGCCAGCACGGCACCAAGTCCCACTCCGGTCGCTGCTCCGGTGACGTAACCAGTGCCCATCCCAACTCGTACCGAACGGGCAGCCACAGCCTCTGATACGACGTTCGGTTCCTCATCCTGTTGTTGCTGAGCCTCCGGTGTGGAAGCCATGATCACCTGCGCATCAGGAGCGACCGGGACCGCCTCGTGCTGCGCAGTGGCTATCCATGCTGCGACGAACAAGACGAGCTGCGCAAAGAGGTTGAAGAACAGCATGAGCACGATCACTGGCCCGAAGATCACAGCCGCCGGATTACCGCGAAAGGCACTGATCAGGAAGCTGGCCACGAATTGCAAAACAACAAGCGCAATTGAACCCAACAGCGCTCCGCGGCGTACGACAGACCACGGTTCACGGCTCTCTGGCAGCACCGTGTACAGATACATGAAGATCAGCCAGCCTGCGCCGATCGAGATCACGATCGAGGTGACCCGAAGTAGCGGCGCTATCCAATGCTGATCACTGAGACCGAGCCACTCGACCACCGTGTCAGCAAGGGAAGTAGACAGTGAGGAGAGACCAAACATCACCGCCATGCCGACAAGCAGGCCCAGTAAAAGTACAAGGTTGCCGAGTGTCTTGATCACAATGTTGATCTTCTGCGGCCGAAGGTCGAATCCGGGTCGCCACTGGGTTCGCACCGCATTCTTCAAATGACCCATCCATTTGGCACCGGTGTAGAGGGCGACCACCAGGCCAACGATGCCAATAGTCCAGAACGAGCTGAGGGCATTGTTCACGAGTTTCAAAATCTTGTCACGGGTAGCGGCGTCGGCACCGCCGAGGGCCTCCGCGACAGCGTCGGCAACGTCGTCGACGAGCTCGGGTTGCACGACGGTGAGCACGAAGCCAGTGATCGAAAAAGCCACCATCATGATCGGGACGATCGCTAGCACCGAGAAGTAGGTGGTCGCTGCTGCGAATTGTGAGCCGAGCCGGCTGATGTAGCGCTCCACGGTACGAATCATGTGCGCGATCCAGGGCCGTTGCTCGAGCCGCTTAAGGCGCTCCGGCACCGCAACCATGTGTATTCCTTCTTTGCTGACGCCCGACCGAGTTGGGTGGATTGCGCCCCCGACGCTATCCGACGCGCGACAGGGTTAGGCGAGCTCTTGACACTCCCACCGGCGGCGCCTTGGCTGAGGTTATGAGCCAACTGTTGACCGATTCCGAAGTGTCCCAGCAGCTGGAGGGACTCCCGAACTGGCGCCGTGCCGAGGGAAAAGAACCGGCGATCACCGCAGAGTACGAACTGACCGACTTTGTCGCTGCCTTGGACTTCGTAAATCGGGTCGGCCATGAAGCCGAGCTCATGAACCACCATCCAGACATCGACATCCGTTGGAACAAGGTGACGCTGGTCCTTTCGACCCATTCCGAGGGCGGCCTTACCCCGAACGACATCGAGCTGGCACATCGAATCAATGAGGTCGTCGGCGAGGAAGGCTGAGCTCCCGGAGCGTCTCCGCCGCTGAGTTACCCAAACGCCTCCGGCGGAGGACAGATGCACACCAGATTGCGGTCGCCGTAACCACCGTCAATGCGGCCCACGGGTGGCCAGTACTTGTCGAAGCCCCGTGCATACAGCGGACCGGTGTGAAACCCGCCGGGAAAGGCTGCAATTCGCCTTGAATAGGAGTGATCCCAGCTGTCAGCAGTCACCGAAATTTGAGTGTGAGGTGCATTGACCAACGGGTTGTCTTCGCGCGACCACTCCCCTGTTTCGATCTTGGCAATCTCGTCGCGAATGCTGATCATGGCCTGACAAAACCGATCAATCTCCTCCAGTGGCTCAGATTCGGTCGGCTCAACCATCAACGTTCCCGCCACCGGAAAGCTCATAGTCGGCGCATGGAAGTCGTAGTCGATGAGCCGTTTGGCCACATCCTCCACGGTGACTCCGCTGGCCTTGGTCAGCGGACGCAGATCGAGGATGCACTCATGCGCCACCCATCGGCCACGGCCGGCATATAGCACTGGGTAGTGATCACCAAGCCGCTTGGCGACATAGTTCGCGGCAAGTAGTGCATGTTTGGTGGCTGAGGTCAGTCCGTCAGCCCCCATCATTGCGATGTAGGCGTAGCTGATAGGCAGGATGCCGGCCGACCCGTACGGAGCAGCCGAAATCGGACCGATGCCAGTCGCCGGACCGGCAATGTCGAGCAGAGGGTGGTTCGGCAAGAACGGCGCCAGATGCGCAGCAACGCCCACCGGCCCGACCCCCGGTCCCCCACCGCCATGCGGGATGCAGAAAGTCTTGTGCAGATTGAGGTGGCTCACGTCAGCGCCGAAATTGCCTGGTCGCGCTAAACCGAGCAGCGCGTTCAAGTTGGCTCCATCCACATAGACCTGGCCTCCGGCCTCGTGAACCATGTCGCACAACTTGACGATGCTCTCTTCGAACACGCCATGGGTCGACGGATATGTCACCATGATCGCGGCCAACTGATGACGATGCTCAATGATCTTGGTGCGCAGGTCGTCCAAGTCGACTGCGCCATCGGCTGCGGCCTTGACAACCACGACCTTCAGGCCCGCCATAGTGGCTGAGGCCGCGTTCGTGCCGTGGGCCGACGATGGGATCAGGCAGATTCGACGTTGATCATCACCCTGTGACTCGTGATAGGCGCGGATGGCAAGGAGCCCGGTAAGTTCGCCCTGACTACCGGCGTTGGGCTGGATTGAGACCTTGGCGTAGCCGGTCAGCTCGGCAAGCCAGGACTCGAGGTGCTCAATCAGGTCGAGGTATCCCGCTGCGTCCTCGACCGGCGCAAAAGGATGCAGGTTGGCAAAACCCGGATAGGAGATCGGCTCCATCTCAGTCGTTGCGTTGAGCTTCATCGTGCAGGAACCGAGTGGGATCATGCCGCGATCCAGCGCGAGATCCCGATCCGACAAGGCCCTCAGGTAGCGAAGCATTGCTGTCTCACTGTGATGGGTGTTGAAGACCGGGTGACTGAGGTAGTCAGTCGTACGCTCGCGTCCGGCCAAGTTGTCGGCAAACCGCCGCTCGTGGCTTGTTGACGCCCCAAAGGCTTTCCGTACGGCATTGAGATGAGCGGCGGTGGCGTCTTCTCCGACCGACACCCCGACATGATCGTCATCGATTAGCCGAAGGTGGACTCCGTCGGCTCGTGCAGCAGCGACGACTGCTGCAGCCCGGCTCGGCACCTCCGCTAGCACGGTGTCGAAGAACGAGTCGTGAACTACGCGGATCCCTGCGGCGACAAGATCATCGGCCAGGTGTGCGGCGCGATCATGGATGGCTTGTGCGATCTCCCGCAATCCACGCGGCCCGTGGTATACGGCATACATACTGGCGGTGACTGCGAGTAGGACCTGCGCGGTGCAAATGTTCGAGGTCGCCTTTTCGCGGCGGATGTGCTGCTCTCGAGTCTGCAGCGCCAAACGGAAGCCTGGAGTGCCGTCACGATCTTTGGAGACCCCGACGAGCCGGCCAGGCAAGGTACGTTCCAGGCCTGCGCGGACCGAGATGAAAGCTGCGTGTGGTCCGCCATAGAACAGCGGAACGCCGAACCGCTGGCTGGACCCCACCGCCACGTCCGCGCCCCACTCGCCCGGCGGGGTCGTCAAAGTCAACGCCATAGGGTCGCACGCGGCGATCACCATGGCACCGCGGTCGTGGGCCCGATCTGCGATCGTCTGCAGTTCCTCGGTGCTGGCGAGTCGGCCGCTAGCGCCCGGTGTTTGCACCAAGACGGCAAAGACATCGACTTCTGAGACGGCGTCCGCCAAAGGCTTGTCTGCCACGACCACAGGGATACCGAGCCCAGCGGCCCTGGTAGCTATGACACCGATCGTCTGCGGCAACGTATCGCCATCAAGCAGGATCGCTTCTCCCACCTTCGTGCTGCGCCGCGCCAGTGACATGGCCTCTGCGGCAGCGGTCGCCTCGTCGAGCAGGCTCGCTCCCGCTGTCGGCAGGGCGGTGAGATCAGAGATGACTGTTTGAAAGTTGAGCAACGCCTCGAGACGGCCTTGGCTGATCTCTGGTTGGTAGGGCGTGTAAGCGGTGTACCACGCGGGCGACTCCAAGACATTGCGTCGGATGACCGAAGGCGTAATCGTGCCGTGGTATCCCAGCCCGATCATCGATGTCAGTGCTCGATTACGGTTGGCCACTTCTCGCAATTCCGCCAGGGTCTCAGACTCCGACAGTGCCGGTGGTAGGTCGAGCGGCTTGCTGCTGCGGATCGACTGCGGGAGGGACTGATCGACGAGTTCTTCGAGACTGCTAAGCCCGAGAGCAGCCAGCATCTTCTCGCGGTCCTCCGCCTGGGGCCCAATATGACGCGCGCTAAACGTCTGCGACGGCAGCGAGCTCAGCTGAGTGGTGTCTTGAAGAGTGGCGGTCATCGATCCTCTTTCACGCAGGGTGTGGTGGTTGCCATCGCTTACGCGAAGCAACACTCCCCCTCTGTCACCTGCGGCTTCAGAGTCGCCATAGCGGACGCGGTCTCGATTGCCTGAGAGGTTCCGGGGAGGTTGCCCCTTCGGCGCCACCGACCTTGCATCTCGTGGTGAACTCTCCCGCGCCGCCGTTCAGCAGCGCCCAGATTACCCCGACAGGATCAGCGATTCGGTGCTTCACACTCATTCCGTGGGCGATCTGCCGGGCTGGAGAAGAAAGTCAGATCTCGACGACAGTGACTAGACCGTCAAGACCCTGGAAGTCTTTACTGTTCCGGGTTACCAGCGGAAGGTCTTCAGCAAGAGCGGTCGCGGCAATCAGCAAGGCTGCGAACCTGCGCCTGGGTTGGCGTCCCTGGTCTACCACGGCGGCGTGTATTCGGCCATACGCCCGAGCCGATCGAATGTCGAATGGCATCGGGTCAAACGTGGCCTCGGTGCGCTGCAGGCGATCTTGACGTCGAGCGCGTTCGGAGGTATCCGTCGTGGCTGAAGGGCCTGCGGAAAGCTCAGCCAACGTGACGGTAGATATCGCCACTTCTTCTGGAAGCCGGAAAGCGTCAAGTCGATCAAGATCCAGAATGACCGATGTGTCGAGAAGCCCTCGAGCGAGCCGGTCAGGCACGGTCGGGAATCTCCTGATCCGAGACTTCATCGAGATCTCTCCTGAAGGCTGCAGCATCGAGAGGAGGTCCATCGCGGAACATCGCGACCGCCGTGTTCGCTGCCACGAAGCGATGACGCCGCAGAGGCAGTAACTCGCCCACAGGTGTGCCATTGCGGGTGATGACGAAGGATTCTCCGTCGTCCAAGGCACGCATGATTCGGCCGCTGTCATTGCGGAGTTCGCGTTGGGAAATCTGCTCGCTCACACGTCGACTGTAGCACGTGGTGCTACGAGGCGTCCCAGTTAACCCGTGGCGCGTGCCTGACGACGCTGAGACAGCTCGTCGTTCGACTGCCGCGACTGCCGCGGCTCATCAACCTCGGCTCGCTCGGCAGGCAGGTCAGCAAGGGTGCCTTCGATATCGCGCCAGACACCGCCGAGGGCGATGCCGAACACGCCCTGGCCGCCACGCAACAGATCGATCACCTCGTCATCAGAGGTGCACTCGAAGACCGACACCCCGTCACTCATCAAGGTGACCTGGGTGAGGTCCTGGACGCCCCGCTTACGCAGATGCTCGATAGCGGTACGAATCTGCTGTAGCGAGATGCCTGCGTCGATCAGTCGCTTGATCACCTTCAAGATCAATAAGTCTCGGAAGCTGTAGAGCCGCTGCGAGCCTGATCCAGATGCGCTCCGGATTTCGGGGACGACCAAGCCGGTACGCGCCCAGTAGTCGAGCTGCCGATAGGTGATCCCGGCCGCGCTGCAGGCGACCGGTCCCCGAAAGCCCATGTCGGTCGGCAGTGGCGAAAAGTCGCCGTCGAACAACAGCCCTTGCGCCTCAGCCGGCTCAATGCCGGGCGATTCGGCCGGCCCTGCTGATGCGTCGCTGCTACTCACGTGTTGCCTCCGGATTCTGCCGAGTGATTCTGGCGAATCAAGTTGCTGCGATGGGAAGAGGGGACCCCCGATGAGTTCCCTCCGC
>Ga0307295_10000337_pt1 | contig 10075 bp, 11 predicted proteins | sample ER_DNA_152_FD_194481 | JGI IMG/M metagenome (GOLD analysis project Ga0307295, IMG submission 194481) | Bulk soil microbial communities from the East River watershed near Crested Butte, Colorado, United States - ER_DNA_152 | ecosystem: Environmental > Terrestrial > Soil > Floodplain | place...
CTACTCGTTTCCGCGCGCGCGTGACGCGGTCGCCGGAGCGGTGGCGGCCCAGCGCGCGCTCTCGACACACGAGTGGCCGGAGGGCAGCGAGGTCCGCGTCCGGATGGGCCTGCACACCGGCGAGCCGTCGGTCGGCGACGAGGGCTATCTCGGGCTCGACGTCGTCCGCGCCGCGCGCATCTGCTCGGCCGGCCACGGCGGCCAGATCCTGCTTTCGGAGACGACGCGCGCGCTGCTCGGCAACGAGCTCCCCGACGGAGTCGCGATCGTCGACCTCGGGCAGCAGGACCTGAAGGACGTCCAGCACGAGCGGATCTACCAGCTTGCGGTCGACGGCGACCAGAGCTTCCCGCCGCTCAAGACACACGCGCCGAAGAGCGCGTCAGACGAGCTGGGCGACCGGATCGAACGTCACGTACTGGAGATGGTCGATGCGTCGCTCAACACCGGAAAGGCCAAGGGCCAGGCCAAGGGTCAGGTGAACATGCTCCGGTTCACGGTGATCGGCCTGATCGAGCTCATACTCGTCGTCCTCACGCTCGTGATCATCGTCTGGCTCGTGAAGACGATCCTGTTCTGAGTGGGCCGCCGAGCCAGTGCCCGGCGGCCCACTAGAAGCTGACTAGGCGGCCTGCTCGAAGGCGGGCTCTGCCTCCGGGACCTCTTCGGTCAGGTCGCGGCGGCTGACCACGAAGACCGAGACGAGGACTCCGACGAACGCGATGATCGCGCCTGCGATAAACGCGTCCTGGAACCCGTTCGTGAGCGCGAACGCAGGAGTCGTCCCGCTCGAGAGGTCGCTGGTCGTCGTCGACGTCGCGATCGCCGAGAGCGCGGCGATCCCGAGCGCCCCGCCGATCTGCTGCGAGGTATTGAGCAGCCCCGATGCGAGACCAGCCTCGGCCGGTTGCACACCGGCGAGCGCTGCGATCGAGATCGGCACGAACGAGAAGCCGAGCCCGACCGCGACCAGGAGCAACCCTGGGAAGAGGTCGGTCCAGTACGAGCCGCCGACCGAGACCTGCGAGAAATAGACCAGGCCTGCGGTCAGCGCCGTCATCCCGACGATGAGCACGGGCTTGACGCCGAGCCGGTTCACCAGTTGCGCCGCGATGCCGGACGTCACGATCGCCGAACCGGCCACGGCCAGGTAGGCGACACCGGTCTTCATGGCCGAGTAGCCCAGCACCTGCTGCATGTAGAGAGTGAGCATCAGGAACATCCCGAACAGGGCCGTCCCCAGGATGAACCCGGCGATGTTCGCTCCGACGAGCGTGCGCAGCCGGAAGATCGAGAACGGCATCAACGGGTCCTTGGCTCGGGCCTCCCAGCCCAGGAACGCCGCGATCAGTGCGCCGGCGGCGACGAAGAGGCCGATCGTCGTGGCCGAGCCCCAGCCGAAGTGGTTGGCCTGCGTGATGGCATAGACCAGCGTCACGAGGCCACTCGTGACGAGGACGGCGCCGGGCACGTCGTAGCTCTCCGCCGTCGCGTCGCGGCTCTCGTTGAGCAGGAACGGGGCAAGCACGAGCCCGAGGATGCCGACGGGAACGTTGACGAAGAAGATCCAGTTCCAGCTCAGGAGGTCGGTGAGGACGCCTCCGAGCAGCACGCCGGCGACTGCGCCGAACGCACCGACGCCGCCCCACGCGCCGAGCGCCGCGTTCCGTTCCTTCCCTTCGGCGAATGTCGTCATAAGGATGGAGAGCGCCGCAGGCGTGATGATCGCCGCGCCGAGCCCCTGCATGGCCCGTGCGCCGATCAGAGGCCCTTCGCCCCAGGCGAACCCGGAGACGAGCGAGGCGGTCGTGAAGAGGACGACTCCGACCAGGAACATCCGGCGCCGTCCGAGGAGGTCAGCTGCGCGCCCACCCAGCAGCAGGAAGCCGCCGAAGAAGAGCGCGTACGCGCTGATCACCCATTGCAGGTTCTCCTGGGAGAAGCCCAGGTCGAGCTTGATCGAAGGTAGCGCCACGTTCACGATCGCAATGTCGAGCACGACCATGAACTGCACGAGCAAGAGCAGCGCGAGCCCGTACCACTTGCGTCGAGATGCGGTCACGTTCAGTTCCTTTCTTTCTCCGTTAGCAATCACTAGCTTGCAACCTAGCACGATTTACTTTCTTTTCGCAAGTATCCACTTCTCGACTACAAGTACGTGCGCTATGATGCGTTCGCGATGACTAAGAACAGGCGCTACGACCAGTACTGTCCCGTCTGTCATGCGCTCGATCTGGTCGGCGAACGGTGGTCGCTCGTGATCGTCCGCGAGCTCCTCAAGGGGCCGAAGCGGTACACCGATCTGATCGACGGCATGCCCGGAATCGGGACGAACATCCTCGCCGCACGCCTGCGCGACCTCGAAGCCGGTGGGATCGTGCAGAAGCGGAAGCTCCCGCCCCCCGCGGCCTCGACCGTCTACGAGCTGACCGAGTATGGCCGCGAGCTCGAGGAACCTTTGTATGCCCTCGCTCGCTGGGGCGCCCGCTCGCTGCCGCCGCCGGCCAAGGGTGAGGACTTCTACCCCGACTGGGGCCTGAACGCATTCGCCGCCCTGCTCGATCCCCACGCAGCGCGCGGGCTGACCGCCACGTACGTCGTGCGCGTTGCCGACGACGTGTACACGGTGCACCTCGAGGACAGCAAGGTCCACGTCGAGCACGGCGCTGCTGACGAGGCGGACCTCGACTTCGCCACAGACCGGGATACCTTCTTCGGCCTGGCCTCGGGTGAGCTCGATCCTCGCGTTGCGCTCGCAGCCGATGAGGTGACCATCCAGACCGGCAAGCCGACGGATCTGGAGCGCTTCTTCTCGATCTTCAACTTCACGCAGCGCGCGCAGGTCGCCGTCTAGGCGTGCAAATCGAGACGGAGCGGCTGACACTTCGGCCGCTGGCTCTCGACGACCTGGACGATCTGGCGCGCTTCGTCTCGGACCCCGAGACGATGCGCTACATCGGAGGAGGCGGCACGCGCACCCCAGGCCAGGCACGCGACACGCTCGGGCGCATGATCGAGAGCTTTCAGGCTCGCGGCTACGGGCAGCTCGGGCTCGTGCGGAAGAAGGACGGGGCGTTCCTCGGCCGCTGCGGGCTCCTCATCTGGGATCGCGCGACGTGGACGATCACCGATGAGCTCGACAGGTCGGTCGAGACCGAGGTCGGCTACCTCCTCGGCCGCGAGCACTGGGGCAACGGCTACGCGACAGAGGCGGCTCTCGCGGTTCGGGACTGGGCACTCGCAGAACTCGGGCTCGAGCGCCTGATCGCGCTCATCTATCCGGACAACGTCCGCTCGATCCGTGTCGCGCAGAGGCTGGGCATGGAGCCCGAGGACGAGATCGAGATCTTCGGCCACCGCGTAACCCTCTACTCGCTCGGAAAACGCCCCGCTTTGTAGAGCTGTCCATCGAGCGGGCGCCCGAGCACGCCCTCGAGCCACTTGGAGATCGCGATCAGGGCGTCGAGGTCGACCCCGGTCTCGACTCCGTCGCCCTCGAGCATGTAGATCAGATCCTCGGTCGCCACGTTGCCGGTCGCCTTGGGCGCGAACGGGCAGCCGCCGAGGCCGCCGATCGACGAGTCGAGGATCGTCGCGCCGGCCTCGAGCGCGGCGTAGGCGTTGGCGAAGCCCGTGTTGCGCGTGTTGTGGCCGTGGAAGCCGGATGCGCCGCTGTCTTCGACCAGCTGTCGCACCTGCCCCGGGGTCGCGACACCGATCGTGTCCGCGAGAACGACGTCGTCGGCCGCTGACAGCCGTTTGGCGAGCTCGACCACCTTGCCCGGGTCGACGCGCCCCTCGAAGGGGCAGCCGAACGAGACGCTGATCGTGGCCGTCGAGCGGATGCCGTCCTCGCGCGCGCGCGCGACAACCTTGGTTGCTGACTCCAGAGCCTCGTCGACCGAGGCGTTCGCGTTCCGGCGGCTGAAGCTCTCCGTTGCGGCGAGCGCGAAGCGAACCTCGTCGAGCCCCGCCTCCCGCAGTCGGTCGTAACCCTTCTCGTTCAGCGCCAGCCCCGCGTAGACGGTGCCGTCGCGCCGTTCGAGCCCGGCGACGACCTCCTCCGCGCCGGCCATCTGCGGCACGCGCTCGGCGCTGACGAAGCTGACGGCCTCGACCACCGGCAACCCCGCGGCCGCGAGCCGGTTGATGAGCTCGGCCCGGGTCTGCGGGGGCAGGACGTCACGCTCGTTCTGCAGGCCGTCGCGCGGCCCGACCTCGCCGATCGTGATCAAGCGACCCGCTCGGGCGTGACCCGCACGATCACCCTGCGCTCGCCCGGCCGGTGGCTCTGAAACCTCGGGTTGCCCGTGTACTTCTCGGACATCTTGTCGATGTGCCGGTCGGCCGCCTCGCCTTCCTCGAGCTGGGCCGTGCCCGTCACGGTCACGTAGTCGTACGGGTCGTCCTGGGAGTAGACCTCGATCGTGACTCTCGGATCGCGGCGCATGTGGTGCCACTTCGCCCGGCCGGTCGCGGTGTTGAAGACGACATGCTCGCCGTCGTAGTCGATCCAGACCGGCGTCACGTGCGGCGTCCCGTCCGGGCGGATGGTCGCCACGGCGCCGAAGTTCTTGCCCAGGAAGAGCTCTGCCTGCTTCTCGGTCAGCCTGGCCACGACGTCACGTAGGCTAGCGAGCGATGGCTCCGGCGATTCTGGTCGGCACTCGAAAGGGGCTCTTCGTCCTGACGGGCGACGAGACCCGTCGCAAGTGGGAGCTCGAGGGGCCGCACCTGTCCGGCTGGGACGTTTTCCACGCCATGAAGCACGACGGGTCGATGTACGCCGCCGCGAACCACGGCGTCTACGGAGCGACCGTCCAGCGCTCGGACGACGGAGGCAAGACCTGGGAGAGGAGCGAGGGCCTCGGCCTGCCCGAGGATCATGAGCTGACGCTGGAGAAGACGTGGCACGTCGAACCAGGTCCCAACGGGACGCTGTGGCTCGGCGGCGCACCTGGTGTCCTCTTCCGCTCGGCAGACCGCGCCGAGAGCTGGGAGCCCGTCATGAGCCTGATCGACCATCCGACTCGCGAGCGCTGGAATCCGGGCGCCGGCGGAATGTGCACGCACTCGATCCAGTTCGACCCCGAGAACGACCAGACGATGTACGTGGGCATCTCCGCTGCCGGCGTGTTCCGCAGCGACGACGGTGGTGACACGTGGGTGCCGAAGAACAAAGGCACGGCCGCGGACTTCAACGAGGATGACCGCTTCCCCGAGCTCGGCCAGTGCGTCCACAAGGTGCTCCTGCATCCGGAGGAGGAGGGCCGCCTCTGGCAGCAGAACCATTGCGGCGTCTATCGCACGGATGACAAGGGCGAGAACTGGGAGCGGCTCGAGGACAACGGACTTCCGAGCTCGTTCGGCTTTCCGATCGCGATCAATCATCTGAAGCCGGACATGGCGTTCGTGATCCCGGAGGACTCGGTTCGCGGCTCCGAGGGCGAGGTCGGGGGCGGGGACCGGGTGACGACCGGCGGCCGGCTAGGCGTCTACCGCACCAAGGACGGCGGCCGGAGCTGGGAGCTCGCCTCGAACGGTCTGCCCGACCCCGCGTGGGTCGAGGTGCTGCGCGAAGGCATGGCGTCCGATCGACGCGATCCGGTCGGGATCTACTTCGGCACGAAGAGTGGCTCGGTCTTCGTCTCGACCGACGAGGGCGACCAGTGGATGGAGGCGGCGCGCCACCTGCCGGCAGTGCTCTCGGTCGAAGCCGCAGAGTGGTAACCGTTCGAGTCCCTGGCCTGCTGGCGGATCAGGCGGGTGGTCGGAAGGAGTTCGACGTCGAGGCGGCCGATGTTCGCGGCGCGCTCGAGGCCCTGCCGGTGCGGGACCTGCTCTTCGACGAGCGCGGCGAGCTGCGGCCGCTCGTGAACGTCTACGTCGACCGAGAGGACATCCGTTCCGGCGACGGGATCGAGACCACACTGAGCGGCGACGAGACGATCAGGGTCGTCGCTGCGATCGCGGGCGGTTAGTGCCTCATCCGGCAATACATGACGGCCCCTGGCCCGCGATCACGCGGCGCCAGAGTCCACTCTCCTCCTCACCAAGGTCTGTGGACCTTGGCGCGTCGGAGTGCGGCCTCTGGCTTGGTGCTCGCGACCCAGGAGCTCGTCGGCATTACCGGACGAGGCACTAGGCGATCGCGACCATCCGGTCGATCGCGCCGCGTGCGCGTGCCGCGATCTCCGGCTCGACCGTGACCACGTGCTTCCAGTCGCGGAGCGAGTCGCGCAGCTTCTCGAGCGTGATCATCTTCATGTACTTGCAGATCGCCTTCTCGGAGATGGCCTCGAACCGCTTCTCAGGAGCCTCCTTGTTCAGGCGGTGCAGGATCCCGGTCTCGGTCGCGACGAGGAACCGCTTCTTCGGCGACGACTTCGCGAAGTTGATCATTCCCTCGGTGGAGAGGATGTGCGTCCGCTCGTTGCCGAAGGCCATGCACTGGCTGGCGCAGCCGCACTCGGGGTGGACGAGCAGCTCGGCGTCGGGCGCCTCGTCCTGCCAGCGCTCGATGTCGGCCGGCCGGATGCCCGCGTGCACGTGGCACTCGCCCATCCAGATCTTCAGCTTGCGTCCGGTCGTGCGCTCGAGCCAGACGCCGAGGAAAAGATCCGGGAGGAACAGGATCTCGCGATCCTCGGGGATCGCCTCGATGACGGCTTTCGCGTTGCCGGACGTGCAGCAATAGTCGCTCTCGGCCTTGACCTCGGCGGTCGTGTTCACGTACGAGACGACGACGCCGCCCGGATGCTCGGCCTTCCATGCGCGCAACTGATCGGCGGTGATCGACGCGGCGAGCGAGCAGCCGGCGTCGAGGTCGGGGATGAGCACGGTCTTGTCCGGCGCGAGGATCGAGGCTGTCTCGGCCATGAAGTGGACGCCGCAGAAGACGATCGCCTGGGCGTCCGTGGCCGCGGCTTCCCGGGACAGACCAAGCGAGTCGCCGACGAAATCGGCCACGTCCTGCACCTCCGGCACCTGGTAGTTGTGCGCCAGGATCACGGCCTCCCGCTCGGCTGCGAGGGCGCGGACTTCCTCATGGAGTGTCGCGATCTCTGCTGTGGTCATTCCAGCTCCAGTGAGACGTCGAGGGAGCGGGCCGAGTGGGTCAGCGCGCCGACCGAGACGAAGTCGACTCCGGTGGCGGCGATCTCGCGCACGGTCTCGAGCGAGACCCCGCCCGAGGCCTCGAGCGACGCCTTGCCGTCGACGAGCTGGACGGCCTCGCGCATGAGAGCCGGCGACATGTTGTCGAGCAGGATCTGCTCCGCGCCGGCGGCAAGCGCCTCGCGCACGTCGTCCAGGGTCTCGGACTCGACCTCGATCGGCAGGCCGCTTCCGGCTGCGCGAAGGAGCTCGACGGCAGACCGGACCCCGCCTGCGGCGCGCAGGTGGTTGTCCTTGACGAGGATTCCGTCGTCGAGGCCGAAGCGGTGATTCCGCCCGCCCCCGCAGCGCACGGCGTACTTCTCGAGCGCCCGCAACCCCGGCGTCGTCTTGCGCGTGTCGAGGATCTCCGCGCCGGTGCCCTCGATCGCGTCGACGAAGCGCCGTGTCAGCGTCGCGATTCCGGACAGGCGGCCGAGGAGGTTGAGCGCGGTGCGCTCTCCGGTGAGAGCCGCTCGCGTGCGGCCGGAGATGCGGGCGAGCTCGGTGGGCTGCTCGAAACGGTCCCCGTCTGCCGCCGATGAGGCTACCGAGACGTTCGGGTCGAGAGAACGGACGACGGCTTCGACCGCCGGCAGGCCGCAGACGACACCCGGCTCCTTGAGCAGTAGTCTGGCGGTACACGTCGCGTCCTCGGCGACCGTGGCCTCGGTGGTCACGTCGCCGCGGCCCACGTCCTCGGCGAGCGCAGCCAGCGCGATGCCCTCGAGATCGAGCTCTTGGGCTACGACCATCGCTCCAGAACGGGCTCCTGCCCGGATCGGTGGACGACATGGCCAGCCAGCTCCGGATCCTCGTGCGGCCGGTCGGCTCGGAAATGGGCGCCTCTGCTCTCCGTGCGGGCGAGCGCGCTCTGCGCGATCAGCCTCGTCAGGAGGTGCGGGGCTCCGCTGAGGCGCTCGAGTCCGGCCGCGTCGCGGACGAGGCCTGCGTCCTGCCAGAGAGATCGGCGAATTTCAGGCGTGACCGCTTCCAGCGGTTCGGGGATCGGCGGCCAGCCGTTTTGGGCGGGGAGATCGGGCTCGCCGAGCGAGGCGAGAGCCGCACGCCGGCCGAACACGAGGCACTCGAGCAGCGAGTTCGACGCGAGGCGGTTCGCTCCGTGGACCCCGGTGCACGCGCACTCTCCGGCCGCGTAGAGCCCGGGCAACTCGGTGCGCCCGTCGAGATCGGTGACGACGCCGCCCATCGTGTAGTGGGCCGCAGGCGCCACCGGGATCGGCTCTACGGCGGGATCGAACCCCGCATCCTCGAGCGACCCGATCACCGACGGGAAGCGGTCCCGGTCGACCGGGCGGAGGTCGAGCAGCGCTGTGCCGCGCGCTCCGATCTCACGTGCGACGACGTCCCGCGGCGCAAGCTCGTCGGTGAAGCGATGGCCGCTGTCGTCGAGCAGGAGCGCGCCCGCGCCGCGTAGCGCTTCGCTGAGGAGGACGCCCGAGCCGCGCAGAGCCGTCGGGTGGAACTGGATGAACTCGAGATCGGCGACCCCGGCTCCCGCGCGGTAGGCCATCGCGATGCCGTCGCCGACCGCGCCTATGGGATTGGTCGTCCGTTCCCAGAGTGCGGCCGCGCCGCCGGTCGCGAGCAGAGTCGCCCGCGCCGAGATCGCTCCGCTCTCCGTCGTGACTCCGGCACACCGTGAGCCTGTCGACCAGACCCCGAGCGCCTCACCTTCACGCACCGAGATCCGCGGATGGTCGAGGACGCGCTCGGCGAGCGCGTGGGCGATCTGACGTCCGGTCGCCGCGCCGCCCGCGTGCACGACGCGGGCGCGCGAATGTCCACCTTCGAGCCCGAGCCCGAGGTCGAACTCGACTCCCAGATCGGCGAGGTCGGCGACGCGCGCGGGCGCTTCGTCGGTGAGGACGGAGACGGCGCTCGGACGGCTGAGGCCACGGCCCGCCGCGATCGTGTCCTCGGCGTGCAGAGCCGGATCGTCGTCCGGGCCGACTGCGGCGGCGACTCCGCCCTGCGCGAGGTAGCTCGCGGTCGTCTTGATCGGTCCCTTCGTCAGCACGATGACGTCGGCCTCGTTGGCGGCGCAGAGAGCGGCATAGAAACCGGCCACCCCACCCCCCACGACGAGGAGATCGCACTCCGCCTTTTGTGGTCGCCGGTTCACGTTTCCCATCCGCCTCTGGTAGTTTTCGCCTCAGAGTCGATAACTGTGCCGGAGTCTACCAAAGTTTCCGCTTCACGATCGAAAACGTCCGCCCACGTGACATTGGCGGTCGTGTACCAGGTGCGCGCTGGCCAGCTGCAGGTGCTGCTGTGGCAGCGAGCGAAGGATCCCTATGCGGGCGCGTGGTCCCTCCCGGGCGGCTATCTCGACCCCGACGAGACGCTCGAGGAGTCGATCCGCAGGCACCTTGCCGCCAAGGTGGACGTCCGCGAGCTCTCGCACCTCGAGCAGCTCGAGACGCTGAGCGAGCCTGGACGGCATCCGCGGGAGCGGCAGCTCGCAACCGCCTACCTCGGCGTCGTCCCACTCGGGGTCGACCCGGCCCTGCCGGGGGACACGAACTGGCACTCGGTCGATCGGCTGCCCAAGCTGGCGTTCGACCACCGCGAGATCACGCTCGCCGCACGCGAGCGCCTCCGCGCCAAGCTCTCGTACACCAATATCGGCTTCGCGCTCGCTCCGAAGACGTTCACGCTCAGCGAGCTGCGCGACATCTACGCAGCGGCGCTCGGGCACGACGTCTCGGCGACGAACCTCCAGCGGATCCTCGTCAGGCGCGGAGTCCTCGAGGCGACCGGCAAGCGCCGAGAGCCGGGACGGACCGGCGGACGGCCGGCCGCGCTCTTCCGGTTCAGCACGCCCGAGCTCGAGGTCACCGACCAGTTCGCCGTGCTCAGGCCGCCGGAACGCTGAGCGGGGCGGCTACAGGCTGAC
>Ga0307295_10000338_pt1 | contig 10062 bp, 7 predicted proteins | sample ER_DNA_152_FD_194481 | JGI IMG/M metagenome (GOLD analysis project Ga0307295, IMG submission 194481) | Bulk soil microbial communities from the East River watershed near Crested Butte, Colorado, United States - ER_DNA_152 | ecosystem: Environmental > Terrestrial > Soil > Floodplain | place: USA...
CCGTGAATCCCGTCGGCCAGGTCGTCCGGGAGTCCCCGAAGGCGACGACCTGCCGGGCGCGCGCCAGCGCGCTCACGGCGGCGGCGGAGGTCAGGGCGCCGGCTCCCGCGACGACGACGACGTCGAATGACGGGCCAGGCGGCAGCGCCTCGCCGACGACGAGCGGGCTCATCGCCCAGCACGGTGCGGACCCGAGGAGGAGGTCGGCGGACGGTTCGAACGCGGTTCGCAGCGACGCGGGTCGACCCGCCCGGTCGGCCTCGGCCCGGAGCATCGCGGCCGCGGCGCGGTTCGACTGGCCGGCCGCCGTGTGCCAGGCGGCCGCCTCGACGCGCGTTCGTCGGGCGGTGGCGGCCAGGTGCTCGCGGTCGGCCGCGGCGTACCCCTCGGCCGCCTCGCGGAGGGCCGTGCCGTCGTGCCGGCCGTACCGACGGTCGCCGTCCGCCACGTGACGGGCGATCGACACCCACCAGATGTGTTCGAGCTCGGCGGTGACCTCGTCGGCCTCGACGCCGCGGGCGGCGAAGTCGTCGACGACCTCCCCCATGCCGGCGGCCCGTAGGTCGTCGATCACGGGCACCACGGCCGGAAGGACGGCCAGCCGCTCGGGCCGTGATGCCAGGGCCGTCAGCCGGGTCCGCAGCTCGGGCAAGGGAGTCGTATGCAGGTCGCCACCGGCCGCGGTCGAGGCCAGCCGCTGCCCCAGCCAGGTCAGGTCGGCGTCGATCTCGTCGTATGCGTCCTGCGCCTCGTCGAGCTGCGGCGAGATCTCGGGTCGCCCGCCGGCGCCGACGAGGGCGTACCAGGCGGTCCGCTGGGTCCGCGCCCGAACCAGCTCCGCATGCAAGTCCTCCGGCGGCGGCCCCGGACGCAGCAACCGGGTCGCGAGGCGTCGGACCCGCGTGCGCGCCCACCACCCCAGGTCAACACCGTGCGCGGTCCGGTACTCGCGCGTGCCGGTCGCGGCGACGTGCTCGTCGAGGGGCACGTCGAAGATCTCGGGCCGGAACACCTCGAGGGTCTCTCGGACTCCGCTCATCGTCGTGACCGCGGTCTTCCAGTCCTGCGCGGTGCGCGCCGGTGGCAGAGAGGACTCCGTCAGGATCGCGTCGAGGGTGGCTGCCTTGTCGTCGAAGCCGTCGGCCAGCCGTCTCACGATCGACGAGGCGCGATCGACCTCGTCGTCGGTCGTGATCCGCGCGCCGTACCACGGGTCCCCCGCCTCGCCGGACGTCCACGCGCCCACCGCGGCGGCCGCGGTGAGCTCGTCGGCCAGCTCGTGCAGGCGCTCTTTGGAGAGCCTGGCCAACGCCGCGCCGCGGATCCGGACCCTCGAAGCCGGCGGTGGGGTCCGCGAACCCAGCTCGCTGATCCCGCACTGGGCATCGTGAATGCTGACACCCCACGGCACGCGCACCTCGTGCAGCGACGCGACGTGGTCGCGCAGCGCGTCCCGTTGGGCGCGCAATCGGTTCTCCAGCTTCCCGCCCACTGGCAGCCGATCGGCCCACGACTCGTCGACGCCGGGGGTGTCGACGAGAGACACGACCTGCGCCAGCGTTCCCCGGTGGTCGAACAGCGCATCCGCGACGTCCGCCACGAGCGACCCCAGCCCGACCGTGTCGAGACGCCGCCGGACGTCCTCGATCTCGGCCCGCTGCTCGGCGACGAGGAGCACCGAGTTCCGTTGACCGGCGAGGGCGGCCACGAGGTTGGCGATCGTCTGGGTGGTGCCCGTCCCGGGCGCCGCCTCGACCACGACGTCCTCACCCCCCAGCACAGCGTCGACAACGCCGGACTGCGCGGAGTCGGCGTCGAGGACCAGCCGCTCACCGGCGGGGTCCGGGTCGTCGCCGTGGAGCTCGTCGAGGTCGGCCGGCGGTTCGACCGGTATGCGGTCGGCTGCGTCGGCGGCCTCCCTCCCCGAGACGTCTGGCTCCGGCTCTGCCTCGGCCCCGTCTGGCGCCGCCAGGGCCGCGAGGACCCCGGGCCCGGCCAGCCGTTCGACGGACGCCGGCTCGGCCAGCTCCGCGAGGTCTCCGACCATCGCCAGCTTGCCGCGCGGGAAGGTGCTCACCAGCACGCGCGGGGTTACCGTGAACCCGCGCAGCCCCTCACACAGCCGAGCCAGAGCCGCATACACGGGATAGGGGTCGAACCCGTTGTTGACCGTGGACATCTCGGCGAGCGAGCCGCTGTCGAGGTCGATGCCGGCCGTCGACCGCAGGTACTGCGCGAGGACCGGGTTCAGCTCGACCTCGTCGCCGAGGGAGACGTCGAAGTCGCTGGCGACCGCGTCGCTCGGTCTGAGGTTGCACGACCGCAACAAGACTGGAGCGTGCGGCGGAGTGGGCGCTCCTGGGTGCTCCCATGTCGCCATGCCGGCCGTGAGGAACGACGTCTCAATACCGCGGGCCGACCGCAGGGCCAGCGCCCGACCGCGGATCTCGGCCGCCCGCGAGCGCGCCTCGGCGAACGCGCCGCGCTCCCGCACGAGGTCCGAGAGCCGGGTCGGCCGTCCGGCGAGCAGCATCGACACCCCGCCGGGGTGCGCCGTCGTGAGGTCCAGCACGCCGCTGGGCGGCTCGACGTACCAGAGCAGCGTGTTCGGCCCGCCGACCGTGGACAGCTGCCGTCGCCAGCTCGCGAGGGCGGCCGCGACCGCCTCGACCCGTCCGGGCGTGCGCGTCGCGTCGCTCTCGAACGGGCCGGAACTCACCCGGAGAGGCTAACGAACGCGCGCCCCGCGACCCGGTTTCCGCTCCGGCAGGGCGAGCCGGAAGATCTTGCCCCACGTCGACCCGACCTGCTTCCACAGAGGGCCGGTCGTGTACGGCAGGCCGTACCGCACACAGATCTCGCGCACCTTGGGCGCCACCTCCGCATACCGGTTCGACGGCAGGTCGGGAAAGAGGTGGTGCTCGATCTGGTGGGAGAGGTTGCCGGTCATCAGATGCATGGCCTTGCTGCCCGAGATGTTGGCCGAGCCGATCATCTGCCGGACGTACCAGTCGCCGCGGGTCTCTCCCTCGATCATCTCCTCGGTGAACGTGTCGGTCCCGTCGGGGAAGTGACCGCAGAAGATGACAGCGTGCGCCCAGACGTTGCGGATCGCGTTCGCCGTCAGCGTGCCGAGCAGGGCCGGCACGAACGAGCCGGTGAGCGCCGCGACCGCCGGCGTGGCCACATAGTCCTTGGCGAACTGAGTGGCGACCTTGCGGCCCATAGCCTTCAGGTCACGCCGCAGGTCGGTCTTGGACTTCTTCCCCTCGGCCACGTCCTGGAGCTCGAGGTCGTAGATCGCGATGCCCCACTCGAACACCGGTGCCAGCAGCGCGTTGTAGAGCGGGTTGCCGAGGTTCCAGGGCTGCCACTCCTGCTTCGGGTCCACCCGCAGGATGTTGTAGCCCACGTCGCGGTCCTTGCCGATGACGTTGGTCCATGTGTGATGAAGATCGTTGTGCGTGTGCTTCCACGACGCGGCGGGAGTGACGAAGTCCCACTCCCACGTCGTCGAGTGGATGTCGGGGTCGCGCATCCAGTCCCACTGGCCGTGGAGGACGTTGTGACCGATCTCCATGTTCTCCAGAATCTTGGCCACGCTCAGCATGGCGACGCCGGCGACCCACGCGGGGGGCAAGCTGGCGAACACGAGGCACGCCCGGCCACCGAGCTCCAGGCTGCGCTGGGTCCGGATCACGCGCCGGATGTATGCGGCGTCCTTGGCTCCGCGCTCGGCCAGGACGGCGTCGCGGATGGCGTCCAGCTCACGACCGAGCTCGGCGACGTCGTCGTCGGACAGGTGCGCGGCGGCGTGTGGCCGGACCGTGGGGTGGCCCTCCTTGGCCAGGATCGGGCGGCGCCGCAGGGTCTTCACCTCCCCGGCATCGCGGGAGTACTCCTGCGTGGGCTCCGGAGCGAGTCGGGTCAGGGCGGTCATGGGGAGAGCGGTCATGGGGGTGGTACTCCTCAGATCTCGAGGTGAACGGGGCCCGCCGCGGCGGACACACAGGTCTGAATGAGCTGCCCTTCGTCCCCGTGCACCTCGCCGGTGCGCAGGTCGCGGACCTGGCCGGCGAGCAGCGGGATCAAGCAGCTCTGGCAGATGCCCATGCGACAGCCGCTGGGCATGACGACGCCGGCGTCCTCGCCGGCCTCGAGAATCGGTGTCGAGCCGTCGACCTCTACCTCGCGGTCGGAGGTCTCGAACGTCACCAGCCCGCCCTCGCCACCGGCGCCGTCGAGTAGCACCGGGGCGAACCGCTCGACGCTGAGCTGGCCGGGGACGTTCGCCGACTGCCAGAGGGCGGTCGCGGCGTCGAGCATCTCGGGAGGACCGCAGACATATGCTGCGCGGCTTCGCCAGTCGGGGACCACAGTGTCCAAGTCGTCGGTCCGGTCGAGGTCGATACGGCCGCGGTCTGAGGTCACCCAGTGGACGACCCGAAGCGCGGGGTGCTCGTCGCCGAGCGCGGCGAGCTCCTCCCGGAACAGCGCGTCGTCGAGCGTCCGGGAGGAGTGCACGAGCACGACGTCGGCGTCGCTGCGGCGCCGGACCAGCGTGCGCACCATGGACATCACGGGCGTGAGGCCGCTCCCGGCGGTCAGCATGAGCAGGGGTCGGGGGTGCTCGGGGAGGACGAAGTCACCCTGTGGAGGCGCGAGGAAGAGGACGTGACCGGGGCGGGTGCACCGGACCAGGGCCTCGGAGACCTGACCGTTCGCCGTCACGGTGATGGCCGGGTCCGCGCCGCCCGGGGTGCTCAGCGAGTAGGACCGCCAGTGCCTGACACCGTCGATCTCGACGCCGATCCGTGCATACTGGCCGGCCTGGTGGGCCTGCCAGCCGCGGCCAGGTCGGAAGTGGATGGTCGCCGAGTCCGGTGTCTCGGGAACGACGGCAGTGACGACACCGCGCAGCTGGCGGGCCGAGCTCAGCGGGTTGACCAACCAGAGGAAGTCCTCGGGGGCGCGTGGCGTCGTGAAGACCGATGCCACGCGGGCAATCGGGCCAGTGCTCCTCACCCTCCTATCGTCGCAACGACGAGCCCCTGGGGGCTGCTGGCGACGCATACGATGGGGACGCAAGAATTGTTGTCAATTGACAGAGAATGGGGGTTTGGATGGCTTCGCCGTCGTCAGACCCGCCTTGGTTCGCGGTGCCAGCACAGGTGAGTGAGGTCCTCCGGCCCCACCTGCCCGACGTCGTCGCCGAGGTTATCGCCGCCGTGGCGGTCGCCGTGCCGGCCTACGCACGGCCTCTCGAGGGCAGGTTCGGTGAGGGAGTTCAGCAGGGCGTCGAGGTGGCGTTGGCACGCTTTCTCGAGCTGCCCGGGACCACCGAGCCGGCGCTCACCCCGGAAAGCCGACGGGTGTATACGGCGCTCGGGCGGGGAGAGGTACGTCAGGGCCGCACCCTCGATGCTCTGCTGGCCGCGTATCGAGCGGGAGCTCGGGTGACGCTGCGGCGGATGTCCCGAGAGGCGCTCGACGCCGGGTTGGACACCGACGCGTTGGTCGCTCTGGGCGAGTCGGTCCTGGCCTACATCGAGGAGCTGTCGGCGGCGAGCGCCGAGGGGTTCGCGTTCGAGCAGTCGGAACGGGCGGGCGAGATGGACCGCCGGCGGGTCGAGCTGCTCGAGCTGCTCCTGCACGGCCAGGCGGACGACGTCGCGGCACAGCGAGCGGCGGCCGCCGCCGGCTGGGTGCTGCCGAGCTCTCTGGTGGCCGTCACCATGCCTCTGGACCAGGCGTCCGGCGTCCGCTTCCAGCTGGGCTCGCGCGCGTTGGCCATGACCCGGATGACCGACGCCGTCGCCCTGGTTCCCGCACCGCGGACGGCCCGCGAGCGGGCGGAGCTGGAGCGCGCGCTCACCGGGAGGCGAGCCGTCGTCGGACCGGTCCGCGACTGGCGCCGGATCCCCGACTCCCTACGGCTGGCCACGACCGCAGCGACCTCGCTGGCCCGCGGTCCCGAACGCGGGGCCGCCGACCGGGCCGCTGGTCCGGTGTGGGTCGAGGACCACCTCGCAGACCTCGTCATCGGCGGCGAGGCGCAGGCGCTGGAGGACCTGGCGGAGCTGCGACTCGCTCCGTTCGCCGAGTTGAGGCCGGCGCAGCGGGAGAAGCTGGCCTCGACGTTGCACGCGTGGCTGCGGCACTGGGGACAACGGGCCCCGATCGCGGCGGAGCTCAACGTGCACCCGCAGACGGTCGGGTACCGGCTCGCCCAGCTGCGGGAGCTCTACGGGGACGCCCTCGACGACCCGCAGATGCGGTTCGAGCTGGAGCTGGTGCTCCGCGCCGGCTACCGCTGAGCCTCACACGCCGGCAGGTGCAAAAGCCTTTGTCAAAGGCCGCCGTTCGGGCCGCCGAGGTCACCGACCCCGGCGGCCCGGCGACGTCACAGCCCGCGGCGCTCGTCGTCCTCGTCCAACAGCGGCTCACGCGTCCGCACGTCGTCCAGGCGGTCGTCGTCGGCCAGCAGGGGCATGTCCCGGTCGACGTCCGCATCGGTTTCGGCCTCGAAACCTCTCTCGCCGCCGAGACCTGCTTCCACGTCGGCCGCCACATCGGCACCGGCCGCCGCTCCCGCATACGGAGGCAGCCCTCCAGCCGTCGGCGCACCGACCTCGGTGTCGCTGAACCGCTCAGTTGTCACGGGTGGGACGGTGGCTCCCGACCCGCCGGTCAGGCCGGACGTCGTGCTCATGTCCGACTCCGTGATCACAGGGGTAGTCGTCTTGACATCCTCCACAGGGCTCGTGTCCTTCGAGCCACTCTTCGCGCCAGCCACCGCAGCAGCCGCGGCGGCAGCAACACCCACTCCGGCGGCCACGGCGGCACCCGAGACCCCGGCCTTCCCCGAGTCACCCTGGGACTGAGCCGCCTGGGCGACCCCAGGCGTACCGACATGGCCCTGGGCCTCGACGGTGCCGCGCCACGCACCCGTCGCGTAGCCCTCCGACTCGATGAAGCTCTTGAACTTCTCCAGGTCCGACTGGGCCTGGCGCTCGACGACGTTGAGCGCGTCTCCGGTCTTCTCCACGAGCCCCTCCGGCTCGTATTCGAGGTTCAGGGTGACCCGGCACTGGTCCCCGCCGAGATCCTCGAAGGACACTGCCCCGGCGTTGGTCGCCCCTGACATCGCCGCCCACGCGACCTTCTGGTCGGGAATCTGCTCCAGAACCTTGGCCTCCCACTGGCGGCGCACGCCGGCGATCTGGGCCACCCACTCGAGGCGGTCATCACTCAGCTGGGTCACGCTCTTCACGCCGCCCATGAACTGGGGGAAGTCCTCGAACTGGGTCCACTGGTTGTAGGCCCGGCTCACGGGGACGTTGACGATGACGGACTTGGAAACTTGCGTGGTCATGTTCGCTCCTCGGCAGGGGATCCGCAGCGGGCCGGTCGACGGCCCGCATCGGTCCCTACGTGCCCGGCGGCATCCGCCGCGAAACCTTCAAGACCGCAGCCCGGGTGCCCTCACGGCCGGTCGCGTTTCTCTAGGGAGTGCACGCCCGCCTGACGTCGCCAACGAGTTCCTCTGCCACATCGATCGATTCGCGGAGGTCCTCTGGTGTCTTGCCCAGCTGACCCAGTAGACCCGTCACGCGTCGCTCGAAGTCGGTTGGTGCGCTCGGCAGGGCACCAGCGGCGGGGACGGCGCCCTTCTCGTTGACCAGCCACCGGCCGTCGTGCGCGTGCAACGCGTGAGCGCAGAGCAGCAGGGCGCGGCTTAAGCAGAGTGCGACGTATGCAGAGTCGCCGCGGCTGGTCGCCTTGGCCGCGATCTGGAGGAGGAACTCCGCCTCCCAGAGGTTGCGCCTGAGGGCCTCCCGGAGCGCGTCGGGATAGGTGATGGCGTTTTGCAGTTCGGCGAGCTCGCCGGTCGGGTCGGCGAGCACGACGGCCAGGGCAAGCTCCCCGACGTAGCCGAAGTCGGGGACGCCGAGCGGATGGCCGGTCTGTGAGTTCCAGTCGTAGGAGCCGCGATGGGCTCGGGCCCACGCATCCCGGACCCGGTCGACGTCGCGGTAGATCCAGTCGACGTGGAGGCCGTCGCCCGCCTGCTTGTCGCCCCCGATGACCAGCCAGCCGCCGCCGTCGACCCAGGGACCCCACTCGCCTCGCTTGGTGACCTGGGCATCCGGTCCGGCCACCTCTCGGGCTAGAGCGCCCAGCGCCGCGATGTCGAGGTCGTCGCGGTAGTAGATCCCGAGATCGACGTCGGACTCCGGCACGTGCTCGCCACGGGCGCGGCTGCCGCCGAGGACGACGCCGACGACCCCGTCGACGGAGGTCAGCCGCTCGGCGAGCGCGTCGAGGTCGAGGCCGTCGGGGACGGCGCCGTCGGGCAGGGTCACTCGACGTCGGTGGCGTCGTCGGGCGAATCGTCGCCTGCGCCGCTGGGCGCGTCGTCGGATAGCCCCACGGGCACCTGCTCCGGCCGTGGTGCGGTGATGCGGACGACGCCGTGTTCGAGGTCCACCTGCGTCGGCCCGTCGCCCTCGCTGCCGGGGATCTGCGCTTCGATCCGCTTGCGGTCGCGCTCCTCGCGCAGGTGCTGGTGCCCCGGGTTGAAGATCTCGACGAGGCCGTCCCAGCTCATACAGGGAGGCTAGCTGCCCGTCCGCACGTCGCATACCGGCCGGCTTGGCGTGGTGGCGGGATGGGTACGTTCGAAGCCATGCAGACGAGAGCAATCGGAGATCGCAAGGTGTCGGCGATCGGGCTGGGCGCCATGCAGCTGTCGGTGAGCGGTCGGCCGGACCACGAGCAGGGCATCGCGACGATCCATGCGGCGCTCGAGGCTGGGGTCACGCTCATCGACACCGCCGACTCGTACTGCCTCGACGACAGCGAGGTCGGACACAACGAGCGGCTCATCGGCGAGGCGTTGCGGTCGTGGGGCGGTGACTCCTCCCACGTGCTGGTCGCGACCAAGGGCGGCCACATCCGGCCGAGTGGCCGCTGGGAGGTGAACGGGACGCCGTCGCACCTTCGGTCCGCCTGCGAGGCGTCGCTGACCGCGCTCGGGGTGGAGACCATCGACCTGTACCAGTTCCACCGGCCGGATCCGTCGGTGCCCTACGCCGAGTCGTTGGGTGCCCTGCACGACCTTCGGGAGGCCGGGAAGGTCCGCATGGTCGGCGTCTCTAACGCCAACGTCGACCAGATCGGCGAGGCGGCCGAGATCCTCGGCGCAGGACTGGTCAGCGTGCAGAACCAGTTCTCCCCGGACTTCCGGTCGTCCGAGCCGGAGCTGCGCCGGTGCGAGGACATGGGCCTGGCCTTCCTGCCCTGGTCGCCGTTCGGGGGCGCGTCGCGGGCGGCGGAGGTGGGGTCGCGGTTCGCCGTGTTCGCGGAGGTCGCCTCGGCTCACGGGGTCAGCCCGCAGCAGGCCACGCTGGCCTGGATGTTGGCACTGTCGCCGGTCGTGATCCCGATTCCCGGCTCGTCCCGTCCCTCGACGATCCGCGACTCGGTGGCGGCGGCGGACCTTCAGCTGTCGGAGGACGAGCTGGCCCGGCTCTCCGCTGCGTAGTAGGTGCACTTCTCGACCTGGCGCTCACCAGCGAGGGAACCGGGCGGTTCGGCTACCCTTCGTGGGGCGCCGATGCGGCTTCGCCCTCGTAGCTCAGGGGATAGAGCACCGCTCTCCTAAAGCGGGTGTCGCAGGTTCGAATCCTGCCGGGGGCACTATGAGATTGCTTTCTGTACCAATGAGATTCGGGCCTCGCTAGACGACTCGGAGACCCGTCGCGTCGGCCTTAGTCCGCACATAGTCGGCAAGCCCAGCGGCGCGGACCTCGTCGAGCCGCGTCGCGACGTCATCCAAATCGTGGTCGAACAGGTCGGCGTAGACGTCGAGCGTCATAGATGCCTTCTCGTGCCCCAGGAGACGTTGCACGCGTACGAGGCGATCGCTCGGCAGCTCGGCTATGCCAGCCGGGCCACAGTGTTCGCGATTGTTGGGAAGGCTCTGGACGCGCATGAGGCCGAGCAGGTCGCGCGCCACCGTTCCTTGGAGAGGGCCCGCCTCGACAGGCTTCAGGCGAG
>Ga0307295_10000339_pt1 | contig 10045 bp, 16 predicted proteins | sample ER_DNA_152_FD_194481 | JGI IMG/M metagenome (GOLD analysis project Ga0307295, IMG submission 194481) | Bulk soil microbial communities from the East River watershed near Crested Butte, Colorado, United States - ER_DNA_152 | ecosystem: Environmental > Terrestrial > Soil > Floodplain | place...
TTTTCGCATTCCCATTCCTCGTGTAGAGCAGCGCCAGCTCGGTGCGGTTGCGCACCGCAAAGCGGGTGTAGAGCAAGTGCAGCATCATCTTGACGGTGCCCTCGCCCACGTTCATGGCGCGCGCGATCGCCTTGTTCGGGTGCCCGGCGACGACGTGGTCGAGCAGCTCGCGCTGGCGCTTGGTCAGCCTCATTCAACCACCTCGTAGTCGCGCCGGAACGCCGCTTCAATTGCCTCGGCGATCTGGACCGCGAGGTAGGTCAGACCGTTCGGCTGGGTGGCGCGGTTGTCCGCGTAATGGCACAAGAACAGATGCCACTCGTCCGCGTTTGATCCCTGCGGTCTCACTTCCCGCCCTCCCGCACAAGTCCCGTGAGTGCCGAGCGCATGATGTCGTAAAGGCGATCGATCTTGCGCTGTCCTTCGTCGCTATCCGGATGCGGCATGTGCGGGCGCCCGATGCGGCAACGCTCGTAAGTCTCGCGAGCGATAAGGTGCATTTCGGCGTCTTGCTCTGTGCTAATCATCATCCTTCCTCCCGCGAAATACTCGTCTCCGCGCCGGGCGCAGACCGAAACCGTCGCGGATGGGATGTCTCGGAACGCTGCAGCGGAGCGACGAACTGCCCCCACTGAAAGTTCTCGCGCCACTGCGTCTCGCGCACGCCCGGCACCGACACGCTGAGATACGCGCCGTCCTTTTGGTCGTAGCGGTACGGGTTCATGGCTTCACCTCTTGATCCTCGCCGTCGCGCAGCATCAGCTCCAGCCGGGCGAGCGCGTTCCACGCCACCTGCGCGGCGTGCGCGAGGCCGGTCTCGGGGTCGACCGGGCCGTCGATCTCCTCGCCGGCCAGATGGCGCATCAGCGCGTCGCCGTAGCGGTCGATGCCGTCCGGCACGCTCTGCCAGCCCTTCCACGTATACTTGGCTGCGCCGTGTTGCGAGATGTCGGACACCGCGCCGAGCGCGCGCGGGAAATACTGCACCACGCCGCGCAGGATCGGGCTCTTGCCGGCGTCCAGCTTGGCGCCGGGCTGGCGCTGGGGGATGCCGTGCGGGTCGCGTTCCGGCTCTCGCATGCGTTAACCTCGTGTTAGCGAATGGATGCTATCCCATTGATGGCTTAACCGCAATGGGAGAACTGCCATGACCACGATCGCCGCCATCGCTTGGGGCCTGTCGTTTGCCTGCCTCGCCTGCGTCGTCAACCTGTGCATCATCTCGACGATCCGCGGCCGGCCGGAAGAAAATGACGATTGATGGGAAAATAGCCATTGACAGGGTAGGACAGACTGGCCTATACCTGCGTCATCGACAACGGAGACGACAGATGATCACCATGCAGAACCAGAGCGTAGGCTCCTTCGACGACCAGACCCACGAATATGTCGAAGTGTCGTGGGACGAGACGATGGTGCAGGCGTTCGCCTTCCACAGCGTCGGCACCCACGGCGGCGGCCCGAAGGCCGCCTACCACCGCGTCCACGGCATCAGCGTCGAGGCGCGCTTCGTGTTCGCCGCGATCAAGGCGTTCGCCAACTGCCAGCTGATGGCGGTCGCTCCCGACGGGCAGAAGTTCTTCGTGACGTGGGTCATCCGCCCGGTGGACGGCACCGAGGAGCTGCGCGCCGGCGGCAAGTGGGGCAAGGTGATCGCCCGCATGCGCCGCACCGGCTACGTGCAGCAGCCGCAGCGGGAGGTCGCGTGATGCGGTTCTACAGCGTCGACACCGCTTTTTTCACCACCAAGCGCGAGGCGGCCGCGGCCGCCCGCCACGCGGCCAAGACCTCGTACCACAACGTCGAGGTCGATCTGGTCGACGTGCGCGCCGATCGCGCCACGCTTTTGCGCCTGCTCAACGATGAGGGCGGCTTCGTGAACACGCTCAAGCGCGCGGTCTACGTCGCCGCGGCGAAACTGGAACGCGGAAAGGATGACGTGTGATGGAACGGTCAGTCGCAATCAGGAAGCTGGGCAAGCTGCTCGGCAATCGCCTCGGCTACCGCGTCGACCGCGACGCGCCGGACGCCGAGACGCGCGCAGCGGTCCGCCAGCAGCTGCCGGGGCTGCGCGCGGCCGAGCAGCAGGCCGAGGCGGCGATGGACGCCCGGCGCGCTGCGATCTTGGCGGCGGACCCCGAGTATCAGGCGCTGGCCGAGGCCTTCAAGCTGGCGCGCGCCGGCAGGCAGGCGGCAGCGGCGGCGACCAGCCGCTACCGCATCACGGTCGGTATTTCGGGCGCCGTGTTCTTCCACGTCAAGGCGCAGGGCGACAGCTGGGAGGACGTGATCGCCAAGCTAACCGCGGATCGGCGCCCCGAACGCGTGCCAGCCGAGTAGCAGCAGCAGGATGAACAGCAACAGGCTGCCGCCGAGCGGGTGCCACTGCCCGGCGGCGACGCCGGGCCAGTTCTGCCACAGGCCGAACACGAGCCAGAGCAGCATCAGTATCCAGAACACCAGACCAATGCTCATCGTCGTACTCCGCAGCGTTGTGCCTGCACCATCGTCCGCGCCAGACGGCGGCACTCCGCCTCGGCGTTGATCGCGTCGATCTCGGCCCGGTCGTAGTAGGGCGGCGGGCGCGTGATGATTTCCTCGCCGCCGCGCCCGAACCAGCCGCCGCCCACGGATGCGCAGCCCGACAGCAGCAAGGCCATCAGGGCTGCGCGGGTCATGGCGACGACGTTGTTTGTGCTCGCAGCATGGCAACGACAGCTTCGGTCAGCGCGTCCAGCTGGATTTTTGTCGCGACGAAGTTCGCGGTCGAGAAATTGTCCGGGATGTTCTGCATCGCGGTCTTGACCGCGACGGCGACATCAAGTGCCGCCTCGACACCCGCGTCTATTCGTGCGTTGGCGCGCACAGCCTCCAGCGGAACATCGAGCACCGCTGGGCCGGGTATCGGGTAGGGCGCTTGCGGCGGCGGATTGAGGTGGTGCTCGACCAGCGCGGGGATTTCCGTCTCGCCCGCCGCCGTGGTGACGACGAACGGGTTGCCGGTGTCGGGCACGACGAGGAACGCCTTGCCAGCGTACACGTCTGGCATGAATGGTTCGTAGGTGTAGGCCATGACAGTTTCCTCTACGCACTTATCCGGTTGCGGAAAGCCATGATGCCGAACGTCTGCGTCGAACCGGCTATGTTGGTCAGGGCATAGCCGCCTTGCGCCGCAGCGTAGGCCAGCGAGATGGACGGCGTGCCCGCGGCGGTGCTACCCGTCTTTGACACGGCGCCGCCGCCACACACGAAAATCTCGGTCACGCCGATGCTGTGCGCCGTGACGAAGATCACACCGGAAAAATTTTCAATGACGCAAACCAGCGCGCCGTTGGCGGCCGTCCGGGTGTTTTGCGTCGCGTCGATGGTATACTCGGTCTCGGTCGTGTTGGTGGGGATAAGTTTCCCTTGATAGAACAAATCCCCGGCAATCGTTCCGCCCGCCAGCGGCAGTTTGGTGGCGTCGGCCGCGTCAACATAATCCTTGCGCACCGCATTGGTGGCGGCGGGACCGACAGGAAGCGCAAGGTGCCCTGTCATCGTGTCGCCGGTCACGTTGACATAGTCGGCGTCGGTGCCCACCCGCACCCACGGTTGCCATGTACTCCATCTCGTTCGGGTGTATTTGATCGCCGGGATGCCGTGAACATAAGCCTCCAGCGCCATCGAGCCGCCGTCATAGATGTGGCAGATGCCGGAAATCACTGAGACACCGCCATCCGGCGCACCCGTCGCACCCGATGCCGACTTGAACGATCCGGCCTCCCACGGATGCGTGTCGTAGTTGGTCACCACCTGCGCTGCCACCTCAGCATCGAGATTGTCGCGCGCCGCTGTCGCGTTGTTCGCGCCAGTGCCGCCCGCGATGATCGGGCGCGGCGCGTTGAGGTCGGCCGCGACGTCGGCGACGTTGGCGTTGTATTTGCTGCTCTCGATCGTCGTGTCGGGCACCGCCGTGGTGCCCGGCGGCGTTGAGTAGATCCCTGAACCGTCGCGCGGCATGGTGTGCTCCTATTGACCGTAGTCGGCGTTGACCGTGATGCGCGGAATTAGCTTGCCGTCATCGGTCTGGAAGTAGCCCTGCTTGACCAGCTCGGTGGTCAGCGCGTCGCGCGCGTTCGCCACGCCACCTCCGCCGGGCGGCGGCGCCATTGGGGCATTGGCGGCGCGCTGCTGGTAGAGCGGATTGCGCCGGGAAATCATGTCACGCAGCTCGTTGATGTCTCTGGCGGCGCGGCGGTTGCCCAGCGCGCGCAGGGCGAGGCCCGTCCCGGTCACGCCGAGCCCGGTCGTCGCGCCGCCGCCAAGGTACTCGCTGCCGACACCGCCCGCGACCAGCGCGCCGAGCCCGCCGCCGCCGCCGAGGTACTTGTCGGCGTAGCCCAGCCCACGGCTGATCGCACCCTGACCGCGCGAGAAGTAGTCGAGCGCGGCCATCTCGGCGTCGTTGTATCCCGCTTTCGAAAACGGGCTGTCGCCGGCCTTTTCCTTCAGGCCGCTCCTGATCGTTTTCTGCAGCTCGTTGCGCAGGTTCAGCCCGGCGTGCGTCGCGCCCGCGGTTCGCTCGGAGTTGCGGATCATCTCCTCCAGCACCTCGGTGCGTTTGGTGCCCGCGTGCAGCTCGTGCGCCATGCGCGACTGGTGCGCCGCGAGCGCGGCATTGGCCTCGTGTCCCGGCACGACAGAGCCCGGCGGCGGGTTTTGCAGGAAGTCGTCGATGTTGCGGCGCACGATGCGCCCCGCGCCTTGTTCGGTTACCGGAAGCCGGTCGCCCGTGACGCCCTTGCGCACCACGTCGATGTCGGCAGGCGTGATGTGCGTGGCTGCACCGGTCGCCGGGTTCACAGCGGTCGGCGGCAGGCGCATCTGCTCGACGGTGTTGAACGTCCGCGGACTGCCGCCTTCGGCTGCCGGCGCGTTGTAGTAGTTCTCGCGCCGCAGCGCATGCGTGGCCTCGTCGGCGCGCTGCGCGAACGAGGATGGCGTGTACTGCGCCGGGTTGGCGCGCAGCGTGTCGTAGGCTATGTCGCGCGCAGCCCCCTGCTGGGCGCCGCTGGGCGCCTGTGCGGTCGAGCGCATGCCGCCCGCCGGGCCGAAGGCGGCACCGCCGAGGCCACCGAGTACGCCGCCCATCACGCCGCCGGTCGTGGCGTTGGTCAGGTAGTCGATCGGCTTGCCGGTGAAGGTGTTGCCCGCGCCCTGCAGCGCGCCGACGGCCATGCCTTCGGCACCGTAGCCGATCCCGCGCGCCAGCGCCCGGCCGCCCATGCGTGCCGCCAGCCCCGCACCGCCCATTCCGGGCAGGGCGACGGCGCCGGCGACGTCACCGGCGACCGAGGCGATCGGGCTGCGTTCGCGCTGCTTGGCCAGCTTCGCCCGTTCCGCCTCCACGCCGGCGGAGTAGCTCGGGTAGTCGCCGGCCAGCCAGCCCGCCAGCGCGTCGCGGCGGACGTCCAGCCCGAAGGTGGCCGAGCTGCCGGCTGCGGTGCCGAAGTCGATCGCCGTCTGTCCGGCGCTGCGCAGCGTGTCGCCCCACGTTCGATTGGCGCCGGGCGGCGCCGCGGGCGGCGGCGCGACGAAGTTGTCGGGCGCGTACTTGTCGGCTGCCGCCGGCGCGCCCGCGGCCGGGGTGTCGATGAAGTTGTCGGGGTCGTACTTGCCCATCTCAGTCCCCCAGCACCTGCTCGCCCAGCCCCGGCGTGTGGTAGGTCTTGTCGAACGCCTTGATCTCGGCCGCGCGCGCTTCCGGGTTGTCCGCGATGCTCTTGCGCAGCGCGGCGATCGCGCCGCGCGGCACGATCTTCTCCATTGGCAGATGATAGCTGTTGCCCCAGACCTGTCGCAGCCGCTCGCCGCGCGCGTCGCTGCCGGCGTTGGCGATGACGGTGCGCTGGTGGCCGATCGCGTCACGCACGCCCTGCCGCTCGATCATGGTCAGGATGCGCTCGATGGTGCCGCGCTCCAGCGAGACGTTGCCGGCCGCGGCGTCCTGCAGCAGCTTGAACTCGGGCTGCGACTGCGACCCCGGCCCGACGATGGAAGGCCGCAGCGCCGCAATGATCGGCGTGATCATGCCGCGGAACGTCTGGGTGTTCTCGGCGCGCGGGTCGTAGGGCAGGCCGAGCTTGTTGGCGAGCGCGGCGAGGTCGGCCTGCAGGCCCGCGCCCTTGCCGGTGAACATGCCCGGGTTGCTCGCCAGCAGCTCCTTGACGGCGCCGATCGCGGCCATGGCGCTCGGGATGTTCTTGACCTGATCGTGGCTGTCCTTGACGATCGCCTGATGCTTTTCGAGCCCGAGCGGGCGCTGCTCGCGCTCGACCTGCGCCTGCTGCTCGGCCTGCCGTTCCTTCTCCAGCTTGAACTGCTCGCCGGGAAATTTGCGCGAGTATTCCTGCTCGGCCGCGTCCTGCGTGTTCCACGCCGCGATGTCCTTCTCGTAGACGTCCTTCTTGAGCGTGTAGGCGGCGTCGCGCTGCTCCTTGCCGCGCGCCATCAGCGTTTCGGCCTGTTGCACCATGCGCGGATCGTCGGCGAACTGCCGGCGCAGGCGGTAGCCCTCGATCTCCAGCTGCGTCGGCCGCTCGCCGTCGCGCGAGGGCGGCTCGGGCTTGGGCCGCGGCCACGTCGTGACCGGCGCGCGCATGCCCGCCGCCGGGCCGGCCGGCTCCTTGCCGGGCGGATCGAAGGCGCCCGGCATGCGTCCTAGATCGCCGCCGGCCTGCGGGGCGGGCTGGATGCTGGTCGGCGTTACCGGATTGTCCGGCTCGACGCCGGTGGCGCTGTCGATCGTCATGCTGGCGCCGGCGTCGCCGCCGCCGCCGGACGCGCCCGAGGTCGCCGTGGCGGCGCCCTGCAGGCGGCGCAGGTAGTCCTGTCCGTAGCCGCCGATGGTGAGGCGCTGGTGGTCGTCCATCAAGTTGGTCTTGTTGATGTTGCCGGGGCCGCCGTACCACGCGCGCGCGGCGCCCTCTTCGCCGAACTTGGCGACGTAGGTCCCGAAGCGGTGCCTGAACACGGCGTCCTGCGCCTCCGGGTCGGCGAGGAACTCCTGCGGCGTGAGCGGCTTCCCGAGCGCCGCCGCACTCCACGGCCCGACATTGGCCGCCACGATGCCGTACTTGCCCAGCGCCGGGCCGTACTTGGTCTGGATGCCGACCGTGCTGTACGGGTCCTTGCGTCCGCCGCTCTCGATCCCGCCGATCGCGGCCGATCGCGCCGACCACAGGCCGTCGTCATCCGAAGCGGGGGAACCAGTCTGCGGGGGCGCTACCCCCGCCTCCGTAGGGTTTTCTTGGCGGACCCCCGGGCCGCTGATCAGGCCCGCGATGTTGTTGCGCCGCACCAGCGGGTCCTCGGCGTCGGTGCGCGGGCCGGGAACGGCCGGCACGCCCGGTACCGGCGCTGGCGCCGGCACGCGCGCCGGGGCCGGCACCGGCTGTCCGGTGTAGACGCGTTCGGCCGCGTCGCCGGCGGCGTCGGTGCGTGCCTTGTAGGCCGCTTCCGCCGCGGTCAGGCGGCTCTCGGCCATGCGGTCGCCGACCGCCTCGCCGAGCGAGGTAAGGCCTTCGCCGATGTTCTTCGGGAAGCCGCGCTTCTGCGACGCCAGCGCCATCGCGACGGCTTGACGGCGCTTCAGCTGCTCCAGCGACATCGGTGTCGGGGAGCCGCCGCCGAAGGCGAAGCTGAGTGGATTGCTCGGGTCGAGGATGCCGCTCTGCGCGGGCAACAGATCAGGCATGGCGACGCCCTCCTTTGTCGCGCAGGATCGATCCCATGCGCGTCATGTCGATGTACTTGGTTCCGGAGATGGTCTTGACCGCGCCGCGATCGACCTTCTCGACGTCCTGCGCCATCGGGCCGATATGGCTGATCGCGGCGGGGTCGTCCTTGTACTTGTACTCGTGGATCGGCAGCTTGCGCTCGCCGTCCGGCCCGGCCGCGAACACGGTGCCGAGCTTGGGGCCGACGTCCTTCTCGCGCCGGTCCGACCGCGTCAGGCCCGACACCGCGCCGAAAATGCCGCCCATGATCTGGTTGAAGTTCTGGCTGCTCTGCTGGTAGTTCGCCATGTCCTGCGAGAAGCGGTTGTTGACCAGCCCGGCGTAGTCCGTCGTCGGGATTTGGCTCGACTGCGTGCTGGCCCATTGCGGCTGCGACACCTGTCCGCCCGACATCAGCGCCGCGATCTCGTTGATCGGCTGGTTGCGCTGCGCGTACTGCTCGGCGAGCCACTGCTTGCGCGCACTGTTGTTCGCGTCGAGCTTGGCCTGCGCCATCGCCATCTTCTGGCCCTCGGCGGTGTTCTTGAACTGCGCGCGCAGGCCCTGCTGGGTGAAGTCCTGCTGCTGCGCCGCGTTGGCGAACGTCGCCTTGCCCTGCGATTGCTCGAACGCCTGCTTCTGCGCCGCGTTCTGGAAGCCGGCACGCTGCGCCGCCATGTCGTTGAGCAGCTTCTGCTCCTGACCGCCCTGCGCCGTGATGCCGAGCCGGGTGTCGGTGAGCTGCTTGTTGAACAGCTCCTTCTGCGCGCCGTAGGCTTCGCCGCCGGCGAGGTTGCCTTGGTCGCGCAGCTGCGCCTCCATGCGCTGGCGGTCGCGTTCGAGCTGCGGCGCCATGCGCTCGTACATCGCGTTCTCGACCCGCAGGCGGTCGGCCGAGAAGCCGTCGGCCGGGCCGTAGTCGCGCGTGATCGCGCCGCCGCTGTCGAAGTCGCGCAGCTGGCGGTCGTTCGGGTCGCCGTAGCTGTTGTCGATCGTGAAGCCGTTGAGCGAGTTGGGGTCGCCTGCCTGCGGCGCGCCCGATGTGTTCAGCGGCTGACTGAGCATGTTCTTCAGCGCGCCCGACTGCTGGTTGGCCATCTGCGCCAGATTGAGCTTGGACTGTTCGTTCTGGCCGAAGGCGTCCATGGTCGAGCCGCCGGAGCGGCCCTCGAAGCGGCCATACGTGTCGTAGTGCTGCTGCGCGAACGTGTTCGGGTCGATACCGGTATCGCGCGCACCCTGCATCACGTCGGGGTACTGCTGCAGGTACTGCGTCGGGTTGAACAGGCTCTGCGTCGCGGTGCGCGTCGGGAGATTGTAGGTCTGCCCGGTGGACGGATCAGTCCAGCTGTAGGTGCCGGTGTTGCTGAAGGTCAACGAACCGCCCGGCGTGACTTGGTTCATGTTGTTGAGCATGTTGTTGGCGACCGCGGTCGACACGTTGGTGCCGGTCTGGGCAGCCGCCGTCGCCGTCGGGTTGGGCGGGGTCGGCGCGTCGCCTTGGCAGCATGAGCCCATCGTCTATCTCCTACGCCGCTTCGTCGGCCTTGACCGTGACGCGGTGATTAAATCGCTTGGTGAACCTGCTCGCCAGCCAGTCCTCGACAGTCAGCAGCGCGAGCACGCCGTCCTCGTTGCGCCCGCCGGCGCGCGGGATGCGGATCAGCGCGAAGTTCATCGCCGCCAGCATGCGTAGCACATGCGTGCTGCGCGCCATCGTCTTGGTGATCAGCATCTGGCAGCCGCAGTGAACGAACGGGTACTGGAACATGACGCCGAGCGTCGTCGGGGTCAGCCAACGCTGCTTCGGCAGCGCCTCGACGCTCATCTCGATCGTGCCGGCTTCCGGGTTGTAGTTGAAATAGACGATCCCGGCGATCAGCTCGTTGCGCTCGTCGATGATGCCGATCGCGCGCAGGTTCTTGTCCGGGAAGCCGGCGCGCTTGGTGTGCCCCGAGGCGATCTTGGCCCGTGCCACGAAGTCGGCGACGAGCAGGTCCTGATCGTAGACGTAGCGCAGCATCTACCTGACCCCCGGCAGCGGCATGCTTGGCGCGGCCGGTGGCGTCGAGAGCATGCCTCCCGGCTGCATGCCGGGCGGCGTGGCGGCCCCGAGCTGCGGCAGCATCGGCGGCGTGCCCGGCGTCATTCCGCTCATCCCGGGCGCTCCCGCGGCGGCTGGCGGCATGCCGCCGGGCGCGCCCGGCATCTGCGGCGGCGCGCCGCCCGCGGGCGGCGGCATCGGCACATCGGGCACCGGGGGCGGGTTGTTCACCGCCATCAGG
>Ga0307295_10000341_pt1 | contig 10014 bp, 7 predicted proteins | sample ER_DNA_152_FD_194481 | JGI IMG/M metagenome (GOLD analysis project Ga0307295, IMG submission 194481) | Bulk soil microbial communities from the East River watershed near Crested Butte, Colorado, United States - ER_DNA_152 | ecosystem: Environmental > Terrestrial > Soil > Floodplain | place: USA...
CTATTTGTTCACGCGAGGCCGGCGCGCCCTCCACGAACTTGAACTCCTCGAAGAGGGACAGCAGCCGCGCGCGACTCTCGACGTGGGGCTCGGTCGGATGCAGCTCCGCGAGCGAGGGGTGGCTGACGAAGTCGATGTGCGCCTCCGTGAGAGCCTGTTGCCTAGGCCAACTTCTCCAGCCGGTCGGCCAGCTGATTCAGGCCCCACCCGCGCACCAGGGAGGACGCCTCTGCCCACGTGGGCGTCTGGTCTGCTAGGGGAGGGAGCGGGGCAGAGGCGTCTAGCGTGGCAATTCGCCGGTAGAGGCGCAGATCCTCCGCCTCCGCCGTGAATCGCCCCGCGGCCAAAGCGCCCTCCAGGTTGCCGTGCTCACGCAGGATGTCGGCGGCCTTCTTCGGGCCGATCCCGGCGGCCCCGGGCAGGCGGTCGGAGGGATCGCCCCGAAGCGCGATGAAGTCGGGCACCTGCTCGGGCTCGACGCCGTAACGCTCGCGAACCTCGTCCGGCCCGATGCGCGCGATCTCGGAAACGCCGCGCACGGGTTGGAGAATCGTCGTCCGCTTGCTGGCGAGCTGGAAGAGGTCGCGGTCGGAGGTGGCGACGAGCGTCTCTCCGCGGCGCTTCTCCTCGGAGGCGACTGCCGCGGCCATGAAGTCGTCCGCCTCGTATCCGGGCGCCTTCGCCGCCGCGAACCCGAGCGCCTCGACCAGCTCGGGCAGCAGGTCGAGCTGCTCGAGCAGCGACTCCTCGAACACCCGCCCGCTCTGGTAGGCCTCGAAGGCTTCGTTCCGGTACGTCGGTGAGCCGATGCTGTCCCAGCCCACCAGTGTCGCCCGCGGTTGCTCCGCCTCCCAGAGTCCCAGCAGCATGTTGGCGAACCCGACGACCGCGTTCAGCCGGATGCTCTTCGGCAGCGCGTGGTAGGCGCGATGCGCGAAGGAGTCCCCGTCGACTGCCAGCAGCGGTCTCACGTCGTCAACGCTTTGAGCTCCTCGATCTTCGTCATCAGTCGGTCGGTCGCTTGCTCGGAGGCCGCCTTCACGTCCACGTCCCGGAGGTCGGAGAGGTCGATCGGCTCACCGTAGGCGACCCGCAGGGGGCCCAGCCGGCTCAGGCGGTCGGTGCCGGCGATCGCGGCGGGAACGAGCGGGACGCCCGCCGTGAGCGCGATCCGTGCGGCGCCCGTATGCGCCCGCGGCTCGTGTCGCTTGCGCAGGCCCTTCGTCTGCCGTGTCCCTTCCGGAAACATGACCACGATCTCGCCCTCTCGAGCCAGGTCGGTCGCCGTGCGCATCGCCTCCACATCTCCCTCGCCGCGCCGCACTTTGAACGCGCCGCCTGCGCGCAGCATCGGCGTCAGCACCGGGTTGAAGAGCTCGGATTTCGCCATGAACCTCAGCTGTCGGTGAGGGAAGAGGGGCATCCCCAAGGGCCAGGGGTCGAAGTTGGACGTGTGATTGGCCGCGAGCACCAGGCCACCCTCGGGCACGTGCTCGACACCGGTCGCGCGGAGGCGGTACAGGCCCTTCACAAAAGGCCAACTGACGGCGCCGGCGAATAGGTAGAACGGTGAGACCATTCGGCACGCAATCGTCACATTTCCGTGCCCTTGACGCGCGCTTTTTCCGGCTACGGTGCCGATTCGGGCGTTCGCTAAGGTGGACCGCGTGAAGACCCTTGTCATCGCCGAGAAGCCGTCGGTCGCCCGAGACCTGGCCGATGCGCTCCCCGGAAGCTTTGAGAACAACGACACCTACCTCGAGTCAGAGGACACCGTGATCACCTTCGCGGTGGGCCACCTCGTGGAGCTGACCGATCCCGAGGACTACGACGAGCGCTTCAAGAAGTGGCGGATGGCCGACCTCCCGATCGTTCCCGAGGAATTCCGTCTGCGTGCGCGCGACAAGAAGGCGGAGAAGCAGCTGAAGGTGATTCACAAGCTGCTCAAGCGCGATGACGTCGACCGGATCGTCAACGCCTGCGATGCCGGGCGCGAGGGCGAGCTCATCTTCGCCTACATCTACGAGACCTCCGGTGTCGACAAGCCTGTCGAGCGCCTTTGGATCAACTCGATGACCAAGACGGCGATCAAGGACGGCTTCGAGAAGCTTCGCCCCGGCGAGCAGCTGCGCCAGCTGGAGGCTGCCGCGCGCTCGCGGTCGGAGGCTGATTGGCTCGTCGGCATGAATGCGACGCGCGCCGCCACGATCCGCGGTCGCGCCTGGGTCGGCGGAGTGGTCTCGCTCGGCCGGGTGCAAACGCCGACGCTGGCGCTGATGGTGAAGCGCGAGCGCGAGATCCAGGCCTTCGTCCCCGAGCCGTACTGGCTCGTCCACGCGCAGTTCGACCCGCGCTACGAGGGCCTCTGGTTCGAGGGCGAGGAGACCCGCCTCAAGGACGGCAAGCGCGCCGACGTGATCGCGGCGAAGGTGTCCGGCGCCGAAGGCACGGTCGAGTCGGTCGAGCGCAAGGAGCAGTCGGAGCGCGCCCCGCTCCTCTACGACCTGACCTCGCTGCAGAGAGACGCGAACCGCCGCTTCGGCTTCTCGGCTCGCCGAACGCTGCAGGCCGCGCAGTCGCTCTACGAGGACAAGAAGGCGATCACCTATCCGCGCACGAACTCCCGCTGGCTCTCCGGGGACCTCGTCTCGCAGTTGAAGCCGACCGCAGCCACGCTGCAGCCGATCCCCGACTACGCCGAGGCGGCGCGCTACGTGCTCGGGCTCCAGCAGCTGCCGCTCGGACGGGTGGTCAACGACTCGAAGGTCACCGACCACCACGCGATCATCCCGACCGACGTCGAGCACGAGCTCGGCCGTTTCTCGCCGGACGAGCGGCGCATCTTCGACCTCGTCGCCCGACGCTTCCTCGCCGTCTTCCACCCGCCTGCCCGCTACGCGCGGACGACGATCATCACCCTGGTCGAGGAGGAGCGGTTCCGAAGCCGCGGCAAGATCACGCTCGAGGCCGGCTGGCGCGGCGTCTACGGGCTCGAGTCGGACGAGGACCGGAAGGCCCGCCAACAGGAAGAGGATTCCGAGAACGAGAACGAGAGCGCCGAGCTGCCGCCGCTCGAGCAGGGCCAGAGCGTCAAGTGCGTGAGCGCCGAGGTCGAGGCCAAGGAGACGAAGCCCCCGCCCCGCTACACCGAGGCAACGCTGCTCTCCGCCATGGAGACCGCCGGCAAGCTGATCGACGACGAAGAGCTGCGCGAGGCGATGAAGGAGAGCGGGCTCGGCACTCCGGCCACACGCGCGGAAACGATCGAGACCCTCATCCGCCGCGAGTACATCGAGCGCGCGGGCAAGGATCTGACCCCCACGCCGAAGGGCCTGCAGGTGATCTCGATGCTCGAGGAGCATCCGCTCACCTCGCCCGAGCTGACCGGCGACTGGGAGAAGCGTCTGACCGACATCGAGCACGGCGCCGACGAGCGAGGCGCGTTCATCAAGGACATTGAGAACTTCACGCGCGCGACCGTCGAGAAGATCGCCGCGCTCGACAAGGAGAAGCTGCGCCCCGAGCGCGTCGAGCTCGGCCTATGCCCGCGCTGCGGCGCCGAGACCGGCGAGATCATCAAGGAGAACTCGAAGGCCTACGGGTGCACGAGCTGGAAGAGCCGCGAGGAGACGGGCTGCGGCTTCGTCATCTGGAAGCGCGTCGCGGGCCGTACCCTCACCCCCGAGATCGCGCGCCAGCTGCTCGAGGAGGGCAAGACGAAGGAGGTCATCTCGGGCTTCCGCTCACGCGCCGGCAAACCTTTTCGCGCGCGCCTCGTCTTGAACGGTGAGGGCAAAGTCGAGTTCGACTTTCCTGCGCGCAAGGAAACCAAAGAGGCTGCTGTCGCGGAATAGAGAAAGCAAGGATCGCGTTTTGTCCATCGAGCCCGGTCGAGGGCCGCATACCCCTGGCCAGCCGAGGACAATCGCCCTACAGTGCGAAAGATCGAGGCAGGAATCGCGTCTAAGAACCAAGAGGACAAATTGACTCAGAGCCAACTTCAGGAACTGCTGGGGACCGAGCCCGCGCGCGTGCTGCTGGAAGGCGCGGAAGAGCGGGGCTACGTCCTGCCGGCCGAGCTCGAGGCGTTCGCGCTCGAGCACGACCTCGCCGACGATGAGGTGGAGGAGCTGACCCGCGAGCTCGAGACGACCGGTCTCGAGGTACGCGAGACTGGTCCGGAAGCCGAGGCGGACGTGCCCGAGAAGGAAGCCGAGCCCGCCGTCGAACAGCCTCAGCCGCAGGCGCTGGTCGGCGCGGCCGACAGTCTCCAGCTCTTCTTGGCGGACATCGGCCGCCACAAGCTGCTGACCGCAGCCGAAGAGGTCATGCTGGCGAAGGCGATCGAGCGCGGCGACGTCGCCGCCAAACGGCGGATGATCGAGTCGAACCTGCGGCTCGTCGTCTCAATCGCCAAGGGCTACCGCGGCCTCGGCGTCCCGTTCCTTGACCTGATCCAGGAGGGCACGCTCGGGCTCAATCGCGCCGTCGAGAAGTTCGACTGGCGCCGCGGCTACAAGTTCTCGACCTACGCGACCTGGTGGATCCGGCAGTCGGTGCAGCGCGCCGTCGCCAATCACGCCCGCACCATCCGCGTGCCCGTGCACGTCGTCGAGCGGCAGCAGAAGCTCGGTCGGGCGGCCCGCCGGCTCGAGGTCGAGCTCGGCCGCGAGGCAACCAAGGAAGAGCTCGCCGAGGCGACCGGTCTCCCCATCCAGCACGTCGACGAGGCGCTCGGCGCCGCGCAGGCCTCGGTCTCGCTGAACCAGACCGTCGGCGCGGATGACGAAGGTGAGCTCGGCGACCTGTTCGCCGACCGCGAGGCGGCCGACCCCTTCGACGAGGCCGAGGAGTCGCTCCGCCGGCAAGGCGTGCGGCGTGCGCTCGACGCGCTCCCCGAGCGTGAGCGGCGGATTCTCGAGCTTCGCTTCGGTTTCGAGGGCGAGCCGTGGACGCTCGAGGCGATCGGACACGAGCTCGATCTCACCCGCGAACGGGTGCGGCAGCTCGAGGGCCAGGCCCTCGCTCGGCTCGCCGCTCTGCGCGAGCTCCAGACCGTCGCCGCCTAAGCGATAGCGACAACTAAACACTGCGCTAACAAAGGCCGCTAACATCCGGCCCTCGCTCGGCGTCCGTACTAGTACGGAGCCCCTGTGTCGACCGGAAGGAGATGGTCCGGGTGAAGCGCTGGTTGGTCGGTTTCTTTGGAGTAGTTGTCACGCTGGCGCTGGTCGCCTCGGGTTGCGGTGGCAGCTCGAAGTCGAGCAGCAGCACCACCACGAGCAGTTCGAGCGCAGGCGGGAAGGGCGGCACGCTCGTGACCGTCGCGAACGCCGCGCCGTCTGGCTCGCCAGATCCGCAGGTGAACTACACGTTGCAGGAGTGGCAGCTGCTGATCATGTCGCACGACGGCCTCATCGCCTTCAAGCGACTGGGCGGCAAGCCGGGGACCGAGAAGGTGCCCGACCTGGCCGAGTCGATCCCGAAGCCGACGAACGGCGGCAAGACCTGGACGTTCACGCTGCGGAAGGGGATCAAGTTCTCCGACGGCTCGACGCTCGACGGCGCCGACGTGAAGTCGACCTTCGAGCGCCTCTTCAAGATCGGCAACAGCCCGAACGCGGGCACCTGGTACAACGTCATCCAGGGCGCTGACGCGTGCATCAAGACGCCCAAGACGTGCGACCTCTCGAAGGGGATCGTCGTCAACGGCGACAAGGTCACGTTCCACCTGACCACGGCCGATCCGGAGTTCCTGGACAAGCTCGCGGTTCCGTTCGCGTTCATCCTGCCTTCGAGCACGCCGGCGACGAACGTGAACATCCCGCCGCCTGGCACCGGCGCCTACAAGTGGGTTCAGTACTCGCCGAACAAGCAGATCAAGCTCGTCCGCAACACCTTCTTCAAGGAGTGGTCAAAGGACGCTCAGCCCGATGGCAACCCGGACGTGATCGTCCAGAAGTTTGGGTTCACGCCCGAGTCGCAGGTGACGGCGGTCGAGAACAACACGGCCGACTGGATGTTCGACCAGCCGCCGGCGGATCGCCTCAACGAGCTGAGCACGAAGTACGCCGACCGTGTGCACGTCAACCCGCTGACGGCGGTCTGGTACTTCGCGTTCAACACGCGGATCCCGCCGTTCAACAACCTCAAGGCGCGGCAGGGTGTCAACTACGCGACCGATCGCAACGCGCTGGTCAAGATCTACGGTGGCCCGAAGCTCGCCGTCGCGACCTGCCAGATCCTGCCGCCCAACTTCCCGGGCTACAAGCCGTACTGCCCCTACACCTCGGGCAGCGCGACCGACAAGTGGACGGGCCCGGACATGGCCAAGGCCCAGCAGCTGATCAACGCCTCGGGCACCAAGGGCGCCGCGGTCAAGGTCAACACGACCACGAACACGGTCGACCGCGACCTCGGTCTCTACTTCGTCGGGCTGCTGAACAAGCTCGGCTACAAGGCCACGCTGCAGGCGCTCTCGCCGGACATCCAGTACCCGTACGCGCAGAACTCGAGCAACAAGCCGCAGTTCGCATACTCGAGCTGGTACCAGGACTACCCGGCCGCCTCGGACTTCCTCAACATCCTCCTCGGGTGCGGCTCGTTCCACCCGGGCAGCAACTCGAGCCCGAACATCGCCGAGTTCTGCAACAAGGGAATCCAGGCGAAGATGGACCAGGCCGGGCAGATGGGCATCACCGACCCGGCCGGGGCCAACAACCTCTGGGCCACGGTCGACAAGGAGGTCGTCGACCAGGCGCCGTGGGTCGCGATGTTCAACCCGAAGTACATCGACGTGCTCTCGAACCGCGTCACGGGTTACCAGTTCAGCCCGCAGTGGTACTTCCTCTTGGATCAGGCCTCGGTGGTGAAGTAAGGAGCGGATAAGGACGGCGCGTGGCTGAATTCGCATTCGAGCCGGAACCAGAAGTCCGGCTGGCGCCCGGCGAGACCGTCAAGGAGATCTCCGGTCGGAGTCCCTGGCGCATCGCCGGGCGCCGCCTCGTTCGCGACCGGGTGGCAATGGCCGGGATCGTCCTGTTCCTGGTGATCGTCATCATCAGCTTCCTCGCGCCCGTCTACTCCAAGCACATCGCCCACACCGACCCGTTCAACTCGAACATCTCCGGCACGACCGTCGTCGATGGCAAGACAGTCGACGTCGTTCAGCAGGGCGGCGGAGGGCTCGGCCTCGGGGAGACACCCATCGGCCCGACCTGGCACTCGAATTACTTCCTGGGGGCCGACAATCAGGGTCGTGACGTGGCCGCACGCGTCCTCTACGGCGGCCGTGCCTCGCTCCTGATCGGGGTCGGCTCGGCGCTGATCTGCTGCCTCCTCGCGCTCGTGTTCGCCCTGCTCGCCGGCTTCTTCCGGGGCTGGTTCGACACGATCGTCTCGCGCGTGATGGATCTCATCTGGGCGTTCCCGGTCTACCTGCTTGCGATCACGATCGCGACCGTGCTGCTGACGACACCCGGCGGAGTGAAGCTCTGGTTCATCCACATCCAGGCGACGAGCCTCTGGATCCCCACCCTGGTCATCGCCCTTATCTATGTGCCCTACGTCTACCGTCCGGTGCGCGGCCAGGTGCTCGCAACGCGCGAGAAGGAGTACGTCGAGGCTTCGGTCTCGCAGGGAGCCTCGAACCTCCGTCTCATGTTCAGTGAGATCCTGCCCAACGTCAGCTCGACGGTCATCGTGATGTTCCCGCTGATGATCGCGACGACGGTGCTGACCGAGGCGGCGCTGTCGTTCCTCTCGATTGGCGTGCAGCCGCCGAAGGCGAGCTGGGGGACGGTCATCCAGGACGGCCAGGGGCTGCTCTACACGCGACCCTGGGTAGCGATCGCGCCCGGAATCATGATCGTGCTGACGGTCCTGTCGCTGAACATCCTCGGCGACGGCATCCGCGACGCCCTCGACCCGCGCGCGAAGGTACGCGTCCGCGAGTAGATGCTCGCCTTCATCATCAGGCGCCTGATCGGGCTGGTGGCCGTGCTCTTCACGATCACGGTGGTCGTCTTCCTTCTCTTCTTCGCCACACCGGGCGTCGACCCGAGCGCACGCCTCGCCGGCCGCAACCCATCACCCGAGACGGTCGCCGCGGTCAAGCACGAGTTCGGTCTCGACCGTCCGCTCCCCGTCCGCTACGCGCTGATGATGAAGCGGCTCTTCATCTCGCGCGACCTCGTCTCCTACGGGAACCAGGCCCTCGAGGTCGTGCCGGCGATCCTGTCCGCCGCGCCGGTGACGTTCTCGCTCGTCTTCGGGGCGGCCATCCTCTGGGTGATAGGCGCCGTTGCGATGGGCATGTTGGCGGTCACCTTCAAGGGCAGCTTCGTGGACCCGTTATTAATGATCCTGGCCCTGATCGGGATCTCGATGCCCGTCTTCTGGCTGGGCGAGGTTCTGAACCTGATCACGCAGGACCGGCTGCACGACACCATCTTCTTCAGGTGGGTGCCTCCGCTCGGGTACGTGCCGTTCACCCAGGACCCGTGGCAATGGTTCCTGCACCTGATCATCCCCTGGATCACCCTGTCGATCCTCTACATCGGGTTCTACGCGCGTGTGCTCCGCGCCAACATGCTCGACATTCAGAACGAGGACTACGTCCGCACGGCCAAGGCCAAGGGCCTCGCGCCCAAGCAGGTCCTCGTCCGGCACGTCCTGCGCAACTCGATGATCACCTTCGTGTCCTTGTTCGGGCTCGACTTCGGCGTCCTCGTCGGTGGCGGCGCGCTGCTCACCGAGGTCGTCTTCAACCTGCCCGGCGTGGGCCGGCTCACCTACAACGCTCTCACCCAGCTCGACCTGCCGGTGATCATGGCGACCGTCATCTACGGCGCCTTCTTCATCTCGATCTTGAGCGCGATCGTGGACATCCTGTACGCGCGGCTCGACCCCCGGATCCGCCCCGCCTAGCGACGCCACATTTCGCGCGTGGCCTAACAGAATGCTGGTCAGGACGTCTCCTGTTTGCGAAGATTGGCCCCAGCAATCGACCGGGGTTTAGCTACGGGGAGGTGCAATGACTAGTAAGCGCAGGTGGACCTGGCTTTTGAGCGCTCTTGCTCTGGCGGCCGGGTTCTCGCTGATGGTCGCGGCGTACGGAGTCGCGGCAAACCGCACGAAGGCGGCGCCGAAGCATTCGCAGGCATTCGGCACGCTGAAGGCGGTGCTCGACACGATCGACTATCTGGACCCGCAGCAGGCATACACGGGCCAGAGCTGGTGGGCGATGTGGAACGTCTGGGAGACGCTGCTCACCTACCAGCACGTGGACGGCCCAGCGGGCTACAAGCTCGTACCGGGTCTCGCACAATCGTTGCCATCCATCTCGGCGAACGGCAAGGTCTACAAGTTCAAGCTGCGAAGCGGCTTGAAGTACTCGAACGGCTCTCCCGTGAGAGCGTCCGACTTCGAGTACGCGATCAAGCGAGGCTTCTTGGCGACCGGCCAGGGCGTTGGCTTCTACACCGACATCGCAGGTGCGGCCGCCTTCGCGGCTCACCCGACGGCCAGCGGTGACATCTCCGGCATCTCGGCGAACAACGCCAAGAGGACGATCACGATCCGGATGGCCAAGCCGCGAGGCGACTTCCTGACGATCGTGGCGCTGCTCTTCGCCGCTCCGGTCCCCGCAGGGACGACCCCGGCGATCCACAACGGGAACATCCCGGCGACCGGCCCGTACCGCATCTCGTCATATGACCCGAACCGCGGGTTCACGATGGTGCGGAACAAGTATTTCAAGCCGACCAAGAACATTCCGCGCGGGAACCCCAACCGGATCGACGTCAGCCTGATCGGTGACGCGAACACCGCCGTCCAGCGCGTGATCGGCGGCCAGGCGGACTACACGAACGCGTCGATTCCGCCCGACCGGATCGCGAGTGTGCGGGGCAAGGGACAGCTCAAGCTCCGCCAGACGGCGAATACGTACTACTTCTGGATGAACATCAAGGAAGCTCCGTTCAACAAGCTCGGCGTACGGCAGGCCGTCAACTA
>Ga0307295_10000344_pt1 | contig 9993 bp, 10 predicted proteins | sample ER_DNA_152_FD_194481 | JGI IMG/M metagenome (GOLD analysis project Ga0307295, IMG submission 194481) | Bulk soil microbial communities from the East River watershed near Crested Butte, Colorado, United States - ER_DNA_152 | ecosystem: Environmental > Terrestrial > Soil > Floodplain | place: USA...
GCGTACGCCGTTGCTGGGCTGGATCCCCCATACTGCGCGGTGGAAATGTGTTGATGAGGTGAGCAGCTGGCTCGGCATGACCCCATCGGCTATCACTCGAGCGTCGAAATAGATGTCGGAGAGAAACGCCTCGAGCGCTCGTACCCGCTGAGCTACGCCGGCCTCGATGATCTCCCACTCCGGCGAGGCGATCACCCGCGGCACGAGATCGAGCGGAAATGGTCGTTCCACGCCGCCGACGTCGAACGTCACACCCGCTTGCGTGTAGTTGTTTGCTAGCGATTCCGCGATCATCCGGAGGTCATCGGAGGTAGAGCTGGACAGGGCGGAATAGACGGCCTTGTAGGACGGCCGGACGCTACCCTCCGCGTCGATCATTTCGTCGAACGCGTCGCCTACCCGGTAATTGGAAAGCACGTCCGCCATAAGGCGGAGCCTACTCAAAGTCTCATTACCTCAGCGTTAACTCCTCACCCGTCCCGAATGAGCAAACAAGAGTCGCCGAATTCGTGCCACAGATACCCTTCCGCAGCGGCCGCGTCGTACGCCCGCTGGGTGAGCTGGGCGCCGGCGACGGACTCGACGAGCAGCAGGTGTGAGGCGTCCGGGTTGTGCCATCCGGTGATCAGCCCATTGACAACGCGTACCGGTCGCTCCGGAGAGATCACGAGCCCGGTCCATCCCGAGGCAGCCGCGACGGTTCCGTCTCGCTGTACTGCTGACTCGATAGCTCGGGTTGCTGTCGTCCCCACCGCAATCACCCGGCCGCCACGAGCTCGGCTGGAATTGATCAGATGTGCTGTCGTCTCGTTCACCTCGAACCATTCAGGCTGCGGTGCTTCGCCCGCATCTTGGGACGACAAACCGGTGTGCAATGTGATGGGAGCGAAGATCACCCCTTGCGCCACAAGCCGGGTCACCAGCTCGGCGCTGAACGGCCGGGCAGCGCTCGGCATCTCCGCGCTGCCGGGGTGGCGGGCGAAGATCGTCTGGTAGGCCGAAATTGGGAACGGGGTATTGAGGTAGCCGTAGCTAATCGGGCGTGCCTGCTCTCTCAGATACGCGGAGAGGGTTGGGGGCACGGTGACCCGGGCCCGCCAGAGCCGATTTCCGAGGCCGGTCGGTGAAGAGCCGGATTCCGGATATGCGGCGATGAGCTCAAGGCGGCCGCCAGCAGGGAGAGCGATCCACTCCCCCACTCGACCGTCCAGGATTGGCGCTGAAGCGTCCGGCACACTGCGCAACTCGACCACGCGACTGCCGTCGGGAAGCCGGTTTGCGATATGCACAATGACAGCTGAGCCGTTGCGATCGCCATTCAGCTGTCCCGGCACCGTAGCCGAGGTGTTCACCACAAGCACGTCGCCAGCCCTGAGGTGGTCAGCGAGACGATCGAAAACTGTGTGCTGAATCCCGGCCGGGGTTGCGATCATGAGCCGGATGCCATCGCGCCGCAGCCCGCGGAGCTCAGGCGGCTCGGCCGCCGTACGGTCGACAGGAGAGGAGAAGTGCGTGAAGGGCCTGGCGGCCAGCATGGTGCTCATTCCGATCGCGTCTTCTCCGCAAGCGTCACGTCAAGGTCAGCGGCGCGATACCGACCGCTCTGCAGGCCAGAACCGATCAGCGCTACGACAATGGGCGCCACGGTCTCTGGCTCGGGCCGATCACTGATGTCTTCGCTGGGGAACGCCGCCTGGTGCATGGCGGTCCGCATGTCGCCCGGGTCGAGGCTGTACCAGGTGAAGTCGGGCTCCTCGGCCGCCCAAGTCAGCGTCTGATGATCTAGCGCCGCCTTGCTGGACCCGTAGCCACCCCAGGTTTCATAGTGATCGACGCCAGCGTCGGAGGACACATTGATGATCACGGCCTGCGGTTCCAAGTAAGGCAGCGCGGCGCGTATCAGCTGCTGCGGTGCGACGACGTTGGTACGTAGCAATAGCTCGTACGCGGCGGGCTCGAGATCACGAAGCTTCGGCAACGGCGATCCCCCAAGATCACTTGCATTATTGATCACGAGGCCTAGCTGCCCGGCCGCGGCTGCGGCAGCTACCAACTGCTCGCGATGGCTCGGGTCGCCAACATCACCCGAAATGGCACGGACCGATGTGAGTTCCGACAGGGCCTGCGCCGTACTCGCCAGCGGCTCGGCATGCCGAGCGTCAATGGTGAGATCCCAGCCGCGACGAGCTAGCTCGAAGGCGACAGCGCGTCCAAGCCCGAAGGAGGCACCCGTAATCAATGCGTGAGGCATAGACCCATTCTTCAACTTAAAGTCAACTTGAGTTCAAGCCACCCAAGTCTGATAGCCAGGGGCCGTCGCAACTAGCGGGTGTCCCCGGGCTGGTTCGGAGCCACGTTAGACGCCCCAAGACGGATAACGCGCGGAGGAAGCCCCTGAGGAAGTAGTTGGGTTACAGCGCGCGGCGGCCGCGGGACTCCGGCAATCCGGGGTCGGTGTCGTCGGGTTCGTGGAGATAGGTGAAATCGCCGAAGTCATCATCGGCATGACGGCGCGACCAGCGACGCTTGCCTTGACCTTCCGGCGCGACCGGTTCGGCGGCGTTTGACGCGGCAGGCTGCGGCTGGCGGGTCGCTGGGGTCAGTTCAACGGGGGCCGGCTGGGGAGATGGCAGCGTCTTCACCTGAGGTCGTACCGGTTCCTTCGGTGGCGAAGGTTCTGGGATCGCCGCCGGACGAGGGGTACGGGCCACCTCATCAGTCCGAGCCGTGCCAGTGGTACGAATCGGACGCTGCCCAGTTCCGCTAGCGCGTACCACGGCCACACCAATCGCGGTCGTGAGCGGCACAGCCAATACCAGGCCGATCGAGGCCACCAGGATGCCCAACACCTCGGCGGCAAACCGCTCCGTCATCAGCACGTCGAGCACCGGCCGATTATTGATCTTGATCAATAAGAAGACGCCGAGCGAGGTACCGGCGATCGCAAAAGCGATCGTGTAGACGGTGGAGGCAATGTGATCACGACCAATCCGCATGGCACGAGAGAACAGATGTTTGCGGCTCGCACCCTGATCGGCCAGCTCCCAAACTGCCGATGCCTGAGTAATCGTCACGTCGTTGAGAACGCCCAGACCGGCGACGATGATCCCGCAGATCACTACCGAGGTAAGCCGGAGATCCGGCGCCGTCGCAGCCAAGACGTAGTCGTCCTCCGAGGTGACGCCGGTCACGTGCGCCCACTTGGTCGCGAGGTAGCCGAGCGATGCGATCAAGATCAACCCGAAGAGGGTTCCCACCAGCGCGGTGGTCGTTCGAGCGCTGAAACCATGCGCGGCATACAACGCCACGAACATGATCGCGGCGGAGCCGATCAGCCCAACCATGATCGGATTGGTTCCGGCAATGAGCGCGGGGAACATGAACGCGACCATGATGAAGCCGGCAAAGCCCAGTCCGATGAGGGCCGCAAAGCCCCGCCAGCGGGCCACCACCACGACCACGATGGCGAAGAGCAATCCCACAACCAGCAGCGGGACGCGCCGCTCGAAGTCTGAGAACTGATATTGGGCCGGCTGGTCGGCCGACGGCGGGATCCGCACCAGCTTGATGACCTGACCGGCTTTGATGCCCGAGGAGTAGATCGCGGCGGTGACCGGCACCGAGACGGTCTTGCCCTTCTCGTCACCCTGGAGCAACTGAGATGTCAATTCCGCGCATCGGGCGTTGGTCACTCCAGGCGTCGACCCCGACAAGCCCTCACATGAGATCTCTCTGACTTCGGTGACTCGAGCGGTCGGATAGCTGACTCCTGGAACGCTGTAGCCTGCAACGTCGGCATTCACGTGGCGCGAGATATCGCCCGGCCAGAAGACGACCAGCCCCACCAGCGTCCAAATCGCCAGCGGAATCAGCACCACGATCAAGATGCGCAGGGCGCGTTGGTGGCGACGCAATTCGTCGGGATTCACCAAGGGTTGCTGGCCAGTATCTGAAAGACGTTCTCTGCTGAAGTGCGAGTGAGCCACGTTGCCGCCTAGTCTTAGTCCCCGTGAGTCAGCTACCTGGGGCGAGTCGCGACGGCATCCGGCCGCATCGCGCAGTGGCTCGCCAGGCATCCAGGAGCGAACTGAGCACACAATCTAACTCACGTCATCCTCGGCGTATCCGGCCAGACCCCTCCAGTTCCATTGGCCGAGCGCGCCAACGTCGCAGTGCGATGGGACTGATAGCTGCGATCATCGGCCTCGGCCTGGTCGGGCTCTGTCTGCGGACGGTGCCGACGGTCCTGATGGAGACCAATCTCGTCGGCGGGATTGCCGGGCCGCTGACTGGCATCCCCGCCAGTCCGCCGAGGACCGCTGCACCGGCTGCTCCGACACCGTCAATGAGCATCGATCCCACGACCGAGACAAATCCGAGCGCCGAACCAGCCAAGTTGCAGGCGAAGCGCAAGGCTAAGAGCCTGCAGAAGGTGGAGGTGCCGGCAAGCGGGCCTGGGACGTATCACGCGGCCGACAAGTCAGTCCGACCGACGACCGCGGCCGGCTCCTTGATCCGTTATGACGTACGAGTAGAGAAGGGATTGTCCATCGATCCCGACAAGGCCGCCATCTTGATCCAGGGCATCCTGGACGACAAGCGAAGTTGGCGCAGCACCGGTCACTGGCGCTTCGAACTCGCGCCCGTCGGAGGGCCGGCCACACTGCACGCGTACATCGTGACGCCAGAGACGACCGATCGGCTGTGCGCGCCGTACCTCACCCGGGGCGAAGTGTCCTGTCAGAACGGCAACCGAGTTGTCCTCAACGCCAAGCGGTGGTTGCTCGGCGTCGATTCCTACGGATCTGACCTGACCAACTACAGGCGCTATCTGGTTAATCATGAGTTCGGACATGCGCTGGGCAAACATCACGTGGACTGCCCGGGCCCGGGGAGGCTGGCGCCGGTGATGATGCAGCAAACCAAGGGGCTCGGGGCTTGCAGAAAGAACCCATGGCCGCAGGCCACCGAAGACTGAGCACCGCTTATCACTTGATGCTGGTGGCGCTCCCGGTCGATATGGCGCGGCGGATGCTCACCGGTGCATTGCGACCTGAGCCGGAGCTTCCCTGGCATCCGGAATATCCACTGCCTGACAGCCTCGATGCGATAGCAATGGTGATGGCAGCCCACGAGGCCATGACCGGCCCAGTGCAGCAGCCGCCGACCTGGTGGATACATCAGATCGTTGTTTATGGTGTGGTGGTTGGTGACATTGGATTCCATAGTCCGCCGGGGCCGGAGAAGGCTGTCGAGATCGGCTACACCGTGGTGCCAGCTTGGCGTGGGCGCGGCGTCGCGAGCCGGGCGTGTGAGGTGATCTTGCAGCAGGCGTGGCAGGACGGTGCTGAGACTGTCATTGCCGAGACCGATCATGACAATGTGGCATCACAGGCGGTGCTGCTTGGCAATGGCTTCCGTCGGCAGCCCGACGGCGTCTTCATGATCAAGCGTGCGGAGAAATGATGAATGTGATGACGCGCCACATCCGGCTACAGCAACCGGTCATGATCGCGCCGATCTTCGCGCAGTTGCGCCACGGTCCGGGCGATCCTACTCACCGCCGGGTCGGCGACATCTATCTACGGGCGACGCGTACGCCGGAAGGGCCGGCCTTGATCAAGATCATCGCCAACGGGGCCGAGGTGGCTGCTCGCGCGTGGGGTGAGGGAGCTGACTGGAGCCTTGATCAACTGCCGCGATTGCTCGGCGCGGCAGACGATCCGCGGAATTTTCGGCCGCGAGTTCAGCATGGGCCTTTGGTCGAAGCCTGGCAGCGGTACAGCCACTATCGAGTCGGGCGAACTGAGGCGGTGTTCGAGGCGTTGGCGCCCGCGTGCATCGAACAGGTCGTGACTGGCAAGGAAGCGTTCCGAGCCTGGCGACTGCTGGTCGGCGAGTTTGGTGAGCCGGCGCCAGGGCCGGCGCGGGAGCCTGGTTCGGCGGCGTACGGCATGTATCTGCCGCCGGCGCCAGAAACATGGGTCCGCGTGCCGAGCTGGCGATTTCTGGCCGCGGGAGTTGAGCAGCGCCGCAGCCGCACTCTGGTCCGGACCGCCGCCCGGGCTAGCGCACTAGAGCGGACGTTGACGTGGCCGCACGATCAGGCTGATCGGGCATTGCGCAGCTTCCCCGGGGTTGGTGTATGGACGTCGGCAGAGGTACGGCAGCGCGCCCACGGCGATCCAGACGCCTGGAGCATTGGCGACTATCACGTAGGCAGGGAGATCACGTACGCCTTGATCGGCGAGGAACTCGATGACGACGCCTGCCTGGAGATCCTTGAGCCGTACCGCGGACACCGCTTCCGCGTGCAGATGCTGCTGTCCATGGTCGCGCGACGCCGGCCACGCCGGGGGCCGCGGATGACGCTGCCGACGCATACGCCGTACGCAACACGCGGCAGGTCGTAACGGCTTGGTAGTCATGCGGGGTACGCCGAGAGCTTGGCCGGAGGGCCTTCGCGCCTCACTGCCGCTCGGATTACCTGTCGCAGCGGTCGGGATGAGCTTCGGCATCTTGGCTGCTCCCCTGCTCGGTGGGATTACCTCGATCGTGATGTCGGCTGTCGTCTGGTCGGGCACGGCCCAGTTCGCTGCGCTCAGCATCTTGACTTCGGGAGGCGGGATGGCGCTGGCGGCTGGCGCTGCGCTCTTGGCCAACACCCGTTTCCTGCCGATGGGATTCGCAATCGCCCCATCCATGACCGGCGGACCACTGCGACGCTTCTTCACCGGAGCAGTGCTGGCCGACGCGTCGTTCGTCATAGGGCATCGCGGAGGTGGCCGGTTTGATATCAGCGCTCTCGCGTGGGCAGCTCCCGTGCAATATGTGGCGTGGGTCGGCGGCACGGTTGTCGGAGTCACCGGCGCGAGCGCAATCGGCGATCCCAGCCGTTGGGGTCTTGATGTCTTCTTTCCGGTGTTCTATCTCAGTCTGCTGCTGCCCGAGCTGTTCCCCGAGCACGCGCCAGGGAACAGGCGGCCGATCATCGTCGCCGTCTTGGCCGCAGTGATCACCCTCGTCTTGACCCCCATCGCGCCGCCAGGGGTGCCGGTTCTCGTCGCGGCAGCTGCCGCACTCATCGGACTCTGGGCGCCGCGTCAGTCAGCTGGGCCGTCCAACATAGGAGGTGACGCATGAGAACGTGGATCCTGATCATTGTGCTGGCCGCCGGTACCGTGCTCCTGAAGACAATCGGTCCGGTATTGGCCGGGGGCCGGCAGCCGCCTGCGCCGCTCACCAGGGTCATCGCCCTAGTAGCCCCAGCGGTGATCAGTGCGCTCATCGTCACCGGCACGTTCACCGCCGGCCGACATCTGGTTATCGACGCCCGCGCCGCCGGGCTCGCCGTCGGCGCCATCGCCCTCTGGTTGCGCGTGCCCGCTGTACTCGCGATGATCATGGCCGCCATCGTCTGCGCACTGCTGCGCTTTGCGGTCTGACTGCTTTTAAGCTCACCTCTCTTGCTAGGTTCGCCAGACCTCCGTCGCTTCGTTGAGATACCCAATCTCATCCGGGCTCAGGCTGAACGATAAAGCGCCAGCGTTATGCGCTGCCTGGTCGGCGTTCTTTGCTCCTGGAATAGGCACGACAGCTTCCTGCTCCAGGAGCCACCGCAGCGCCACCTGACCAGGCGTCTTGCCGTAATGATCAGCAACCGCCCTGAGCAACGTTACGACAGGCCGCAGCACATGAAACTTTGAGCCACGGAAGGGTTCTCGGAAGCGGCGGATCCCTACTGGCCGACTTCCGTCGAGATACTTCCCAGTGAGCGCGCCGCTGGCGAGCGGCTGGTAGGCGATCAAGGTAATGCCCAGCTCACGGCAGGTCTCCAATACTCCGTTGGTTTCTGGTTGCCGATGGAGCAGGGAGTACTGCACCTGGTTGGATGCCAGCGGAATGCCGCGGCGGCCCAGGGCATCGTACGCGGTGCGCATCTGCGCCGCGGAGTAGTTGCTGACGCCAACCGATTTGATCTTGCCCGCTTGAACCGCATCGGCCATCAGGTCCATGAGCTTCGCGATATCCATCCGGCGGCTCGGAAAATGATGTTGGTAGAGGTCGACGAAGCTACGACGCAGATTTCTGAGGCTGGCGTCGAGTGCAGTGGGCATATCTTCGGCGCGTCCCAGCGGTGTGGGCGGGAACTTGGTGGCAATAACGACCTCCTTGCCCTCCGCAAGCTCACCGAGCCGCCGCTCCGAGGCGCCGCCGCTATACATAGCCGCCGTATCAAAGAAGTTGATCTCCGCGGCGAGGCTGGCATCAAAAGCGGCCTGCTCATCAGCGGCGTTCGTTCCGCCGTACGCACTCTTTGCCGGCATGACACGATGCACACCGCTGGCTTCGCCCCAAACCATGACGCCCAATCCGAGCCGCGAAACGCGAACCTCGCTACGACCCAGCGTTGTCATCTCCGCCATGCTGACCTCCCAGGCTGGCTCACCGAACGGACGCAATCGTGTCGAGCATCTCCTCAAGGTGCATGATGCGCAACGGCTCATTGAGCAATTCGGCTATGCGATCAAGATTGTGAGCCTTGTCCTCAGGCACCTTCGCTGCGAAGTAGTTAGTGATTGCCAACTCCCAGAAATGGCCGAACTGTGCGATCAGCATCGTGAATGCGCCGTAGCCGCTGACTCGCGCTGACCCGCCAGCATCCAGGTAGGAAGAGTACAGCTGGGCAATCCGTTGCTGATCATTCCATGCGAAATCGATCATCACCATCGGCAACTCCTGCGCGGGATCTGCGAGTCCGCAATTCTCCCAATCGATCACACTGATCCCGCCGCTTGAGGTCGGCAGAATGTTGTCCGCCCAGAGATCGCGGTGACAGCTCTGCAGGTTTGCAGGCGGCTCGAGCAGCGCTTCCAGGCGAACCAACTCAGGAATCTCCGCGGCGAATTCCTCCACGAATGGAGCGGCTGCTGCTTTCGCGCACTGCAGCAGCTCGGCCCACCGCACGGCTCCGACCGGATCGGTGTACCAGCCGATGAGGGGTCCGGCGGGCGCATGATGCACCCGATGAATCGCCGCCAGTGTGGGGCCGATGATCGTTGGCGCCAAGGCCCGATCCATGGCTAGCAGGTCAACCCATTCGTACGCCCGCAGCTGATGCCGTTCAAGATCAACGAGTACTTCGCCCGTCACCGTACGAACCGGCCTTGGCATCGGCACCGCCCCGGTCGCCAGCACGGCCTCCTGAAAGTCGACATCAGCAGCCGCGGCTGTCGCTGTCTGACGCACGATCAGCTCCTTGATCGCGAATGCGCCCCTCTCGGTATCAAGCCGCCAGATCCGACCCTGTTCACCGCGCGCCGCAAAGATCATCTTCTGCACCGGAGCTCCGAGAGCGTACGCCGCAGCGATAGTCGCAGCATGATCGGATAACAAAGGCGACCCACTCACAGCAAAACCCAGTTATGCCGCAATGGGTACGAGCCCGAAACCGGAGCCGTTCGCCGCAATGCGGCCAGCGACGGGATCAGCGAAATGCGCGCCGATGAGCAATGTGTCCGATTCAGCACACCGCCTCAGCACATCAAAGCGAGAAGCTCGAGCTTGATCAGGATTGAAGTCCGATGACGCTCCCCAGTCTGGATACGCAATCTGGCACGGATGGTGCATCACATCACTGGAAAACACCGCAGACTGACCGCGTGACTCGATCATTACGCAGACGTGATGGGGTGTGTGGCCAGGTGAGGGCACCAGCCGTACCCCATCGCAAACAACATGATCATCAGCGACAAGATCGACTAGGCCCGCCTCGTACACCGGCAGCACCGAGTCGGCGAGACCAGCGTGTTGATCCGCGATCTCCCTCTCAGGCCTGGACTGCCAATAGCGAAACTCCTCGCCAGACATGACGTAGCGGGCCTCGGGGAAGGTGGGTTGCCAAGTTCCATTGACAAGCGAGGTGTGCCAACCGACGTGATCGAAATGCAAATGCGTATTGACGACGTAGTTCACTGTGTCGAGTGCCACACC
>Ga0307295_10000347_pt1 | contig 9943 bp, 9 predicted proteins | sample ER_DNA_152_FD_194481 | JGI IMG/M metagenome (GOLD analysis project Ga0307295, IMG submission 194481) | Bulk soil microbial communities from the East River watershed near Crested Butte, Colorado, United States - ER_DNA_152 | ecosystem: Environmental > Terrestrial > Soil > Floodplain | place: USA...
GCCGGCAACCGGTTCCGAGACTGGCAGTGAGGCGTTCGATCAGGCGTACATCTGCCGATGAGAACCCGTACGGCGAGTCGGCTCGATGCAGGCAAAGGTAGCCCCAGCAGCCGGAGGGTGTGACGAACGCGGCTCGGAGTTCATCACCGAGGCCCAGCGGCGCCATGATGTCGCGATATCGGGCGCTGGCATGGCGATCACCGCGAGTGGCCGTGTCGAGCGTCGCCACATGGCGGGCGCCAGTGGCCAACGACTGAAACTTGTTCACATCGTCATGGCCGAACTCATTGTGAACGAACTGATCGGCCACATCGACGAGTGGATCTTCGGCGAACGTGCCGGTGAACAGCAGCGTTCCCGGGTCTGCCGTGGCGAGGAAGACGGCGTCGACCGGAAGCAACGCATGGATGGCCCGCACTACTTCCGCCTGAAACGCCGCGCCGCGCAGTCCTGAGGAGCAGCGGCGCACTAGATCATCCACGCGCCGCGCGACGGCGCGGCTTGCTTCCACAACACCATCCTCCTCCGGATCAGCGTCGAGAAACATCCCACCTTGGAGGGATGGTGGAGCGCCTGCGGCCGGCCGACGATTGCGGCATGAGTATCACAAGCAACAAGCAGATCGTTGCGGAGTTCATCTCCGCCCTCTTCACCAACGGTGACCTGACGGCCGTCGACCGCTATCTCGATCCGGCGTTCATCAACCATGACCCGCCGCTGCCCGGTGCCCCCGATGGGCCGGAAGGCATGCGGCAGGCGGCTGACGTCGTCCGCCGCGGCTTCCCTGACTGGCGCAGCGACGAGCAACACATGATCGCCGAAGCTGATCTTGTTGCGGAGCATTTCGTTGCGCATGGCACCCACCGCGGCTCCGTGATGGGTGAATCACCCACCGGGCGAGAGGTGTGGCTACGGGGAGTCAATATCTTTCGCATTGCCGACGGCAAGATCGTGGAACGCTGGGGACGGCTTGACGATCTTGGGCTGCTGCAGCAGCTCGGACTGTCGTCACAGCCGGCTTAGGCCAATTAGGTAGCTGATTCGGTTGGCAGCCGGCCCGTGGAGACCAGCCGTTGGGCCACCTCACCGATCTTGCTCTGAGTGTCTCGGGCCGCTCGGCGAAGCCTGTTGAAGGCGGTCATCGAGTCGACCTGATCGCGTGCCATCAAATAGCCGACGCCGCGCTCAATGATGACCCGATAGTCAAGTGCGTACTGCAGCTGGGCCGCCAGCTCGCCTGCATTGTGGGCGGCCACGGCATTGGCCAGAGTGGATTCGACCAGGTCGCGATATCTAGCCAAAGCTTGACACTCATCGTCTTCCCAGATATGCGGGTGGTCGTAGAAGACATCGAGGGTCCCAACAGTGACCCCACCTAGGCGCACCGGCAGACCCAGGACGGCGCGTACCCGGTGGGGACGAATCGCAGAGGCGAGATCAGGCCAACGCCCTTCGACGGTAACGTCGCTGCTGGCTACGACGGTGTTGTTGACAAAGGCCTCGGTACAGGGACCTTGCCCTGTGTCACTTTCCGCCACTTCGAGTATCTGGCCCCGCCCCTCCGATGCGGCGACATAACGCGGGACGTTCTGTTCATCGGCCAGCATGATGCCGCTGCCCGTGACACCAAAGAGGTCCACGCACGCCTCGGTCACTTGCCGCAATGCCTCGACTACGGCAATGCCAGGCTCGCCTATGGTGGTGAGCCGGCGCAGGCTGGCACCGAGGGCCTCGGGATCAATCGGCATGGCCTGACGAATTTGGAAACATGCAGGGTGCCGGCGCTCTCAAGATTGCAGTGGTCATCGTGCTCGATCATGGTCTACCAGCGCAGACGTGTCGAGCCCGACTACCGCGAGCATTGGCCGTTGGGCTGCTGACCGCCGCCTAAAGCAGCAATCAGGCTTACGCCGTCGGGCAGGTGCGATTCCATTGCATTCAGGATTGCAGCCTCCGCGGGGCCGAGTTGACCGCAATGTGCGTTGATCATGGCCTGGGCGATGTCGCGGACCTTGACGTGGCCATTTTGGGACAGGCGGACGAGCAGTGACCAGGCTCGCTCGGGGCTGATGGCGAAGCGCTGCGCGAGCAGGCCGATCGCCACTCCGATCTGCTGCCTGCGTGCCAGTGCGTCCTTAAGCTGCGCGATCTCGGCTTCCAACTGCGCCACTCGAGAGCTAGCCTCGAGAATCTCAAGGACTGATACAACCTCTGTTGGCGGCGGCTGCGAGACCATGCGTCACCTCGAAGACGTCACGTCCGCAGACACAGGGCGGAGACCGATAGAAGACCAAATGTGAGTGTAGCCGCCCTCTGAAAAAGCCGCAGTACAAAGGGAACGGCCCCGCAGCATGTCTGCTCAGCTACGGGGCCTGGATGGCGATAGATCCTAGGTTCCGCTCGCCACCCTGTCTGCGACATACCCATTCGGCAGAGAAGCCAACGTCCGAACCGAAAACGAACTGTCGCTGATTGACCCTCCGCAGCATACGTGAGCCCCTTTGCACGGCGTCATTGATCGCTTTCATGATCATTTGGGCTGCCAGGCGAGTTGCGCTTTATAGCCAAAGTCGCCTATGCTGCAAGAAGATTTAGCGCAGATTGACGCTGCTTTCTCAGGGACTTCTTCGCTCTTTGGGTAATCAGAGGGATTGCTAGAGCGGCGTTACGAGTGCTTACATCGAACGTGGCCGAGAAGCGCGCCACACCCGTAGTTCATTACGAAGGGTGTCGCGCTTATGGCGATCTCCGAAGTTTCTTTCACTTCTCCTAACCAACAGACGTCGCGCGAAGAACTCGCCGAACGTACCCACAACCTTCTTCTTGAGGCTGAGACCGCTGGCCCGGCCAGGCGTCAACAGATCCTTGACGAGGTCGTCTGCTCGCACCTGTGGTTGGCCGGAACGCTCGCCCGCCGGTTCTTACATCGCGGCGAGGACGAGGAGGACCTGCTGCAGGTCGCCTGCACAGGACTGGTCGAAGCGTGCCATCGATTTGACCCGCGTCAAGGGTCGTTCGTTGGCTTTGCCGTGCCGACCATCACCGGCGTACTCAAGCGGCACTTTCGTGATCATGGCTGGGTGGTACGCCCGCCACGGCCAACTCAGGAGCTGGCGTCGACCATCTGGCGGCAGTGGCCGACGCTGGTCCAGCAGATGGGCGCCGTGCCGCGAGCCCGAGATCTCGCGAATGAACTTGGCGCGCCGGTCGGTGCAGTGCAGCAGGCCCGCTTCGCAAGCCAGGGCTACAGCGCCTCCTCGATTGACGCGGCAATGTCGCGAGGGATTTACTTCTGCTCCAACGAGACCGACGAGGATATTGACCGTACCGAAGCCCGGCTGATCATCGACGGCGCTATGGGAAACCTCGATGACGACGAGCGGCGCCTGATCCGGCTGCGATTCTATGAACAGCGCTCCCAAGCCGAGATCGCCGAGGAGATAGGGACGAGCCAGATGCAGGTATCCCGGTTGCTGTCCCGGCTCATGATCAAGATGCGCATGATCATCGACGCACCGGAAACGCTGGCCGTCGCCTCGTAATTTGATTTGGTGTGTGAGTCCGGCCGAGTCCGTTAACTCGGCGTGGGCTCTAGGAGTGTCGGCTCCAAGAATTAGGGGTGTATGGCGTCGCGCTACTGGCGCATTGTCTGATCCGTAGCTCCCCGGATCGCCATAGCGTGCAAGGACCGGCGCGGTGTACGCCGCCCGGCATTCCCCCCGGTCCCCCAAGTTCAAGGGAGCACACCATGTATCCAAATCCTCGTCAGCTGCGGCGCGGCCTGACCTCAGCCGCCAGCCTGGCGGCATTCACCCTCGCTCTCGCCGCCTGCGGAGCTGGCGGCTCCTCGGCGTACGGCGCCGGCGGTGGTTACGGGGCGGCACCCGCCACGCCTAGCGCAGTGGGAACCGCCGCCACGGTCGATCTGCGCGCCTCCAGCCTGGGCCAGATTGTCGTCGATGCCCAGGGAAGAACGCTCTATCTGTTCGAGGCGGACAAGGGCGGCAAGTCGGCATGCGACGGCCCATGCGCAACCGCCTGGCCGCCATACCTCAGCAACGGCGCCCCACAGGCCGGCACCGGCGCCTCCGGCGGCCTGATCGGCACCACCTTCCGAGGCGACGGAACGACCCAGGTGACGTACGGGGGCCACCCGCTCTATTACTTTGTCGGCGACAAGGCGCCCGGCGACGTCACCGGGCAAGATATCGATCAGTTCGGCGCCAAATGGTACGTCCTCGACAAGGCCGGCACGAAGATCGACAACGACTGATTGAGAGCTACTCGCTCAGGCGTCCGGCGACACAACGCCGAGCCTATGCGCAATTGTCGCCGCCTCCACCCGGTTCGTGACGCCCAGCTTGCTCAAGATATTGGAGACGTGAAGCGTGGCGGTCTTCGGGCTGATGAAGAGCGTCTCCGCGATCTGACGATTAGTACGCCCGGTCGCGAGCAAGGCGAGGACCTCCCGTTCCCGGACGGTGAGACCGAGCCGGGCGAGCGGTGACGGCTCAGAGATGATCTTGGTCGGAGCGTCGATTTCGAGATTGAGGCGGCCACGGCGCCCCAGGCCCTCGATTTCGGTGCAGAGGGGCAGTGCTCCTAGGGCTCTTGCCGTCGCGTACGCGGTGCGCAGCGACACCTCCACTCGCTCCCGCGAGACACCGGCCAGCAGCAGCGCCTCAGCCTCGCGATAGCGGGCATACGCAGCGCGGTGTGGCTCCGCGAGCCGCTCCCAGGCTTCTGCAGCCACCTTCCACATGTCGGGCTCGTTGCGCCCCCCGAGCCTCGCCCGTTCGGCGCTGCCGATCGCCGCATATGCGGCGGTGTGAGGCGTCGGAGCCGCGGCGTAGGCCTCGGTTGGTGACATTCGCTCGGCCAGCTCCATTCCCAGCGCGTTGCCGAGCTGGCACGCCTCGAGCACGTCGTCTTCGTTGCGATGTGCCCGGGCGAGCTCGGCACGATTCGCCGCGGCACGCACTCCCAGCGCGTAGAGCGGCGCCGCGAAGCCAAGATCGGTGCCGGTCAATCGAAGTCCCTCCGACACTGCAGCATTGGCGTCAGCCAGCCGCCCTTCCAACAACGCCAACTCGGCAGTCGCCGAAAACAGCGGCCCGGCCAACCAGGGCTGCTTGACGGTCTGCACGTACGCGTCGCGGGCCTCGGCCAGATGTTCTGCGGCTGCGGAGGCCCGACCTCTCGCAATGTCCAGCTCGCTCCGTGCCGTGCAGATGAAGACTCGGGTAGCGGCGAGTTCGGGGGCCACTCGATCCGCAGCGCGCTGCAACAGCAGGTCGGCTTCGTCCCATCGACCAAGCGCGAACACCGCCCGCCCGGCGGTCGCGGTGAGGAACGGGCTGTGCCACCGACCGAGCCCGTGGCTCGCCGCTGAATCCGCGCCCTGCAACGCCACCGTGGCCGCGGCCTCGAACTCACCAAACGACACCAACAGGCCGGAAAGCGTCGCCGTGCAGCGCGCCACCTCGTCAACCCTGCCGACAGCCTCGGCGATCCGGCGAGCCTCGCGCAGCTCCGCCACACCGGCCTCAAGATCACCCAGAAACGCCAGATCAACGCCATGGACACGGTGCGCATCGCCCTCTTGGGCGAGGGCGCCGACCTCGCGGGCGATCTTGATCGCCTCTTCGCACAACTCCGCAGACTCTCGATGACGCCCTTGCCCCATCAGCGCCTCCCCGAGAGCCGCCAGCACCTGTGCTCGCTCGGCTCGCGGTGGATCGGCAGGTACGAGCCGTGCAGCCGCTTCGTACTCCGCGACCGCTCCATGTCCGCCGGTGGCGTTGAGATAGCCGCCGAGCTGGGCGTGCAGTAGACCGGCACGCACGGGAAGTATGGCCTCGTCGACAACGGCCAGAGTTGCCCGAGTCAAGGCGATCGCACGATTTGGATCGCCGGCGAGATAGGCCGCTTCCGCGGTGTGCTGCAGTACTGCGGCGTGATCGAGCTCCAGCTGATCAACAGGATCGGGCACTTGATCCCACAGTTCGAGTGCAGTCTCGAAGTGCCGCTGGGCATCGGCGAATCCGTACGCCGCCTCGGACTGCAGCCCGGCCTGCACGGCAGCCGGCAGTGCCCGTGCCGGCTGATGAGCCCTGACCCAGTGATAGGCCAGTCTGGCCGACGTGGTGCCGCGGTTGGGATCGCCCAGGTCTGGGCGTTCGGTGAGCACCCGAGCAAACGCCGCGTGTAGTTGAGCACGCTCCCCCGGCAGCAGATCGCCGTACAGCGCCTCTTGGCTGAGGGCGTGCCGGAAGGAGTACGTCTCGGTGGCGGGATCTGGAACCAGCACTTGATGCGCAACGGTCTCGCGTAAGGCTGCTAGCAAGTTGGGCTCAGGCAGGTCGCTAACAGCGGCGAGCAGCTGGTGTGGGACAGGACCGCTCGCCGCAGCGGCGATCCGGAGGGTCGCCTGCGCATCCTCGGACAGGATCTGGACGCGGCTCAGCAGCACATTCTCCAGGCTCGGCGGCAGCTGTGGATTGCCGTTCTCTTCCTGAGCTGCGGCCAGCAGCTCCTCGGCAAAGAACGCATTGCCCCCGGAGCGCCGGTAGATCCGCTCGACCAGGTCGTCGGCGGGACTGCTTCCCACGTTGCCTTGAAGCAGGTCTGCGATTTCGGCTCGGTTGAAGCGATCGACGTCCAGTCGCTCCACTCGGCCGCTGCGGTCGAGCTCGGCGAGGAAGGGACGGAGCGGATGACGGCGGTGTACATCATCGGTGCGGTACGTCATAACGAGGAGTGGCGCCGACCCTAGGTTGCGGACGAGGAAGGTGAGCAGGTCCAGGGTTGAGCGGTCGGCCCAATGCAGGTCCTCGATCACTAGCGCCGTTGGGGCTCGTTCCGCGAGACGTTCCAGTAGCACCAGGAACGCCTCAAACAGCCTGGCCTGGGATGTCGAACCAACCGTTAGGGACGCCGGCGACTCCTCGGAATGATCATGATCGGTCGGGCCCAATTCGGGAAGCATCCGGGCGAGGAGCAGCTGTCCGGGACCGACCAATTCAGCGATAGCCGCGGGGTCGAGCCCGTGGTCCGTGATACGGGGCCCGAGGCCTCGCAGCGCTTGGATCACGGGCCCGTACGGCAATGACCCCTCGCCTAGGTCGATGCAGCCACCCAGGAGTACTTGGCCACCGGCATGGCTGACTTGCTCGCCAAACCGGGTCACCAGTCGGGTCTTGCCGACGCCTGCTTCGCCGGCTATGCACAGCGCGATTGCATCGCCGGCCTGGGCGGCGTCGAAGGCAGCGTGCAGACGACCGAGCTCAGCTGCGCGACCGACGAAGTGCGAGGCCGCGACGGTCCTCGCCATGGCGAAGAGTATGCGCCGTACCGCTTCGGATTGGAACCGGCCGGCGGAGGGCCCATCACCCATGGCACCTCCACCAGCCGGCATGAGAATCATTGAGCAGCTCCGATCAGTAGTCGGGGAATGGCAGCAACACCGTAGGTTTTGATGCATCGCCAGCGGATCGGACGAAGCTTGTAGATTCCGGAGCTCGGCACTCCAACTTTTCGGGGTAAGGCGTCCTAACCGAAGACGAAGCGAGGGCTCCTACATTTCCAAGATCAGCTACGGGCGCGGCGTTTTGCTTAGAGGACGGCTGGGAATATCAGACGCATGACTTTCGATCCCCACTACGCCATCGTCACAGCTTCCGATTCCGGTATCGGCAAGGCGACTGCCGTCGCGCTGGCCGAAGCCGGTATGGATATCGGAATTACCTGGCACTCGGACTCTCAAGGAGCCGAGGAAACCGCCGAGGAAGTGCGATCCAAGGGACGCAAGGCCGTTGTCAAGCAGTTGGATTACACCGATCTGCCGTCATGCGCCGTAATGATTGACATGCTGATCGATGATCTCGGCGGACTCGACGTCTTCGTCAACAACGCCGGTGCGGGAGATTCGACTCTGCTGGTGGACACCTCCTACGACGACTGGCGAAAGATCATCGCCACGAACTTAGACGGCACCTTCGTCTGCATGCGGCAGGCTGCGCGGCACATGGTCAAGGCCGGTAACGGCGGCCGGCTGATCGCGGTCACCAGCGTCCACGAGCATCAGCCCCGAGTCGGATCCGGGCCGTACGACGCGGCCAAGCATGGCATCGGCGGATTGATCAAGACCTTCGCTTTGGAGCTGGGCCAATATCAGATCACCGCAAACGCCGTCGCCCCGGGCGAGATCGCGACCCCGATGACCGGCCAAGACGACCAAGATCCACGCCAGGAAGAGCGGCTCGGCATCCCGCTCGGTCGGCCCGGCGACGCCCGCGAGATTGCTGCGGTGATTGCCTTCCTCGCCAGTCCACAAGCTAGTTACGTCACCGGAGCCTCGTGGGTAGTCGACGGCGGCATGCTGCAGATGGGCCCGCAGGCCGGCTCCCATCTGACCAGCGCTGACTGGCGCAAGCCGTAAGACGTCGATGAGGGCTGTTACCTGGCAAGGGCGCCGCAACGTCTCAGTGGACGACGTCGAAGATCCGATCATCAAAGAGCCCAACGACGCGATCATCAAGGTCACTAGCACCAACATCTGCGGCTCCGATCTCCATCTGTACGAGACGATGGGCGCTTTCATGAGTCCCGGTGACGTCCTGGGTCATGAGTCAATCGGCATCGTGCTCGAGGTCGGCCGCGACATCACACAGATCCGTCCCGGTGATCGGGTCGTCATCCCCTTCCAGATCTCCTGCGGTCACTGCTGGATGTGCGAACGCTCTCTCTACACCCAATGCGAGACGACCCAGGTACGCGGCGAGGGTAGCGGTGCCGCGCTGTTCGGCTACTCCAAGCTGTACGGTCGGGTGCCTGGCGGCCAAGCCGAGTACCTCCGGGTACCCGAAGCCCAGTTCACCCACATCCTCGTTCCGGAAGGACCACCGGACGACCACTTCATCTATCTTTCTGACGTGCTGCCAACCGCCTGGCAGGCCGTGGAGTACGCCGGCGTACCCGACGGCGGCTCGCTGCTGATCTTGGGGCTTGGACCGATCGGCGACATGGCAAGCCGGATCGCTCAGCAGAAATGGATCGACACGATCATTGCCGTGGATCTGGTGGATGAGCGGTTGGCTCGAGCCATTGCACGCGGCATCCAGGTGATCGATCTCCGGGAGCACGAAGATGATCTTGCTGATGTGGTCCGTGAGCTGACCGACGGCCGAGGTCCGGATTCAGTGATCGACGCGGTCGGCATGGAGGCCCACGGTTCACCTACCGCTGCGGCTGCCCAGCGAGTCACAGCCCACCTACCCGATGCGCTTACCGAGCCCCTCATGAAGAAGGCGGGCCTCGATCGGCTCGCCGCGGTCTATACCGCGATCGAGACCGTACGCCGCGGCGGAACGGTCTCACTGTCCGGTGTCTACGGCGGCATGGCGGATCCGATGCCGATGATGAAGTTGTTCGACAAGCAGATCCAGCTCCGGATGGGTCAGGCCAATGTGAAGCGCTGGATTCCCGACATCATGCCGTTCCTGACCGAGGACGATCCGCTCGGTGTCGAGGAGTTCGCTACCCACCGGCTGCCGCTTGCCGAAGCCCCGGCGGCGTACGAGATGTTCCAGCGCAAGGCCGAGGGTGCCGTCAAGATCATGCTCAAGCCGTGGGTGGTGTGAGCCGGTCAGGCTCATACCCGCGTTTCTTGTTTACGTTCTAAACCGGAGGGTACGCAGAGGACCTAACCACAATTGATCCGATTGGAGAATGTCGTGACTAGCTCTAGCTACGATCCGACTGGCCGGCCAGGGGAGCCAGGCACAGGTCAATACGACACCGAGCAACCTGACCCCCTCGGCGACACAACGCAGACCAGCAGTTTCGCCGAATCCGAGGTGGACTATGGGTCTACCGAAGGCGCGCGCAACTACAGCGAGCCGGCCGATTCAGGAGCTGGAGCTAGTCACGACATTCTCCAATC
>Ga0307295_10000348_pt1 | contig 9940 bp, 9 predicted proteins | sample ER_DNA_152_FD_194481 | JGI IMG/M metagenome (GOLD analysis project Ga0307295, IMG submission 194481) | Bulk soil microbial communities from the East River watershed near Crested Butte, Colorado, United States - ER_DNA_152 | ecosystem: Environmental > Terrestrial > Soil > Floodplain | place: USA...
CGCGCTCATTCGTCCCGATGCCCCCGCGGCGACCACGAAGGCCTGCGCGGCGGCTTCATTTCTGACCTCTGCGTCGATCCGCCTCGCCAGGTTAAGCGCGAGCGGCACCTCGAGCGCGACGATGATCAGCAGCAGCACGTAAGCGAACGCCGCCAGCAGCTGTAGCCGCAGACTCACTGCTACGCCTCGTCGGGACCGGAGAAGCGGAAACCGACCCCGCGAACCGTGTGGAGGTAGCGCGGGTGCGTCGGGTCGTCGCCGAGCTTGCGCCGGATCCCGCTCACGTGCACGTCGAGCGTCTTGGTCGAGCCGAACCAGTTCGGGTCCCAGACCTCGTCGATGAGCCGGTCCCGCGTCACAACCGAGCCTGCGTTTCGCATCAGCAGGTGCAGTAGCTCGAACTCTTTCCGGCTGAGCTCGAGCGCCTCGCCGTCACGTGTGACCTCGTGGCGCGCAGGGTCGAGTCGCAGGCTGCCGATCTCGAGCGGGCCGTCTCCGCCGGCATCGGGCGCAGCCGCGCGCCGCAAAACCGCGCGGATTCGGGCGACGACCTCTCGTGCGCTGAAGGGCTTGACCACGTAGTCGTCCGCGCCGAGCTCGAGACCGACGACGCGGTCGGCCTCTTCGCCGCGCGCCGTCAGCATGATGATCGGCACCCGGGAGCTCGCGCGCAGCTCGCGGCAGACGTCGAAGCCGGAGCCGTCGGGGAGCATGACGTCCAGCAGGATGAGATCGGGCGCCTGCGCGGCGAGCTCGAGCGCTTCGGCCGCCGTCCCCGCGACGGAGGTCTCGAAGCCTTCCGACCGCAGCGCTTCTGCCAGCGGCTCCCGGATCGAGCGCTCGTCCTCCACGAGGAGGATCGTCCGCTTGGGCCTGCTCATCGTCCGGATTGTTCCTGCTCGGCATGAATAGGCGGCGAGACGGCCCGGGGAGGGGTGGGCCGCCTCGCCTTAGGGGGTAACCCTCAGTCGTCGTCTCCGCCGCCGCCGTGGCCGGAGTTGCCGCCGTCGCCGCCGCCGCCGTCGCCGCCGCGGCCGGAGTGGCCGTCGTCGTCGCGGCCGCTGTCATCGCGGCCGCTGTGGCCGGAGCGGTCGTCGTTCGCGCCCGCTGGAGACGCGCCGGTGCAGCGCGGGTCGCTCGCGTGCTCGGCCTCGTCGCACGGGCCGCGCAGGTCCTCGCCCGCCTCGTTCTCGCGACCTCGCGCATCCTCGCCCGGCTCGTTCTCGCGGCCCCGGACGTCCTCGCCCGGCTCGTTCTCCCGGCCTCGGAGTTCGCGCTCCTGGGCGCGGTCCTCCTGGCGCGTAGTGGTCGTCGCCGAGGCCGGCGCCTGCTGGATGGACGGCTCGTCCTTCGACCCGAGGCTCGAGAACGTGCCCGCGAAGGCCGCGCCGGCCATGATCAGCGCGCCGCCGATGATGAGTGCGATCCTGGTCATTTCCTTGCTCCTTTCGTTGGGTTCGGTCGTTGCTCAGTCCAGGATTGCCCCGGCCGGGTTCGGGGCGGGCAACGCCGCCCCAAGAGTCGTCCAGCGTTGGGTTAAGCCTTGGTAAGCGCTACAGTGGGAGCGGCGCTTCGGCGCCTTCTCATGACGGACTAACTGGCGAAATAACGGTTTCTGCGCCCCTTCGGCGGGCGCTTTGTTCCTTTCGTCAGGAGGTCCATGTCTTCGATCACGCTTGTCGATGTCGCCGTTTCGTACGGCGTCCACGAGATCTTCAGCGGCGTCTCGCTGACCGTCGCCGCCGGCTCTCGCGTCGGTCTCGTCGGCCCGAACGGAGTCGGCAAGACCACGCTGCTCAGGCTGCTCGCCGGGCTGGAGGAGCCCGAGCGCGGCCGCGTGCGCCTCAACCCGCCCGATCTCTCGGTCGGCTACCTGGCGCAGGAACACGAGCGGGGGACACTCTCGGGCGGCCAGGCGGCCCGGGCCAGGCTCGCCGCGCTCTTCCGCGAGGATCACGACCTGTACTGCCTCGACGAGCCGACCAACGATCTCGACTTCGCGGGGCTCGACTGGCTGGAGCGCCTCGTGCACGGCGTCCGCGGCAGCGTGGTCGTCGTCTCACACGACCGCGAGTTCCTCGACCGCACGGTCACGCGGATCGTCGAGCTCGAAGAAGGCCGCCAGCGGGTGCGCGAGTGGCCGGGCGGCTGGAGCGAGTACGAAGCCGCCCGCAGCCGCGTTCGGGCCAAGCAGTACCGGCGCTACGAGGACGCGCAGGAGCGCCGGCACGAAGTCGAGAGCCTCTTGCGCGAGCGGCGCGGCCAGGCCCGCAGCCACGGCAGGCACGCCGGCCGGCGAGGGACGCACGCGCTGAGCATGAAGGTCCGCCAGGCCGAGCGGATGCTCGAGCGCGTCGACCGGGTCGAGAAGCCGTTCGAGCCCTGGGAGCTGCAGCTCGCGCTCGAGCCGGGCAGCCGAAGCGGGGAGCGCGTCGTCCGGCTCGAGCGCGCGGTCGTCGAGCGCGGCGCCTTCCGGCTCGGGCCTGTCGACCTCGAGCTCACCCGCGGCGACCGGCTGGCGCTGACCGGCGCGAACGGGAGCGGCAAGTCGACGCTTCTCGGCGCGCTCACGGGGGACCTGCCGCTCGCGTCTGGCGCGCGCGACGTGGGCAAGGGCGTCGTCTTCGGCGAGCTGGAGCAGGCGCGCGCACGCTTCAGCGTGGACGAGCCGCTCGTCCACGCGTTCGGCGGCAAGCAGGAGGAGGCTCGGACGCTCCTCGCCAAGTTCGGCCTCGGGGCGAACGACGTCCTGCGGCCCGCGCGAACCCTCTCGCCGGGCGAGCGGACTCGCGCGGAGCTCGCGCTGCTGGCCGCGGAGGGCGTCAACTGCCTCGTCCTCGACGAGCCCACGAACCACCTCGACCTGCCCGCGATCGAGGAGCTCGAGGCCGCCCTCGCCGGGTATACGGGCACCGTTGTCCTCGTAACGCACGACCGCCGTCTCCTCGAGCGCTTCGGGGCCACGCGCGAGGTTGCGCTGTGAGGCGTGGCTATACTCGCCGCCGTGACCGTCCCGAAGAAAAAGCAATCCAAGTCTCGCCGTGACAAGCGCCGCGCGCAGCACAAGATCTCCGCGCCGCGCCTGAATCTCTGCCCGCAGTGCGGCCAGCCGAAGCAGCCGCACCGCATGTGCCCGACATGCAAGACGTACGGCGGGCGCGAGATCGAGCCGCTCCGCACGCCGTAGCCGGATGGTCACCGTCGCCGTCGACGCTCTGGGCGGCGACCGCGCGCCCGAAGAAGTCGTCGCCGGTGCCGCCGAGGCTGCCTCCGACTCGATCCGCCCGGTGCTCTACGGCCCTGCAGGCCTCGACGCGCAAGGGCTCGAGCTCGTCGAGACGACGGGCGAGATCGCAATGGACGAGAAGCCGGCCGAGGCCGTCAAGGCGAAGCCGGACAGCTCGCTCGTCGCCGCCTGCCGGGCCGTCGGCCAGAAACAGGCCGACGCGGTCGTCTCCGCCGGGAACACGGGCGCGATGCTCGCCGCCTGCTTCCTCGAGCTGCGCCGCCTCCCGGGAGTCGCGCGCCCCGCGATCGCGGTCGTGATCCCGGCCAAGCACCGGCCCTCGGTCCTGATCGATGCGGGCGCGAACGCTGACAACCGGCCCGAGCACCTGCTCCAGTTCGCTCACATGGGCTCCGTCTTCGCCGAGGAGGTGCTTGAGGTCGAGAAGCCGGAAGTGCGTCTCCTCTCGATCGGCGAGGAGGCCGAGAAGGGCAATCAGCTGACGCTCGAGGCGTACGAGCTGCTGGCCGCCGCCGACGGGCTCGACTTCCGCGGCAACACCGAGTCTCGCGACTTGCTGCTGGGAGCGGCTGACGTCGTCGTCTGCGACGGGTTCACCGGAAACGTCGTCCTCAAGCTGATGGAGGGCACGATCAAGACCGTGCTTGACGCCCTGCGCGAGCAGATCACGTCGAGCCGGCGCGGCAAGGCCGGCGGCCTGCTGATTCGCCCCGCCGCCAGGGGCCTGAGGCAGCGGCTCGACCCCGAAACCTATGGCGGCGCCTACCTGCTGGGCCTCCGCGGGCTTGCGGTGGCCGCCCACGGAAACTCCTCTCGCCGCGCGATCGCGAACGCGATCCGCCTCGCCGCGCGGGGCGTCGAGCACGACGTCGTGAACCGACTCGCTGAGCGGCTTCCGGAAAGAGTGTTAGCATCCGCGCGCTCTGACAGCCCCGGCAAGTGAGGTGACATGGCGGCAACGCGAGAGGAAGTGTTCGAGCGGGTCAAGGAAGTCCTGACGGAACAGCTCGGGGTGGACGAGAACGAAGTCACGGAAGAAGCGTCTTTCCAGGAGGACCTCGACGCCGACTCGCTCGATCTCGTGGAGCTGATCATGGAGCTCGAAGATCAGTTCGGGATCAAGATCTCGGACGAGGACGCCCAGAAGATCCAGACCGTCGGGCAAGCTGTCGACTACGTCACAACGCACCAGTAGCCGCGCTCCAACAGGCCGTCCCGAAGAGCTGACACGGCTCATCGGCGCGCTGCCTGAGGAGCGGCTCGAGACCGTCTTCACGCACAGCTCCTGGGCGCCGGATCGCGCGTCCTCGTACGAGCGGCTCGAGTTCCTCGGCGACAGCGTGCTCGAGCTCGCGATCGCGCGAGCCCTCTACGACCGTTATCCGGAAGCTTCCGAGGGGCGGCTGGCGAAGATCCGCTCGCACGTCGTCTCGCGGGCGAGCTGCGCCGTCGTCGCGCGGGAGCTGGGCCTCGGCGAGATCCTGATGGAGCGCGGATCGGGCCTCGTGCCCGACGAGGAGCTCGTCAAGCTCTCGCGCAACCGGAACGTGCTCGCGGCGCTGCTGGAGGCCTCGCTCGCGGGGATCTATCTCGAGCACGGGTTCGAGGCGGTCGAGGACGCGGTGGTCGCCGCGTTCGACGGCCGGATCACCTACGCGCTCACGAGTCACGTCGACCACAAGACGGAGCTCCAGGAAGAGCTGGCGCGGCAGGGGCGTCAGGTCTCGTACGCGGTGCTCGAGGTGGAGGGACCGCCGCACGACCGCATCTTTCGCTGCGCGGCCGTGGTCGACGGCGTCGAGACCGGCTTCGGCAGGGGCCGCTCGAAGAAGGCGGCCGAGCAGGACGCGGCGCGCGAGGCGCTCGACCGGCTCGCGATGTCGGCCTAGCATCCGCTCGTCTCAGTAGCCTCCGGCTCGCGTGCACTTGCAGGCGATCCGCATCCGCGGCTTCAAGTCGTTCCCGGACCCGGTCGAGGTGCGGCTGGAGCCGGGCGTAGCCGTCGTCGTCGGCCCGAACGGCTCCGGGAAGTCGAACGTCGCCGACGCGTTGCTCTGGGCATCGGGCTCGCTGAGCCCGCACGAGCTGCGCGCTGAGAAGCCGGACGACGTCCTCTTCGCCGGATCTTCGGGGCGCCCGCCCGCCGATTTCTGCGAGGTCGAGCTCCTGTTCGACAACTCGGACGGCGCTCTCGCGGAGCTCGACTTCACCGAGGTCTCGGTCGCGCGGCGGCTGCACCGCGGCGGCGAGGGCCAGTACCTCGTCAACCGCGCCCACGTTCGCCGCACCGACCTCGTCGAGCTGCTCGCGGACGCGGGGCTCGGCGGCAGCCACGGCTCGGTGATCAGCCAGGGCAAGGTCGAGGAGATCCTGGCGAGCAAGCCGGAGGAGCGGCGCGTGCTGCTCGAGGATGCGGCTGGGCTCGGAAAGTTCAAGCAGCGGCGGCACCGGGCGGAGCTGAAGCTCGCCCGCGTTCAGGTCCAGGTCGAGCGCGCGCGCGATCTCGAGGCCGAGGTGAAGACGCGGCTGCGGCCGCTCGCGCTCCAGGCGAGCGCCGCCGAACGGGCGGAGAAGCTGCGCGGCGAGATCGCGGGGCTGCGGGCGCGGCTCGCGCAGCTCGACCTCGCAGCCATAGATGAACGAATCGCCGAGATCGACGAGCGCCGCTCGGCGGCGGGGCTCGCGCGCCGGAGGATCGAGGAACAGCTCGAGGGCCTGCTCGAGGAGCGCAACCGCGTGGAGGAGGAGCTCGCCGGAGCGGCGGGTCGCGGCGAGGGCGCCACTGCCGCGCTGTACCGCCTGCGGAGCGCATCGGAGCGGCTCGAGCTGCGGCGCGAGGCCGCCGGCGAGCTCGCCGCCCGCCTGCGAGCGGAGCCGCTCTTCACGCGTCCCGTGAGGAACCCGCAGCGCGAGGCGCTGCGCGAGAAGGCACGCCTTGCCCGCGAGCGGCTGGCCGCGCTCGAGCACTCGCTCGCCGAGCGCGAGGGCCTGCCGCCCGCGGCACGCGCGCTCGCGGAACAGGGCGAGCGGCTTGCGCTCTCTCTGCTCGAGGTCGAGGCCGGCTACGAGCGCGCCGTGGCGGCCGCGCTGGGCGGTCGCGCGGCTGCCGTAGTTGCTGGGGACGCATCCGGTGCGCTCGAGCTCGTCGAGCGCGCTCGGGAAGGCGGTCTCGGCGACCTCGCCGTGCTCGTGCCGCCGCGCGCGGAGCCGGGCCGAAAGCCGTCGCCGCCGCTCGCCGGCGCGGAGCCGTTGTCGAGCCGCGTACGCCCGCGACCGGGCGGCGAGCGGGTCGCCGAGCTCCTCGAGGACGTCTGGCTGGCCGAGCCCGCCGATCTCGACCGGGCCGAGAGCGGCGTCCTGGTCACGCGCGAGGGGCACTGCTTCGACGCCGATCGCGGCGAGCTCTGGTTCGCGGGCGAGACGGCGGAGGCCGTGCTGCTCCAGCTCGACGCCCGTCGCCGCTCGCTGGCGCGCGAGGCCGAGGAGCTCGAGCGGCAGGCCGAGAGCGCCGAGCTCGCGGTCGACGTGCCACCGCCCTCGGCGGAGCCGCTCGCGGTTCTCGCCGACCGGCTGTCCGCGCTGCTCGAGGGCGCCGCTGCCGCCGCCGAACGCTTCGAGGCGCCGCTCCGCGCGCGGGTCGACGCAGGCGCGGCGAAAGCGGGGCACCTCGCCGCCGAGCTGCGTAGGCTCGGAGGCGAAGAGGCGGAGGCCCGCCGCGAGGCCGCGGAGGCGGCAGAGCGCGCGTCCACGATCGAGGTCGAGCACGCCCGCCTCGACGCGGAGGCCGACGAGGCTCGGCGCCGGCTCGAGGAGGCGGGGGCGGACCCAGCGGAGGGCGACGACCGCGACGAGCTCGCGGCGAAGATCGAGCGGCTCGAGCGCCGGCGCGAAGCGCTCGGCCAGGTCAACCCCCTCGCGAAGGAGGAGCACGAGCGCGAGACGGAGCGCCTGACCGAGCTGACCACCCAGCGTGAGGACCTCGAGGCCAGCCTGAAAGAGCTCGAGGAGCTGCGAACCGAGCTCGCCGAGACCGTCGAGCGCCGCTTCGCCGACACCTTCGACGCAGTCAGCAAGCACTTCGAGGAGGTCGCGACGACGCTCTTCCCGGGCGGCCACGGCCAGCTCCGGCTGACCGAGCCCGATGAGGAAGGCGGCGAGCCCGGGGTCGAAGTCGAGCTCCGCCCCGCGGGCAAGCGCGTCACGCGGCTCTCGCTCCTCTCGGGCGGCGAGAAGGCGCTCGGCGCGATCTCGTTCCTGTTCTCGCTCTTCCTCGCGCGCCCGTGCCCGTTCTACCTGCTCGACGAGGTCGAGGCCGCGCTCGACGACACGAACATCGGCCGCTTCGTCGAGCTCCTGCGCCGTTACTCCGACAGCGCACAGTTCATCGTCGTGACGCACCAGAAGCGGACGATGGAGGCGGCTGACGTGCTCTACGGCGTGACAATGGGCGGCGACGGCGTCTCGCAGATCGTCTCGCGGCGCCTCCCGCGCGACGACGCCGAAGCCGCGGCGTAGTGCTCTACTCGCCAGCCGAGTTCGAGCCGCTCACGGACGAGCCGTGGGACGACGAGCGGGTTCGCGCAGCGATTCGGGCCATCGTCGCGGACGCGGATGCCGCATTCGACCCCGCCGGGCTCTGGCCGGCGAACGAGTGGGACGCCTGGGGCTCGACTCCGCCGGTGAAGGATCTCTACTGCGGCGCCGGCGGCGTGATCTGGGCGCTCGACGCGCTCCGCCGGCGCGGTCACGCGGAGACGGCGATCGACCTCGCCGCGGCGATCGAGCGGACGATTGAGCTCTGGCACGAGGCGCCGGACCTCGTCGCCGCCGAGATCGAGCTGCCGTCGGCCCGCGAGTCCTCTCTCTTCTGCGGGGAGGCGGGTCTCCTGCTCGTCAACTGGCGCCTCACGCCTCGCGATGACCTCGCCGACAGGCTCCTCCAGCGGGTGCGTGAGAACCGCGACAACGAGTTCGAAGAGCTGCTGTGGGGCTCGCCGGGAACGATGCTCATCGCGCACGCGATGCACGGGTGGACCGGGGAGCAGCGCTGGGCGGATGCGTGGCGCGAGAGCGCCGAGGCCTTGATGGGCCGGCGGGACGAGGACGGGGTCTGGACGCAGCAGCTCTACGGCACTCCGGACCGCCTCCTTGGCCCTGCGCACGGTCTCGTCGGGATCGTGCACGCGTTGCTGCAGGTCGAGAGCGAGTGGAGCGAGTCGCTTCCGCGCGAAGCGGCGGAGGTCCTCGCCCACGAGGCGATCGTGGAGGACGGGCTGGCGACATGGCCGGCGGGGGCGGGCGGGCCGCTCGCTCCGGCCAGCGGGATCCGCCTGCAGTGGTGCCACGGTGCGCCCGGGATGGTCGCCACAGCCGCGCCCTATCTCGACGAGGAGCTCCTGCTCGCCGGCGCCGAGCTGACGTGGCGCGCGGGCGCGCACCGCGAGGAGAAGGGCCCGGGCCTCTGCCACGGCACTTCCGGGAACGGATACGCGCTCTTGAAGACCTTCGAGCGCACCGGCGACGAGCTCTGGCTCGACCGGGCCCGCCGCTTCGCCGTCCATGCGCTCGCGCAGGCAGAGGCAGCGCCCGGCCGGTACTCGCTGTTCACGGGCGGTCTCGGGGTCGCGCTGTTCGCAGCCGGCTGCCTCGACGCGGACGCCCGCTTTCCGATTCTCGACTGGCTCTAGGCTCCCGGGATGGCGCGAAGCTGGGCGCAGCTCCTGGGGGACGAAGACGCCGGCGGTCCGGGAGGCGAGGGCGGGCCGGGCTTCTTCGGCCGCCTGCGCGACTCGCTCGGCAAGAGCCGCCGCGCGCTGACCGAGCAGCTCGCGCTGGGAAGCTTCGACCCGGCCGACGAGGCCGCCTGGGAGCGGCTGGAGGAGGCGCTGATCGCGGCGGACATCGGCGTGCCGGCCACGGCTGAGCTCGTGCGCCGGCTGGAGGCGCGGGGCGGCGCAGGCGACCTGGGCGTCGCGCTGCAGGAGGAGATCGCCGCGATGCTCGGCGATCCAGGCCGCTTCGAGCTGAACGGGAGCCCGAGCCTGATCCTCGTCGTCGGCGTCAACGGCACTGGCAAGACGACGACGATCGGCAAGCTCGCGGCTCGCCTCTCCGAGCACGGGCACTCGGTGCTCGTGGCGGCGGCCGACACGTTCCGCGCGGCGGCGGAGGAGCAGCTCGAGATCTGGGCCGGGCGCGCAGGGGCGGACTTCGTCGGCTCGGAGCGCGGGGGAGACCCGGCCGCGGTCGCCTACGACGCGATCGAGGCGGCGCAGGCGCGCGCGTGTGACGTGGTCGTCGTCGACACCGCGGGCCGGCTCCACACGCAGGCGAACCTGATGGAGGAGCTGTCCAAGGTTCGTCGCGTGATCGCTCAGCGGCTCGAGGGCGCGCCGCACGAGACGCTGCTCGTGGTCGACGCGACGACCGGCCAGAACGGCCTGCAGCAAGCGAGGCTTTTCGGCCAGGCCGTCGAGGTGACCGGCGTCGCGCTGACGAAGCTGGACGGCTCCGCGAAGGGCGGCATCGCCGTGGCGATCGCACACGAGCTCGGCCTGCCGGTCAAGCTGATCGGTATTGGCGAAAGCCTGGAGGATCTCCGCCCGTTCGACCCGCAGGACTTCGCCCGGGCCCTCCTGACCGACTAACGCTCCACGGCGAACGCGATGTTCACGGTCGTCCGGTACTCCGTGA
>Ga0307295_10000354_pt1 | contig 9904 bp, 9 predicted proteins | sample ER_DNA_152_FD_194481 | JGI IMG/M metagenome (GOLD analysis project Ga0307295, IMG submission 194481) | Bulk soil microbial communities from the East River watershed near Crested Butte, Colorado, United States - ER_DNA_152 | ecosystem: Environmental > Terrestrial > Soil > Floodplain | place: USA...
CGTCCGCGTCCTCAGTAATGAAGGTTCTCATGACAGCCCACTTGAGGTGTTCTCCACGACCACCGCGAGCGCCTGGCCGACACCGATGCAGAGGGCTGCCACACCCCAGCGTTCCTGGCGTTCCTGCAACACCTTCACGAGCGTGCCGAGGAGGCGGCCTCCAGAAGCACCGAGGGGATGACCGATGGCGATTGCGCCGCCCCGTACGTTGACGATCTCGGGATCGATGCCCCAGGCGTCGATGCACGCCACGGACTGCACGGCGAACGCTTCGTTCAGTTCGACCGCACCAACATCCGCCCAGCCAATGCCGGCTCGACGGAGCGCCTGCTCGGCCGCCTCCACCGGCGCATACCCGAACAGCTGCGGTTCCAGCGCGTACGCACCGCGCCCGGCGATCCGCGCCACGGGAGGCGATCCGATGCGATCCGCGGCCGTCTCGGAGCCGAGCAATACAGCGGAGGCGCCGTCGTTGAGCGGCGAGGCGTTGCCCGCCGTAATAGTGCCGTCGGGCCGGAACACCGGCTTGAGCGCTGCCAACGTCTCCGGGGTGCTGCCGGCCCGGATCGTCTCGTCGCGACTGAGCTCGGCCCCGGGCACCGACATCACGAGGTCGTCGTAGAAGCCTGCTGCCCAAGCCGCGTCTGCCAGCTGGTGTGAGCGCGCGGCGAAGGCGTCCTGCCGCTCCCGGGAGATGCCGTACTTCTCGCGCAGCTGCTCATTGCCCTCCCCCAACGAGACTGTCCACTCGGCGGGCATCCGTTCGTTGACCAGGCGCCAGCCCAACGTTGTCGAGACCGCCTCCAGGTTTCCCGGCGGGAACGGGCGGGACGGCTTGAGCAGCACCCATGGCGCGCGGGTCATCGATTCCACTCCACCGGCGACGGTGATGTCGGCGTCGCCGGTCTCGATCGTGCGGGATGCGATCATGGCCGCGTCGAGGCTCGACCCGCACAGCCGATTCACCGTGGTAGCCGGGACGGAGGTCGGCAGGCTGGCCAGCAGCACCGCCATCCGGCCGACGTTACGGTTCTCCTCACCTGCCCCGTTGGCGTTGCCCCAGACGACCTCGTCGATCGCGCCCGGATCCAGTCGCGGCGTCTTGGCCAGCAGTCCGGTGAGCACCGTCGCGGCAAGATCATCGGGGCGGATCTGCGCGAGTCCGCCGCCGAGTTTGCCGAAAGGGGTGCGGATCGCAGCGTAGACGTAGGCGCCACTCATCCATCGTCCTCAGTCATTGATCATTCTCCTCGGCTGTCGTCTCCTGGTCGGCCAATGCGGCCTGCGCGATGCGGAAGGCGGTATTGGCGTCAGGTACGCCGCAGTAGATCGCGGTCTGCAACAAGACCTCCTTGATCTCGTCGACACTGAGTCCGTTGCGACGCGCGGCCCGCACGTGCATGGCCAGCTCCTCATGGTGGCCCCGAGCCACCAGTGCGGTGAGAGTGATCATGGAGCGACTGCGCCGGTCCAAGCCTGGACGAGTCCAGATGGTGCCCCAGGCGTACTCGGTGATCAACTGCTGGAAGTCCCGGGTGAAGTCGGTCGCCGCTGCAGTGGTCCGGTCGACATGATCATCACCGAGCACCGCGCGTCGGACCCGCATCCCTGCCGCATAGCGGTCCGGGCCCGGCTCCGCCGTATGACAATGTTTGATGATCAACTTCGCCACTTCCTCAGGAACCTCAGCCGGCGCCAGGTGCGCAACCCCGTCGAGGATCTGCAGTTCGCCGCGCTGCAGGCCGTTCGCGATCTCGGTGAGCAGCTCCGGCGGAGTAGCGAAGTCCTCGCCCCCCGCCACAGCGAGTACCGGAACGGCGATCTCGCCCAGCCGGGAGCGTACGTCGAAGTCGGCCAGCGCCTCGCACGCCAGCGCGTACGCCTCCGCATCGGCGGCGCGTAAGGAGTCCAGCAACCGGCTACCGACCTGCGGCTCCCGTTCGACGAACCCCGGCGCGAACCACCGCTCGACCGACTGATTGATCACGACGGCGATACCCGACTCGCGAACCCGCGCGGCTCGCTCGTGCCAGCCCTCGGCGTCACCGATCTTGGCTCCGGTGCACAGCAGCACCGCGGCGACGATCCGGTCAGGTGCATCCAACAACATTTGGAGCCCGACCGCACCGCCGAGCGAGTCGCCCGCGTAGTACAGCCGACCGCCCGGCTCTCCGCGGTCAGTCAGCACTCGATCGCCCAATGCCATGACGCCGGCGGCGAGTTCCGCCATAGTGAACCCAGACGACACCGGCTCAGTATTCTTGCCGTGGCCGGGCAGGTCCCAGACAACGACATGGAATCGCTCTCCGAGGAAGGCCGCACTAGCCGACCACAGGGCTGTGCCTGAGGTGCCGATGGAGTTACCCAGCAGCAGCAGCGGTCCGGCACTCGGCTCGCTCAGCTGCACACCGTTAATCCGGGGAACGCTCACCGGACCGCTCCGGGCCGCTGATCAGCCCGGGCCAAAACCCGGTCGATGATGAGCTCGGTGGCGCCCAGATAGTCCTTGCTCGGCTCGGCGCCGATCAGGTCGGCCATCGCTTGCTGCTCTGCCTCGATTCCAGCTGCTGCGGCCAGGTTAGCGGCCATCCGATCTTGGTCGACGACCAGGCCGGTGATCAACTCCGACGCCTGCGACGCAGCCACCACGGTTCGGCGAGCCAGGTCCCGCAGCGTGGCCCACTCGGCGTGCCAGGATCCGTCCGGGCGTTCGTCGACGTTGGTGGCAGCAGCAAGGTGCAGGGTCGAGGCAAGCGGCGGTCCGGTCAGGGCGCTCCGCCGGATCAACACCGAGAGCACCGGATTGTGCTTCTGAGGCATGGTCGAGGACCCGCCGCCAGTGCCCTCCGCCAGCTCAGCGATCTCCGGCCGGGACAAGGTGGCGACATCGGCAGCGATCCGCCCGTACGCGTCGGTGCAGCCGACCAGGGCGTCGCCCGCCGCGGTGATGACGCTTCGCGACGTGTGCCACGGCACCGAAGGAGCCAGTCCGAGCAAACTCGCGACCGACTCAACCAGTTGCCACGAGACCTGCGCAGGTTCCGGTAGTCCGCGGAGGCGGGCCAGCTCGGTGGACGCCGCAAGCGTGCCGGCCGCGCCGCCGAGCTGCACCGGAAGATGCAACCGTACGTCTGCCAGCGCCTCCGCGGCCTCCAGCAGCCCGGTCAGCCAACTGGCCGCTTTGAGGCCGAAGGTGATCGGCACGGCGTGCTGGGTCAGGGTGCGGCCGACCATCGGTGTGGACCGGTGCTCCGAGACGAGTCCACGCAAGCCCTCCAGCTGGACGCGCAGCTCGCCGTCGAGCCGGTCGACGACATCGCGCAGGCAGATCATCAGCGCCGTGTCGAGGACGTCCTGGCTGGTCAGCCCGCGATGCAGCCAACGGGCGGGTTCGGGGCTCAGCCGCTCGCGGAGCAGTTTGATCAATCCGATCACGGGGTTGCCACCGGCCTCCGCACCGTCAGCCAGGGCCGCCAAGTCGTTTTCGGTCAGCAGCCCGCGGATCTCGGCCTGTGCCTCCGGCGGCGCGATTTTGTGTTCGGCCAGCGCGTCCAGCCACGCATACTCGACCGATTCCATCGCCGTCAGCAGAGCCCGATCGCTCATCAGGGCGCCGGCGCGCGCGTCCCCGGGCCAGAACAAATCGGTCATCCCTCAGTGTCCCGGGTAGCGCAGGAAGACCGTCTCTCCCTCCCCCTGCATAACGATGTCGAACCGGAAACCCCCTTCATCGGCCCGCGATATCAGCGTGGCTCGTTCCGGCTCGGGCAGCGAGGACAGCAGCGGATCGGCATCCAGCACGGCGGCGTCCTGTGGGAGATAGGCCCGAGTGAAGAGTCGGTTGGGCAACCCGCGAGCAAACAGCGTGATCAGAAAGAACGCCGCCTTGCCCGGCTCGGCACCTGGTTTGAGCGTGGTGAAGGTGTACGTGCCGGTGTCGTCGGTGGACGCTCGCCCCCAGCCGGTGAACGTCCAGCCGTCCCGGCGCAGCGACCCCTCCTGCTGTACGACGGAACCGGCTTCGTCGAGCTGCCAGAGCTCGAGCAGCGCGTCCGGCACCGGCTGGCCCGCCCCGTCGATGACCCGGCCGTATAGCCGGACGGCCCGGGGATGGCCCGGTGGCACCAGCTCGCTGTCGTGGTCGTACGGCAGCGCGTATCCGAAGAAGGGGCCGACCGTCTGTCCCGCGGTCGGCGGCAGTGCGGAATTCACGCCGCGTCCTCCTCGTCCATCGGCGTTCGCCGACGCCCAGTCAGCACAATGTCCCAGCGATATCCGGTGTTCCACTCGTGCTGACTGACGTCGTGGTCGTAGCTGGCCACCAGTCGGTCCCGGGCATCGGCATCGACGACGGTCTGCAGGATCGGATCGAGCGGGAACAGCGGGTCGCCCGGGAAGTACATCTGGGTGATCATCCGCTGGGTGAACTCCATGCCGAACAGCGAGAAGTGGATGTGTGCCGGGCGCCAGGCGTTCCGGTGGTTCTTCCATGGGTACGGCCCCGGCTTGATCGTTGTAAACCGATAGGACCCGTCGTCTCCCGTCAGGCACCGGCCGACTCCGGTGAAGTTCGGGTCGATCGGTGACGGATGCTGGTCACGCTTGTGCAGGTATCGGCCACCGGCGTTGGCCTGCCAGATCTCCACCAGCTGGCCGCGGACCGGCCGACCATCGCCGTCCAGCACCCTGCCGGTGACGATGATCCGCTCCCCAATCGGCTCACCGCCGTGCTGGATCGTCAGGTCGGCCTCGATGGCGTGCACATCGCGATGGCCGAAGCACGGTGACCACAGCTCGATCGTCTCCGGATCGACGTGCCGCGGGTCCTTGGTCGGATGCCGCAGGATGGTGCTCCGGTACGGCGGATAGTCCAGCCGCGGCTGGAGTTCGGCTACGCCGGAAGCCCGGTACCGGGCCTCAATCTCCTGAATCTCGGCGGTGATCGCGGACTGGCTCGTCGTAGCGCTGTCCGGGTCGGCTGGCGGGGCAGTATCGAAGGTCTCGGCGGTCGTTGCCTCGGCGTTGGGGCTTGTCACCTCGCGAACGCTACAACAGTCGGTCAGCAGGCGGCGACGTTAGACTTCCGCTAAGCGGAAGGAAGCCGGGGTGGCGGGTAATACCTTGACAGCCGGCCGGACGGTGACGTCGCGGGTGCTGGCCCTGCTCGGCGCGTTTGACGCCGAGCACCGCCAGCTGACTCTGACCGAGCTGGCCGCCAGCGCCGACCTTTCGCTGCCCACCACGCATCGGTTGGCCGCCGAGCTGGTGGCATGGGGTGCGCTTGAGCGCCGCGAGTCGGGCGGGTACGTCGTGGGTCGCCGCGTCTGGGATCTCGGATTGCTGGCGCCGGTGCAAACCGGTCTGCGGCAGGTCGCGGAGCCGTTTCTGCACGACATCTATGCCGCAACGCTCGCCACCGTCCACCTCGCCGTACGGGAAGGACTTGAGGTTCTCTACCTCGACCGGCTCTCAGGTCGCCGCTCGGTGCCGATCGTCAGCCGGGTGGGCACTCGGCTGCCCGCCCACGCCACGGCCGTCGGCAAGATCCTTCTTGCCCACGCACCGGACGACGTACAGGAAGCGGCCTTGAAATCGCTGACCCGGGTGACTCCGTACACGATCACCAATCCGGCGACCTTCCGCCGGCAGCTGGCCCGGGCGCGCAGCGAGGGGTACGCGACGACGTCGGAGGAGATGAGTCTGGGCGCCTGCTCAGTAGCCGTCCCGATCATGAAGAACGGTGAGGCCATCGCCGCCGTCGGGCTCGTCGTACGGACCCTGAAACGTGATCGGGGACGACTCGTGGCATCACTGCGGACGGCCGCCGAGGGGATCGGCCGCAGTCTGGCCGGCGGGTGAGCGTGCTGACAAGATGCACACATCGCAGCAACGACGTCGCCGAGGAGAGCAACATGAGCTTCGAGTACCTGGCCGACCCGGCCAGACCGGCCTGGCCGGGACTGCTGCCCGGCAAGCCCGAGGCCTACTTCCTCAGCAAGGGAGACGGCGAGCACGCGAAGCTCTTTACTGACACCTTCTCGGTCCTGCTGAGCGGGGATGAGACCGATGGCCAGTTCGGCATCTTCACCGCGACATGTCCGGTCGGCGACATCATCCCCACTCATGCGCATGCCGACACTCACGAGACGTTCTTCATCCTGGACGGCAAAGTCCGCGTGTTCGTCCAGCTGCCCGATGGCCAAAAGGTGTCGCGGCTGCTCGAGGAGGGCGACTTCGGCTTCGTTCCCGCGGGTTTGCTGCACGCCTACCGGGTCGAGGAGGCGGCGCAGATGATGGGCGTCGCGAGCGGCGGCTTCGAGCGGTTCTTCCAACAGATGGGCGCCCCCGCCGACACCATCGATCCGGACTCGCCGCCGTTTGTCCCCGACTTCCCCCGGATGCAAGCGGCTGCCCAAACCCACCGCATGCAGTTCCGGCCCGACTTCACCTGGCCCGATGCCTGAACAGACACCCGTTCCGGCTGGACCGCTGCTACCGCCAGCACACGCTCTTCCGCTGCCGCCGGCCCGTACTGCGGTCGAGGGTGTTCGGGTACTCGCGGGCGTGCCGTACGCGGCGATCCCGGGGCTCCGGCCGCTGGAACTCGACCTCTACCTGCCAGCCGGAGCGACTGCGCCCGTTCCTGCTGTGGTGTTCCTGCACGGCGGCGGCTGGCGGGTCGGCAGCCGGCACAGCGCTGGGCCCGCGTACGCCGGATGGTCGCCCAGCCCGTTCGAACGCCTGGCGCAGGCGAAGATCGCGGTGGCCAGCGCCGACTACCGGCTGAGCGGCGAGGCGCAGTGGCCCGCGCAGCTGCACGACGCCAAGGCGGCGGTCCGGTGGCTTCGAGCACGAGCCGATGAGACCGGGATCGACGCCACCCGCATCGCGGCCTGGGGTGAGTCCGCTGGTGGGCACCTGGCCGCCCTGTTGGGTCTGACCGGGCCCGACCTCGATGGGGAGATCGGGATCACTGGCCCGTCCAGCGCCGTGGTGGCCGTTGCCGCGTGGTACGCCCCGTCCGACCTCGCCACCATCGCCAGGGACACTGGCGCCGACCCGATGGCCGGCGATTCCCGCGAAGCCCTGCTGGTCGGCGCACCGCTGCCCACCGTGCCGGACCGCGTCACCCAAGCGAGCCCCCTGAGCTACGCACGCGCCAGCGCGCCGCCGTTTCTGCTGCTGCATGGGCGCGACGACCACATCATCCCGTGCTCGCAGAGTGAGCGGCTGCGCGAAGCGCTGGCGCAGGCGGGGAACTCAGTCGAGTTCGAGACCTACCCCGGCTCCGACCACATGTGGCGAGGCGCCCCGGCTGCGGCGGCCGACGCGCTCGACCGCACCATCGACTTTCTGCGCCGAATGCTGTGCTGACCTGTGGTCGCTTGTGAGGCAGCGAGAAGAAAGTGGTCACAAACAGCGGAACTGTATCGATTCAGAACTGTTCTTTGTGACCACTTTCCAGCTCGCGATCGGACGGAGCTTGGCTGTAGGCCGTTTCCGACCACAAGCGTCGAAACGACCTCGTTTTAGCGCGGATCTGGGTCGTTTGCGATCACAAGCAACCAAACGGCCTTATCTGACGGTGTACCGGCCTCAGGCGTAGAGACGGGCCCTGCTTGCGCGCTGGGCCGCCAGCCGGATGGGGGCGTTGGCGGCCCCGTAGCCGTCGTAACCGCCGCGCCGCTGGACCACTTCGAAGAACACCTCGCCCACCGTCGCGGTGTAGAAATGCACGAACTCTCCGCCGGCCTCGCGGTCGTAGAGGAGACCGAGCTCATGCAGCTGGGCGACGGTCTCCGGGGCGAGGTCGAATCGGGCGACCAGGTCGTCGTAGTAGTTGTCCGGGACGCTGAGGAACTCCAGCCCGCGGTCCCGAGCCGCTCGAGCGAGGTCGACGATACGGTCGGTGCTGAAGGCGACGTGTTGGGGCAGTCCGGAACTTTCCAAGACCGGCGGAGCGACGTTCAGCGGCACCCGGATAGATCCGTCGGCGGTGCGCATTACCTGGCTGCGGACGAGTCCGGTGGGACCGGCCACCTCCACGGCCACCGAGGCGTCCAGCCCCAGCACGCTGGTGTAGAACAACACCGCCTCGTCGAACTCCTGCCAGCGCTGCACCAAGTTCACGTGATCGATCCGAGCCGGCTGCACGGCGCCTGGTCCCCCAGGCAGCGACTCTCCGTGCTCGAACTCCGCGGTCCATTCCGGCTCGAGCCCGTCCCCCGGCGAGGGGCAGAGGAAGATCTCGGTGCCGTCCGGTGCCCGAACCGCCTCGAGGGCCACCTCGCCTGCGTAGGTACGCCGATATACCGGCGCAGCCTGCAGAGCCTTGGCGCGGGCGACCGCGCCGCCGAGGTCTGAGACGTCGAACCCCAGGGCCGCCAGATGCGGTTGCTCATCGCGGGCGTACTGCTCGTTGAGAACTACTCGAGCCTGGCCGGCGGACCAGAGCCGGACGGGCTTGGTCCGGTGCTGCCCGCGGAAGGTGAAGCCGAGCTGGCCGAGCGTCTCCTCGACGGCACTGGTGTTCTCCGCCTTGATCTCCACGAAATCCAGCCCGGCCGGGCTCGGCGTACGCGGCAGCCTGACCAGACCTTCGCCGCCGGCTGCGGCCGGACTGCGGCCGGCGGCCTGCCGCTGCGCCACCTGGTCCTCTAGCCAGACAAGCGAGCGGCGGGCGTGGGCCGCGGTCCCGGCCACGTCGGTCTGCCGGAATATGTCGTTGAAAACCTCCAGCGACAGCGGGCCGGAATAGCCGGCGCACAGCACATGGCTGACGAAGGCGGCGAGATCCCAGGCGCCCTCACCGGGAAACAGTCGGTAGTGCCGGCTCCAGGACAGCACGTCCATGCTCAGTGCGGGGGCATCGGCAAGCTGGAGATAGAAGATCTTCTCGCCCGGGATCTTCTCGATGCCGGCGGGGTCGTGACCTCGGGAGAGGATGTGAAAGCTGTCCAGGCACAGACCGATCCGCGGGTGGTCGGCACGCTCGACGATTCGCCACGAGCGCCGGTAATCGTCCACGAACCGACCCCACGCCAAGGCTTCGAACGCCACCCGTACGTCGTAGGCCTCGGCTAGGTCACCGAGTGCCCGAAGCTGGTTGGCGGACACCTCGTCGGAGTCGATGGTGGCGGTAGCCACGTTGCTGCAGACCAAGATCGTCTTGATGCCCATCCGCTGCATGAGGGCGAACTTGGCTTCGGCCCGGCGCAGGTTGTCGGCAAGGAGCTCAGGCGTAACACCCTCGAAGTCACGAAACGGCTGGTAGAGGTCGAGGCTCAGCCCCAGCCGCTTGGCGAGGGCACGGATCTCCTCGGGACCGGACTCGCTGACAACCAGGTCGGGCTCGAAGATCTCGACGCCATCCAAGCCCGCTGCGGCACACGCGTACAGCTTCTCGACCAGGCTGCCGCTGAGGCAGACGGTGGCGGCGCTGGTGCGCATCTTGCCTCCTGACGGTGTGTACCAAACAGTACATTACCTCTCTGTCGACAGCATCGATGGCCTAGAGTTGCCCCATGTCCACGCTGGCCAAGACCGACCGGGTACGCGACGCGTCGCGTACCCGCGCCGAGCTGCTTGCCGTGGCGACTCAGGTGTTTGCCGAGGACGGGTACTCCGGCGCCCGAGTGGATGAAATCGCCGAACGCACCCGCACCACGAAACGCATGATCTATTACTACTTCGGCGGCAAGGAACAGCTCTACCTCGCCGTTCTCGAGCAGGCCTACACCACGATCCGTGAGGCGGAGAACAACCTTCCGATCGGTGACCTGGCTCCCGTCGACGCCCTCCGGAAGCTGGCCGAGCTGACCTACGACCATCACCGCGAGCACCCCGACTTCATCCGACTGGTGTCGATCGAGAACATCCATAATGGGGAATTTGTCCGCCGGAT
>Ga0307295_10000357_pt1 | contig 9872 bp, 9 predicted proteins | sample ER_DNA_152_FD_194481 | JGI IMG/M metagenome (GOLD analysis project Ga0307295, IMG submission 194481) | Bulk soil microbial communities from the East River watershed near Crested Butte, Colorado, United States - ER_DNA_152 | ecosystem: Environmental > Terrestrial > Soil > Floodplain | place: USA...
GGCCAAATCACTGTCGTTCCTGACCACCCGCGTTGGTTAACTCGGCCCGCCAACTCATGGCGGCGTGAGGCCCTGCCCAAGTAGTCTTGCGACGTGCGAGGCACCTCGATCGGGGCGGCCGCGCGGCGCTCCGAGGCCAGCGAGCCGCAAGCCGAACGAATGCGCACCAGGGTCCGCCTGCTCGTCCAACTGACCACCCGTTACGGCCGCTACCGCCGCGGGCTGGTCCAGGCGGCCAAGAGCCTTACGCCGGAGGAGGCCGCGGTCCTCGCGGACCTCGAGGCACACGGCCTCGATGTCAATCAGCTCCGTGACGTCCTCTGGGGCGGCCATGTCCTGGTCGACGACCCGGAGCTTTACGAGCGTTGGCGATTTCCGAAAGTCACCCGCGAACGACTTTCCAGTCACCACCGCACGGTGGACAAGCAGACCTATCCAGATCTCGGCATGCACGGACCGCTGGTACGCGAAAAGCTGCATGGCCGAACTGCGACCGGTACCTGGGTGCAACTGGAAAAGACCCCGGCCGCTTTCGGGGCAGGACACCGGCTGCCGACGTGGAACGACGTACAGCACTTGGCGGATTTCATCGTTTACCGGATCACTAAGCGCAATGTTGGGCCGTGGGGCCTTTCCGGGGTCACAGAACGGCGGCCGATGTATCTCTCGCCGCAAGTGAGTATGACGGTGCCGCTGCTGGAGGGCACTTCGCGACTGCTGACCAGGACACTGTTCCGGCTGGACGCCGAGGACCAGGTCGTCCAGGACGCAGCTGGTCCCCAGTCGAGTCTCGTACGCCGATTCCTTGGACCATTGCGGGAGGATCCTCTGCTCGAGCTGGTACCGGGACCAGGGCGCGGTCGGGGTCGCGGGCTGTTCGGTAACTCGCAGGTGTGGGTCAGCGAGACCGGAGCGTCCGCGGCGCGTCGACAGCTCTCGAGGAAAGGCAAGTCAGGCGATTGGACGCTGCCGAAGGTGGTAGCGGCCCGACCGGTCGAAGTAAGGGTGGGGGACCAACGCCTGCGCTTATTGTGTCGAGTCCCGGCCAGTGTCGAGAAGGCCTCATGACCGAGACCCAGTATCTCGGCATACCACCGGGCCTGATTGACGCAGTGCTCCACCTGGTGAGCACCGGCCCCGTGCCGCTGGGGGGTTACACGCTGGCCGAAATGGTCGCTGTTGATGCTGTCGTCGACTTTCTCGACGAGATGCCATCCGAAGAGGAGGTCGGTGAGGCCGTACGGTCCCTGGCCGCGCGGCAGCTTTTGGTTGCCACGCCGGACATGGACCGCCTCCAGGTTCGAGGCGATCTGGGCATCGCCGTGGTGTTTCAGCAACGCGCCCACTCGGTTGTCGATGCCCGCGTGACCGGCACCGAGGCTGGACACCCGTGGCGTACGCTGCTGTTCCCGCAGCCTGACGGGGTCGCCCTCGAGGTACTCATTGACGCGCTCGGCGTACACGAGCTCTCCCTCCGGCAGACCGACGACGCGCTTCGCCGGCTGCGACATCGGCTCCCGAACGGTGAGCCGGAGCGGGACTCCGCTAACCCCGACGAAGTGCTGGCTGCCGCCGAACAGAGTGCACTAGTCACAGTGACGCAGTACTCCACCTCAGGCAGCACAGAGACCGCCGAGCTGAGTGCTGACATAGTCCTGGCGAATCAGGGTGACAGGCTGTACGTCTTCACCCGCGACCCCGATGACGCGGAGCGGCTGGTTTCTCAAGGGCTCGATGATGACGAAGCCATCGAGCTTGTTCGCGGCCTCGCTACACCGGAGGGTAAGGGCGGCGACGGGCAATCCAGCGCCGAGCAGCCGTCCGGCCGCCTCGCCAAGATGCGCACCACGATCATGAGACGCCTCCGCCGCGACCAGCCACAGAGCTCTGCACCGACGTAGCAGTGGCTACCGGTGGTCAGCAGCTCCGCAGGGTGTAGGTCGTTGTCGCTGGAAGCACAGCCGTACTCGGGCTGGAGATAGCCGTATCCGTTGAGGCCGCTTCTCCATGATGGCTGGTCGCGCCGAGGTAGAACAAATTCCCGTAGACCTGAGGGCGTGGTCAGGGATGATGCTTCTTGAGGTGCTGAAGCAGAGTGGCGCCACTCCAGGTTGAGACCACGAGCGACCGCCGCAGTGTGTAAAGCGGCGCCGCAGGATCGAGTTTCTTCGCCCCCAGCTGGAAGGCGGTCTTGTATCCGGCCTTCTTTAGATGCGGGAACGCCTTGCTACTGACCACTCCGTACGGGTATGCGAAGTGCTCGACCGACTGCCCGCTGGCTTTGCGCAGTGTTTCGCGGCTCTGATCAAGCTGGATCTTCCAAGCGTGGCCGGAGAGGTCGTTGACGGCGTGGTGATCCCAGGTGTGCGATCCAATCGTCATGTCGGCGTCGGCCAGTCGATGAATGTCTCTGGTGCTCATCCACCGCGGCTTGTCCAGCACAACTGTCATGACGAAGAAGGTGCCCGTCATGCCGCGCTTCTTGAGCTGTGTCAGTCCCTCATGAGCCTGGCCGGCGCTTCCATCGTCGAAACTCAGAATGATCGGCTTATGCGGCAGCGCCGCGCCGGTGGTGAGATGGCGAAGGTATGCGGTGGGACTGATGGTGGTCCAGTTGTCCTCGGCTAGTGCGTCCAGCTGTGCCCGAAAGTATTTCGGCGGGCAGATCAGGTTGATTCGGTTGTACTGGCTGTCGCCGCTGCTCCAGTTGCGTAGCTGGTGATAGCACAGCACCGGTACGGTCGCCCGTTTGATGATCTCCTGAGCGCTGGCCGGTTTAGGGTGCGGTCTGGGCTGCACGGACGTGATTTTCGGACTTGGCTTCGGCGTCGCTGGGACAGGGCCGGTGGTGGTGCTACTCGATAGATCGGGGGTCCGGCCTGCGGTCTGCGTGCTGCATCCAGTGATCGCGAGTCCAACGGTTCCCAATGCACCGGCGAGGAAAGTACGGCGATCCACGGCGGCCCCCGTTCACAACTGAGCTTGACCCGTCAAGCCAACCGAGGTGAGCTCCAGCCGTCAACCTGCGAAGCAAATTCGACTTAGCTCAGTTCGGCGATCGCTGCAGCAACTTCAGTCAGTTCGGGGTGCCCATCCTCTACGAATTTGGCGAGGTCGACCTGCAGGTAGTGCAGCTCTGCAAGGCCGGTATCGGGATGACCGGCGCGGGCGATCCACTCGGCTAGCTGCCGGCGAGTGCGGAATGTCTCGATCGACCGCGTCCCTTGGATTTTGAGGCGGTCGCGCAGCAGATTGATCAGATCGAATACTGCGCCCTGCGGATCATCGAGCTGTCCGCGAAGTACAGCCAAATCCTGTCGGCTCTTGAGCGTATCGGGATGACGGTCCCCAAGGACTCGACGCCGTCGCCGGTAGACCGCCCGCATCTCGGCGTCCGCCTTGTTCAGATCGCCGATCCGGCCGCGGTACTGGGCCAGGATGTGCTGCATGCGCAACGTGTTCGGGTGGTCGGGCCCGCAGACCCGAATCCAGTCGTCACGCTGATCCAGCAGCTGCATTAGCGCGCGATGATGGTCGCCTTGGCCGGTCCAGACGGCAAGTTCCAGCCGCGTTTTCAGCGTGCTGATGTGATCGTCTCCCAGAACCTGGAGCTGTCTTTTGAGTACTTCGGTCAGTAGTTCTGCCGCTTCAGCGTGTTGGCCGGCCCGTCCCGTCCAGACCGCGTGCCTATATCGGACACGTAATGTCAGTGGGTCATCGGGCGGCAGCGTCTGCTCGGCGTAAGTAATGAGCTGTGCCAAATCGCCACAGGCCGCATTGACCTGGCCGGACCAGCCCTGAGATATTGCCAGCTCCATTCGAGTACGGATCGCACGCCGCTCCGCATCCAGTCCGGCGCCGCAAATTGCATCCCGTAGCGCCGATAGTTCACGAATGGATCGTCCGATTTTTCCCTCCTTGCGGTGCCAGACGCCGCAGGCGTACTGCACCTCCTCGACCGCCGGATGGCCGCTGACCAGCATCGGCTTTATCTGGTCAGCCAGCCGTTCGAAGTAGCGCGCGGCACGGTGTGGACGGCCCGTCTCGCCGAGGCTCCAGCCGAGCCGGATCAAGACGGGATGTACGCCGGCGGGTGACGCGAGGGCTTCCCCGCGGAGCCGGTCGAGCCATATCGCGTGGCCGCGCAGGTCCAGATTGCGACGCGGGTCGTTCTCCACAGTGCCCCACAACTCCATCAGAGCGTCCGCGGCAGCGACCACCGCCTCGGCGACCGCCGCCGGACCCATATGAAGCCGGGTCATTCGGGCAGTCAAGGCATGCATCTGGACCTCGCGGATCTTCAACTCAGTCCCGGTGTCGTACCGGGTGCAGCCGACCAGGCTGTACGACTCCAACGCCCGCGTGGTCCAGGTCAGGTCTTCGATGCTGATCAGGCCGTCGTCTCTGCGGCCTTTGCCAGCCAGGAAGCGGCGTACGGCTTGGGTGGTCATGATCTTGGCTGGCACACCGGCTGGGTTGAGTACTGCGATCATCAGCGCGGCCCAGCTGGCCAGTCGTGTTGGATCGCGCTGTTCGGCCCGATCCAGAGAAATGGCCCAAGCTGCAACTAGCGGCTGTTCGTACCCTTCAGCGGTCTGCTCGGCGGGAAACAGACCTTCCAGCCCGTCCAGTTGATTGGCCAGGAGGTCGCGGTAGCCGGCGCACGTGTAGCGATTCTCCAGTAACACGCTCGCGGCCAGAGCGAGGGCAAGCGGTATACCGCCAAGATCGCGCACCAGGCCATCCACCTCGTCGAACGTATGACTGACCATCTCGCCCGCTTCCACCGCAGGACCGAGGCGGCCGCGCAGATAGCGCTGCCCCTCGCGCCGTGTGAAGCCTTCGACCAAGACAACATGGCGACCCTCACCCTCCATGTCCCTACCGCGGCGGCGGGTCAGCCAGAGCGTGCGGCCGCGAGCGCCACCCGGCCACAGACCCCCCAGGTCGGCCGGATCATCGACGTCATCCAGCACGATCCACCAGTCGAAGTCCGAGCGTCGCAGAGCTCGCATCAAAGTCCGAGCGGAGTCCTCAAGGTTGCCGGGATCAGGCGTCGCGAGGCGAAGCGCCTGCGCGGCTCGCGCATACGCCTCAAGCACCGCAAAGCGCGAAGCGGCATTGCTGATCCAGATCACCTTGTCGGGAGCAAAGTCCTCCAGAACCGCAGCCGCGAGCTGGCTCTTACCAACTCCAGCGGGCCCGGACAAGACCAGCGGCGGACGCCCGGGCGTCCGGAGGATCTCGGTCACCTGCTGCTGGACCTCGCGTCGCTGGAAGCCACTGGCCAGCAATGGCGGTACATCGGCGAGGAAGGTGTCTGCCACAGGGACGGCCGCTGGGCGCAGTACCGTACTGGACACCAGGTCCGCTCGTTGCTGCCGAGTCGCGGCGGACGGCTCCGGACGGGCGTAGGCCAACAATTCGCCCGCGAGGGTGTCTGCGGTGAGATCGGGTCTAGGGTGCGAGCTAGTCAGGCCGCGCGCGAGGTTCGCCACGTCAACGCTGCTGAGCGCCCGGGTCCCGTTGAAGTAGTCGGTCAGCGCGTTCATCCAACGCTTGAACTGCCGCGCCACGTCCGGGTCTGCCTCACGCCTGGCGACCAATTCGGCCCACGAGAGTACGCCGTGCCCAGTTTCGGCCAGCCCAGTTTCGGCCAGCAGCCCGCGCAGCATGACCAGCCCGATCATCACATGCTGGGGCACCAGCAGCCCCTCACGCGAGGCAAGGCCGCGGCGGCGGAAGAGTTCGGCCTCTTCGATCTCGTGCCACACCGGCTGAAAGTTCTCAACTAAGACGCAGAGCAGGCGATCCTGGCGGGTCAACGACTCGGCGCCGCCCTTTGCTGTTAGTGCGCCCAAAGGTCTCGCCTGCTCAGCCAAGAGCGGACCTCCTATCGATCCGGCATAAGTCCTGCTGATTCCCCCTGTAATCCGTAGCAAATCCGCTATTTGCTGAGTGCCAATCAAATACCGCCTTGAGGCGTCGAGACAAGAGGGGAGGGCATTCAAAATGCACCGTGGAAACGCTTTATGTGCCCTGAGCCCGTCGAAGGGCACTCAGGCTTACCTGCGACATGGCCTCCTGGTCATTTCCGTGACGCTGCTCGGTTTGCTCCTCGGAGCTTGCGGGATCGGTACCACGAACATGACATCAGCGACTGGAACGCGGTGTCCTGATGCTGTGCAGCAGCTGGTCGATTCGCGGGTGACGCCGGATCTGGAGATCAGCTTGGTGGTTGACGGCTCTGGTTCGTTCATGGGTGATCGCGCTGCGTCGCGACCCTTCGTCGTCCAACAGGTCGCCCTCACAGTCGATCATGCGGTCGGGGCGGGTGCAGCGCTTCGCGTGATCGTTTTCGGTGGGTCGGCCGGAAATGCCCGGACCGTTGTCGAGTGTCCGGTCATGGCGGTGCGCTACCGCAATGAGGCCGCTCGAGCGGCAAAACTTGCCCACCTCAAGCAGGTGGCACGCGATCAGGTCTGGCAGGCCATCGTGAGCGGCCGACCGCCGATGACTCGACCGGGTACGTCGGTCGTCGGTGGCTACGTCGCCCTCGCAGACGCCTTACCGCTGACCACGGGTCGGCGCGAAGCCGTGATGTTGTCCGACGGCATCGCATTGCCGGAGATGGCAGTGACGGTAGATCTGTCGAAATTAAGCAGCATCGGAATGTACGGGGTTGGGCAGACCGAGCCGCCCTCCAGTACGCGCGAGGTAGACAGACTGGCGCGCAGCTGGCGCGACTGGCTCGCCCGCCAAGGAGCTCGGCAGGTCGTGGTCTCCACTCAGGGCTACAGCTCGACCGAGGAGGTGGCGCAATGAATCCGCATCTGGTCACTGCTGCGGCCGACGAGGCGTACGTACCTCCAGAGGCACGAGTTGCCGATGTAGAGCTGAGCATGGCTACCGTTCCAAGTGCGCAGCAGGTGAGCGACTTGCTCGCCGGGCATCGTCACGGCGTACGCCGGACCCAAATCTCGTACTGGGACGGCAGGCTGCACACCCGGCTTGCACGGCGCGAGGCCCGGCAGCGTTACTGGGCTGCGGCCGTCGAGCGGAGTGGGCTTGCCGTGGAGCGTGCCCGGAGCAACCTTGCTGACACGCCAGCAGTGCGGCGACCGTACGGCCGATTTGGCGCCATCTTGGCCACCGGGCTGTTGATGCTGGCGAGCTTCTTCACCATTAGCAGCATTCTCGCGAGCGCCGACTTACCTCCGTTGGAGGCCTGGTTGCTGCCGCTCGCCTTTGGGCCGGTCTTCGTCTTGGCAACCAAGACCGCGGTTAGCACTTGGCTCTCTTCGGCCCAGTCTGATCGCTTGCCAACTCCGACTCACCGGTTGACGAGTTGGATCATCGGGCCATGTTTGGCTATCGCCTCGCTGTCGCTGGTCAGCGGTGTAGCTATGAAGAGCGTTGCGGTCGGCGCGCTGGTTCCCCTGACCGACGGGGTCAGCCAGTTGTCATCGGTGCTGATGTTCGCGGGACTGGCGCTAGGGGAGCTGGCAGGTGCTGCGGCCCTGGCCGCTCGCCAGCACAGGCCGGGCGCTCGGGCGTACACCGCAGCACGTGATCAGTACCGGCAGGGGATGATCATTAACGAGCTTGCCCACGCACGGCTGCGGGCGGCCGAGAGTTCCGCCGACGCGGCCGCGCATGCGCTCGCGGTCCATCTGGAGCGGAAGGATGGCCGCGCCCGGCTCGCCCTGGTCTCTGGCTGGACGCGGGCCGTGCAACACAGCCGCAATGGTGACGGACTACTCGGCAGAGTAGAGATCTCGCCCATCTCCATCACAAGACCATGACCATCGAGCATCCGACCCCGGTCGTCGTTATGGCGGGACGCCATCGAGCGTTCTGGATGGTCGTGCGGCTCATTGGCGTGCTGATTGCGCTCCTCATACTGCCGGTGCTGATCGTGCTAAACCTGTTGCTCTATCTGGTGATCTTGCCGGCCGCCGTGCAGGCGATCATCGGCTAGTTCGCGCATCCCAACGGTCGGGTGTCGAGGCTCTTGCTGTGGCGCTGCCACGTGGACATGTTAGAGAGATGACGCCATTGATCACGAAGAAGGCGACGTACCAGAAGAAATCGGCTGCGTCGAAGGACGGTACGACAATCGGTTTTCGCCAGCTCGGTCACGGTCCAGGGGTGGTGATCTTGCACGGCGGCGCACTCGCCTCACAGCACTACATGAAGCTGGGTGCCGCGTTGGCCGAGGAGTTCACCGTCTACATTCCGGATCGACGCGGCCGGGGAATGAGTGGACCGTACGGGCCGCACTACAGCATTGAATGTGAAGACGAGGACCTCGACGCCATCGTCACTGACACTGGTGCGCAGTACGTCTTCGGAGAGGCGGACGGTGGCTTGTTTGCGTTGCACGGGTCGCTGGCAGTACCGGCGATCCGTAAGGTCGCGGTCTTTGAGCCGGTGATCTTCGTCGGCCAACCGGGGCTAGACGACTTCAAAGAGGTGATCAGTCACAGCGATCTTCGATTGGCGGGCGGCGACATCGCTACGGTGATGGCCGGTCTGACGAAGGGCGCGCGAGATTACCGAGGGCAATCACTCGCGGCACCGTATCGCCTGCTGGAGTGGGCGCTGGCGCAGCCGGCCTTCTGCAAATTGCTGCTGTGGGTGGATGCCCGACTGGTCAGAGGCGACAATGTCGCGTTGCGCGACTTGATTCCCGCGCTGAAGCCGGAATTGGATCTGGTCCAGGCCACCGAAGGAACCATCGACCACTACAAAAACATGACCGCCGAGATCTTGCTGATGTGTGGAGCCGAAGCCCCGCCGCTTTTCGCGGGCACCCTGGATGCCCTGGAGAAGGTACTGCCGCGGGCGACTCGCATCGAACTCCCGGGAGTCAACCACGGTGCCGCCCAAGATCAGGGCGGCAGACCCGCGGTTATCGCCGACCAACTGCGGTGGTTCTTTCAGTAAGACCTCGTGCGTTAGGTCCCAAGCGTGGCCGCCAGTCTTCGCCGGAGCGGCGGTAGAGCGCTCATCGTCCGCAGCGTCCCTCGGAATATGATCCGGCCCAATCGGCTCGCCGAGCCTGCCTGCCGAGCGTTGCGCAACGAGCTCTTCACGGCCGCGAAGCCATAGTCCAGCATCCGTGCCTCGTACGCGTGAATGGCCGGGATGAGCGGCAGCTCGTTGCGGCTCACAGTGATCAACTGGCGGCGCAGCAGGTCGGCGTCGCGCAGCGCAGTGTTAGCACCGATGCCGCCCATCGGTGTCATGTTGTGGATGGCATCGCCGAGCAGCGTCACCGGGCCCGTCGCCCAGGCAGCGACCGGTGATGCGCTTCGGACCCGTACGACATTGACAGTGGTCGGATCCGAGCCGCTGATCAGGTTCCGCAGCCCCGGCGCCCAATCCGGGGTCTTGTCCAAGATCAGGCCCGCGAGCCGATCTCCGGGCAGCTCGCTCAGGCCTTCGGGGAACTGCCCGGCCGCGTCGGCGTAGGCCCAGAAGGTGTAGTCGGCGGTGTCGTCGAGGAGAAAACCCGATGGCAGATCGCTACCTGCGCTGACCGTGCGGTGATTGTGCTGCCACACGGCCGTGAAGAGAAATCCGCGCCTGGCGGGAATGATCATGTTGGCATCTGTAGTGAGCGCTGCCGGCAGCTTGACAAGGCTCTCTTCGGTCAACCGGTGCTTGCCAGCGACAGCGACTATCCCGGTGTCCTTGCGCTCGGCATGAGGCAGCAGTTGGCGGCGGACGCGCGAATTGGCCCCGTCTGCTCCAATGAGCAAGTCGGCGGTGTCGGAAGTGCCGTCGGCAAAGCAGGCGGTGACGCGCCCATCCGGCAGCACTTCGTAGGACTCGAAGGTCTTCCCGAGCCGGACCACATCATCCAT
>Ga0307295_10000362_pt1 | contig 9816 bp, 9 predicted proteins | sample ER_DNA_152_FD_194481 | JGI IMG/M metagenome (GOLD analysis project Ga0307295, IMG submission 194481) | Bulk soil microbial communities from the East River watershed near Crested Butte, Colorado, United States - ER_DNA_152 | ecosystem: Environmental > Terrestrial > Soil > Floodplain | place: USA...
AGAACATCTTCGCAAAGCTGGGCGTCTCGTCTCGTACGGCGGCAAGCGTGTTCGCGGTCGAGCAAGAGCTCCTGTAACGGCGTGAAATGACCATGTGGCTGCACCCGCTGAAGTTGGTCAAAGCGCGCGATGCGGCTGCGCGGGCCGCAGTCCTACCGTCAGGGCGAAGACAAACCCGATCCGATAGGGGGCAATCATGTTCATCGTCCTACAGCACCGCATCACGAACCCGCAGACAGCGTTCGCGCGGGGTCAGAACCTGCTCGACGGCAACGGCGCGCCGCAGGGCACGCGCGTCCTGCAGTTTTACCCCAGCCGAGACAGGAACGCCGTGTTCTGCCTATGGGAGAGCCACTCGATCGACCAGCTCCGGGAGTACGCGGACACCGTTATGGGCGACTCGAGCGAGAATTCGTACTTCGAGGTCGATGCTGAGATCGCGCGCGGTCTTCCCCGGCTCGTCGGCGCCTGAGCTGTCTCGTAGGGTCAGCTGCTCCAGAAGTATCTGACCGGACCGGAAAACCGGTCGCTCTGTGATCATCGCTGCCCGGTGAGCACTTCCATCTGCTCGATGATCACGCCAACAAGCGCGCTGTCGTCGCCGAGCCCGCTGTAGAGCGTCTCGATCACTCCTGAGACCGCGGTGGGCTCGTCGTCGGCTGCAAGTGCTGAAAGAGCGCGATCCGCGCCGGGATCTTGACCGGGGCGCCGTGGCCGCGCAGGTGCAAGATCCAGGCCGCGATGGCGGTGGCGCAGCCCACTGGCATGCGCCCATCGGCGCGTTCGGCAAGCAGCGGGGGGCATGATTCGCACTGGCAGCTTGACGGAGCCATCGGCGGCGATCCGGCTCAGGCACCTGGGATGCCGAACATGGTGAGCGCAACCGGGTCACCGTCACCCCGGCATCCCCGAAGAGGTTGTCCGCGCTGTCAACCTCACTATCTAGACCCCGCGTCGGTCGACATCGCCGCTTATGAAGCCGACCCGGACACCTTTGTGGTGCCCCACGCCGGGGAAGTCCTCTACCGGCTGAGGCTAGGTCAACGCCCTGGGGCACTGGGCGAGCCTGACGGCCGTGGCCCTTCGACGGCGGGATGGGACGGATAAGAGCGGCAGCTGCACATTGAGTGCACGTCCTCGGTCGTGCCCAACTTTGTGCCGGGGAAGCTCGGGTGTCATCATCGATGATCATCCGACGAGGAGAGCGCGACGATGGCATGGTCCCGGTGGTTCAGAATCACCGTCCGCGAGCGCCTGGCTCCGTACAACCTGCGCCCCGACGTGCTGGATGCCGCGGCGGCCATGGCCTCCGACCAGCGCTCCGATGTCTACGTGGCCCAGCTGCAGTCCTCTCTGACTGCCTCCGAGACCGTGCTTCGGATGATGGACGGACGGTACGCCGGCGTGATGGGCCTGCTCGTGCTCACCAGCGAACGCATCCTCTTCCGCTCCCGCCGCAGCGCTGGGCTGGCGTTCAGCGTGCCGCTGCGGGAAGTCCTTGCCATCGAGGCTTCCACCCGCAAAGTTTCTGGCACTGTCCGCGTCACCACGCCCGATGGCAGCCTCACCGTGGACCGGATTCTCGGCACCCAGGGCGAGATGCTCGCCGATGACGCCCGGGAGGCGATCCGCGGCAAACCTCGGCCAGAGCGCGATCCGTTGGAGGTTCTCGCCGAGCTCCGCGCGCTGCGTGACGGTGGCGTGATCAGCGCCGCGGAGTTCGAAATCCGCAAGTCCGCGATCTGGCGTGACATCTAGCCCGAGCCGGCGGCCGTGCCAGCCCACACGGCCGAGACCTATGCCGAGGAGGCAACCTTCCAGAGGTAACCGTCTGGGTCGCTGAAGTATCCGAAGTACCCCCAGCCTGTTGCGGCTGGTTCCTTCGCGACATCCCCACCAGCAGCGGTGGCCTGGCCGAGGACTTCGTCCACCTCTTCTCTCGAGGAGACAATGAAGTGGAATGAGACGCCTCGGAATCCCGATCCCTCGGGTGAAACTCCGGCGTCTTGGGCCGCCGCCTCCCGCTCGTAGAGTGCCAGCGAGGATGACCCGTCACCCAGGTTGAGCGACACGAAGGCCGGATAGTCCTGCTCGATCGCGCAGCCCAAGCCTTCCGCGTAGAACTTCTTGGACCGTGCCAGATCCTCGACACCGAGCATGATTGCGGTCACGTGCAGAGCCATGATTTTGTCCTCTCGAATCGTGCGTTGAACATCTCAACTTCTCTGACGAGGCGGAGCAGCACGATGTGACCGATGCGCGGTGTCGACAAGTGCGGGGCACTAGTTACGCGGTTCTCTGCTTCGGCGTACTGGTCGTGTCCGAAGACGAGTCTCGCGGCGGAGCGCTGGCGAGGATTCTCTCAACTTCCCGCAAGAACCCGTTGGGCGCTTCGGCTCCGAGAGCGTCCCCGAGGCAGTACCTGCGGTAGTCGCGACGCGCACTAGCTAGGGAATCGGGCCCGAGCACCTCGTCCAGAGCCGCAGGCAGCGTGCTGAGGTCGGGTTCGATGACGTAGGCAACGCGGGCCATAGGGATCGCCTGGCGAAACGCCGCGCCCTTCTGCTGAATCGCGACCATTGCCATAGGCTTCCCGGTCGCCAGGAAGTCCGAGGCAACCGACGACACGTCGGTGACCAAGGCGTCGCAATGGTTGAAGCAGTCGGGAATGTCCCACTCGGTCTCAGCAGCCCGACCGAAGACGTGCTGCCGACCAGTGGCCTTGTGGTCTGCGTTGAGCCGGCGTTGGATGTCCTGGGCCAATCCCGTCTGCTGCGGGTCGCGATAGGTCTGCGGATGCGGTCGGAAGATCACCGTTGCCCCGCGAGCGAGCAGCGCGTCAACAATCTGGGTGCCCAGCGGAAGCGATGAGTAGTTGGTGTTTGGTTTGCCGCCGTGCCAGGTCGGTGCGTAGAGCACCGTACGCGGCGCGTCAGGCGGCAGCGGCTCGTCCCGTGTCGCGATCCGCTCGATCTGTGGGCGCCCGACGATCGCGAACTGCTCGGGGCGAATCCTCACCCCATGCGCCGCATAGCGATCCACGCCTTGCTGACCGGAGACAAAAACCTTGTCAAAGGTGGAATGCCGGGCGCTGTAGTTGGCCGCCTTGTCCGAATCCCCATGGTTCAACCAGACGTGGGTAAGCCGCGGGAACCGCAACATGTCGACGTTCGCGGTGTGATTTTGGACGTAGAAAGCAGCCTTGAGCGAATCCACCACCAGATGCCAGAGCCGGCCGTGTGCGCTCTTGAGCTTGGGAAGCAGTACCGGTGCCGATGTCAGCTCTGCGATTTCAGGCACCGTGTGGGCATGACGAGTGATCACGATGAACCGACGATTGAGACGCTCGAAAAAAGGCAGCCACATGCCGAGCTGATAGCGCGCACCGTTGTGGGCGGCGTAGTACACGACGAACTCGGGTTGGTACTCCTGGAGTGCTTTGCGGACGCCAATCGAGGAGCTCCGGCTGATCATCAACGCTCGGATGGCGTAGGCGCTCATGATCAACACCGACATGGTGCCCAGGATGACGATCACCAGGTAGCACCACCCGGGGGCTCCGACAGCTGCCAGCACCACGCCCACCGCCGCCTCGGCGAATGGAGCAAGTGCCACAAAGGTCGGATCGAACGGTGGCCGCGGCACCTCGGGCAAGCCGGGCAGGTGTACGGCCACCGGTGTCGCCTTACTCATCAGCAGCCGAACGGTCGGCTCGGAGAGGATCGCGAGGATTGCGAGGCCCGTTGCGGCCCAGATCCAAACAGCATCGTCCGGCCGGCGGGCCAGATATGCCGCCGCGACCGCAATGACGACGATCAGCCGTGGCGCCGGATAGGTCGCCAACAGGGGACGACCGCGGCTCATGTCGCGACGCAGCAGCCAACCGAGGATGATCATCGACGCCACGCCCAAGGCGGCCCCCAGCCAGAAGACCGGCGAGTCGGCAGCGGTGAACATCACAACAGCGCCGATGACCACGCAGAAGTTGAAGAGGTTGCTGACGATGAGATCGACGACCCTTGACTGCTGGGCACCAGCGAAGGCCGACCAAGCGCCGATACTCGTGGTTCGGGCAGGCTTAGGTGACTCCATGGCAGGGACAGGCTATATCGCCATGGTCCGGACTTGGGCGCGTACCGCGAAGTGCCGGTGATCTCTCGCGCCGCCGGTTACGATGAGGTAGTGGCACAAGGTGATGGCCTGCTGAACCACGACATAGACCCCAACGAGCGCGGACCCCAAGATGCGTGTGGGGTTTTTGGTGTCTGGGCGCCGCACGAGGAGGTCGCCAAGCTCACCTATTTCGGGCTCTACGCGCTCCAGCACCGCGGGCAGGAGTCAGCGGGAATTGCGGTCAGCAAGGGCTCACAGATCGTGGTCTTCAAAGACATGGGTCTGGTCTCGCAGGTCTTCAACGAGGCGACACTGGACTCGCTCGGCAACGCTCACCTGGCCATCGGGCATTGCCGCTACTCCACGACCGGCGCGAGCGTCTGGAAGAACGCCCAACCAACCTTCCGCTCGACCGCGATCGGGAGTATCGCGCTTGGCCACAACGGCAATCTGACCAATTCGTTGGAGCTGCAGAGTTGGCTGACGGAGCGCGACAAGCATTCCGGATCGCTACTCCCCGGATCGTTGTCGAACGACGCCACCAGTGACACGTCCTTGATCACCGGGCTGCTGGCGACCTTCCCAGGTCTCAGCACTGAGGAGGCGGCACTGCAGGTGCTGCCCAGGCTGCGCGGCGCATTCAGTTTGGTCTTCATGGATGAGGAGACGCTGTACGCCGCGCGGGATCCGCAGGGCATCCGGCCGTTGGTGCTTGGCCGGCTGGAACGCGGCTGGGTGGTCGCGAGTGAAACCGCGGCTCTGGACATTGTCGGGGCCACATTCATCCGGGAGGTCACACCCGGTGAGCTGATCGCCGTGGATGCCAACGGCCTGCGTAGCCGTACTTTCGCCAAGGCCGAGCCGAAGGGCTGTCTCTTCGAGTACGTGTACCTGGCCCGGCCGGACACCATGATCTCAGGTCGCCGGTTGCATTCGGTCCGGGTCGAGGTGGGGCGTACGCTCGCGCGGGAATTTCCTGCGGATGCGGATCTGGTGATCCCGGTCCCTGAGTCGGGCACACCGGCGGCCATCGGATATGCCGAAGCCTCGGGAATCCCGTACGGGCAGGGGCTCGTCAAGAACTCCTACGTCGGCCGCACCTTCATTCAGCCGAGCCAGACGATCCGGCAGCTGGGTATCCGGCTGAAGCTGAACCCACTCCGAGATGTAATCGCGGGCCAGCGCTTGGTCGTCGTCGACGACACCATCGTGCGCGGCAACACGCAGCGGGCGCTGGTGCGGATGCTGCGCGAGGCGGGAGCGGCCGAGGTGCACGTACGCATCTCCGCCCCGCCGGTGAAATGGCCGTGCTTCTACGGCATCGACTTCGCCACCCGCGCTGAACTGATCGCCAACGGCCTGGACACCGAGGAGATCTGTCGATCCATCGGGGCCGATTCGCTCGGCTACGTCTCACTCGAAGGGCTCGTCGCAGCGACCCAGGTTGGGAAGCAGGCGCTCTGCCGGGCTTGCTTCGACGGCGTCTATCCAGTCGAGTTGCCGCTCAGCGAGCGGTTGGGCAAATCGATCCTCGAGGAGACAGCCGCCGACCTGGAGCCGGTGATCGCCGGAGCCGGCGCCTCCGATGCCCTCGCCCGTCCCTAACTCCCCACCGACTTGTCAGCCTCTCAGCTCGCTATGGCCTGCCGATACGCTGACAAGTCGGGATGAAGAGGTGGCTCTATGAGTGACCTGTCGGCGTATGCGGCGGCCGGGGTGGATATCGAGGCTGGTGACCGGGCAGTCGAGCTGATGAAGGAATGGGTCGCCAAGACTCGGCGTCCTGAGGTCATGGGAGGCATCGGCGGCTTCGCGGGACTCTTCGACGCCAGCGCGCTCGCGCAACGCGAGCATCCCGTGCTAGCCACGTCGACCGACGGGGTCGGCACGAAGGTCGCCATCGCACAAGCGCTCGACCGCCACGACACCATCGGCTTCGACCTGGTCGGCATGGTGGTCGACGACCTCGTCGTATGCGGAGCCGAACCGCTGTTCATGACCGACTACATCGCGTGCGGCAAGGTCGACCCAGAACGCATTGCGGCCATCGTGCAAGGGATAGCTATGGCGTGCACCGAGGCTGGCTGCGCGCTTCTGGGCGGTGAAACCGCTGAGCATCCTGGGCTGCTCGGGCCACACGAGTACGACCTTGCCGGTGCGGCAACTGGAGTGGTGGACAGGGACAAAATCCTCGGTCCGGATCGTGTGAAGTCCGGCGACGTAGTGCTGGCCATGGAGTCTTCCGGGCTGCATTCCAACGGCTACTCGCTGGTCAGGCACGTGCTCGGCAAGCAGTCGAGTTGGACGCTGGACCGCTACGTTCCCGAGCTCGGACGGACGCTTGGCGACGAGCTGCTGGCGCCGACGCGGATCTATGCTCGCGACTGCCTCGCGCTCATCGGAGCGGTCGAGGTGCATGCGATGAGTCATGTCACCGGTGGCGGCCTCGCGAGCAATCTGGCTCGAGTCATTCCCGGCTCATGTCGAGTGCAGATCGACCGTACGACATGGCGTCCCGCGCCGATCTTCGGACTCATCGGGCAACTCGGCGAGATCTCCCGACCCGACCTGGAAGCAACCTTCAACATGGGCGTTGGCATGGTCGCGGTGCTGCCGCCGGACTCGGTCGACGAAGCCGTTCGCCTCCTCGCTGGACGCGGGCTGCGGGCCTGGGTCTGCGGTTCGGTTACGACTGCCGGTGCAAGTAGGCTCGAGCCGGTAAATCTGTTCGGCCAACACGTTGGGGGATAGGGTCCCGCCGCTTTGCACCCTTGGGACCATTAGGTAGCCTTTCCCTCACGACATTAACCATTTGAGCCGCGGCAAGCCGCAGGCAGACAACGTGCGAGGGGGTCGACCCGATGGGGCGCGGCCGTGCAAAAGCAAAGCAAACGAAAGTTGCCCGCGAACTTAAGTACCGATCCTTCGATACTGATTTTTCATCGTTGGAGCGTGAACTTCGGTCAGGGTCCGAGGGCGGCCATGAAGTACCGCCGCAGTATGCCGACCTTGCTGAGGAGTACGAGGAGGACGATCCCTCGGCCGATGACCGGGAGTACGGGCACCTTCGCAAGTCAGGCTAAGGAAACGGCCCCCAATCGCCTTCCACTGGCAATAGCCTGGACCGCATGAGCCAGAACCCTTCAGAAATGCCCGATCAACCGAAGTCTCCGGCTGAGGTTGATCCGGCAAATCCCAGCGAGTCATTATCGAAGCCTTCGACAGCTGCCAGCGACAACGCCGCTAGTGCTGAGCCGACTGCTCCAGTGGGCGAGTCCGGTTCTTCTGGCCCTGAGGCCCCGTACGGATATGCCCCCCAGCAGAACTACAGCGATCCGTCTGCCGCCGGCCAGCCCGGGGCGTACGGCCAGCAGACTCCACCGCCCTACGGTCAGCCAACTCCTCAGGGATATCAGCAACAGAGTTACACCGATCCCAACGCCGGCTACCAGCAACAGGGCTACCAGCAGGGTTACGGCTACCAACAGCAGGGCTACCAGCCTTCCGGCGATCCCAACCAGCAGGCGTACCCGCAGCAGGGCTATCCGGCGCAGCAGTACGGCCAGCCTGGCTATCAGCCGCCGCCGTATCTCCAGACGGGCCAGGCGCCGGTGTCGGAAAGCGATGAGAAGACCTGGGGGATCATCTCCCACATCAGCATCCCGTTCTTCGGCTTCATCGGCCCACTCATCGCCTACCTGCTCTACAAGGATCGCAGTGCGTGGTTGAAGGACGTGACGACCGAAGCGCTGAACTTCTCGATCTTGTACAGCATCGCCTATGTGATCAGCGTGATCACCATCTCAATTGTCATCGGGTTGATCTTGTGGCCGGTGGTGTTCATCGCCGCGCTGATCTTCTGCATCTTGGGCACGATCGCAGCCAACAAGCACGAGTTCTACAAGTACCCGATCAACATCAGGTTCATTAAGTAGGCACTATGGGTGGGTGACCACCTGGAGTCCTGACTTCCTGGACGGCTACGAGACGACTGAGCTCGCACTCTCCGGTGTCGAGCCTGCCGCCGGTGAGCCTGGCGACGTCGACCTGGTGGCAACGCTGATCCGGAAGACATCCGATCGGGGTGGTCGGCGCGCAGTCCTCTATCTCCACGGCTGGAACGACTACTTTTTCCAAACCCACCTTGCCGACTACTTGAGCGAGATCGGCTACGACTTCTACGCCCTCGATCTGCGACGCTACGGGCGAAGCATGCGGCCGGGGCTGCTTTCCGGGTTCATCACCAACCTCGACGACTACTCACTCGAGCTGGATGCGGCGGCCGAGGTGATCGCGGCGGACCATGATCGACTGCTGCTGATGGGGCACTCGACGGGTGGATTGGTCGCTGCTCTGTGGGCGGCTCACAACGCCGAGCGTCTCGAGGGTCTGATCCTCAACTCGCCGTGGCTGGACCTGCAGGGCTCGGCGATCGTACGGACGCTGGGCACACCAGTGATCGACCGCCTGGGTAGTCGATCACCGACATCGGTGATCCGGCTGCCGGATCTCGGCTTCAACGCCCGCGCCCTCCATGTCAGCCTGGGAGGGGAATGGGACTACGACCTGACGTTGAAATCGACGCCCGGGCCGCCCATTCGCACAGGCTGGTTGCGGGCGATTCTGATCGGGCATCAGCGGATTGCCGGTGGGTTGCGGATAGGTGTTCCGATCTTGGTGCTCGCCTCGACGGCAACGGACTTCTCCCGGCGCTGGCATGAGGGGCTGCGCCTCGTCGACACCGTGCTGGATGTGGAGCAAATCGCGGCGCGGGCGGTTCGTCTGGGTCCGCATGTCACCGTGGTGAGGATCCCGGAAGGCCTGCACGATCTCACCCTGTCTGCGCCGCACGTACGCACGCAGGCGCTGGATGAGATCGGCCGGTTCGTCGAGGCGTACGTGAAACGGGGGCCTGCGCTGCTCGATGGGTCTGTTGGAGGGAGTGTCGCCACTGATTAGATGAGTGTGTGACTGAGATGCCTCATGTGGTGGTTGTCGGCGCCGGCTTCGGAGGAATATCGGCGACAGATGAGCTGTCCAAGGAAGGGTTCCGGGTTACGCTACTCGACCGGTTCCCGTACAACACGTTTCAGCCGCTGCTCTATCAGGTGGCGACCGGAGGCCTTAACCCCGGCGATGTCACGTACGCGCTTCGGTTCTTCGCCGCGCGTCACGAGGGTGTCCGGTTCCGCCGTGCCGAAGTCGTTGCCATCGACCATGATCAGCGAGAAGTGGTCGGTGACGACGGAGTCCGGATCGGCTTCGACTATCTGGTGATCGGCAACGGGATCACGACGAACCATTTCGGCATTCCGGGCGCCGAGGAATACACCATGTCGATGTATACCCGGGCGGAGGCGCTCGGGGTGCGCGACACGATCTTCGGCAGCCTCGAGATCATTGCCGGCAGATCTGATCCCAACACCAGCGGCTTCACGGTGGTGATCGTCGGCGGCGGACCAACTGGGGTGGAGATGGCTGGTCAGCTGGCCGAGCTCAAGACCGAGACGATTCCCTCGATCTATCCCGAACTCAATCCGGCGCGAGTCCACGTGGTGCTCGTCGAGATGACTGACTATCTCTTGGCGCCGTTCGACGACGCACTGCGCCAGTATGCGCTGAAGGAATTGATCAAGCGTGGCGTGGACGTGCGGCTGAAGACCGCGATCTCTGAGGTTGAGGCGGATCGTGTCGACTTCAAGG
>Ga0307295_10000364_pt1 | contig 9777 bp, 8 predicted proteins | sample ER_DNA_152_FD_194481 | JGI IMG/M metagenome (GOLD analysis project Ga0307295, IMG submission 194481) | Bulk soil microbial communities from the East River watershed near Crested Butte, Colorado, United States - ER_DNA_152 | ecosystem: Environmental > Terrestrial > Soil > Floodplain | place: USA...
CCTCAGCGCGCAGGCACGCGCCGAACGAGGCTCCTACATAGGCTGCATCGCCGGAGCCATGTCTCGGCAGGAATACCTCAACGGCCTCACCGCTGCCGGCTTCACCAACCCAACCGTCCGCTTCACCCACCAGACCGCGGACGGCATGCACAGCGCAATCATCCAAGCTGTCAAGCCCTCCACCGTGCGCCCTGCCGACACCATCACCGCGTCGATCCCCGCCCGACCGGTGTCGCCGGAGACAGGCACGACGGCCTCGGCGAAGCCGAAGGCGTCGCAGCTGGAAGCCACCACGCCCTTTGGGGAACCCGAGGCGACGATTGAGAGCTGCTGCGATCATGGCACTGCCGGGGTTTGCTGCACCGTCGAAGCGAAGAGTTCCTGCTGCGGCGAGGCCACCGCCGGTCTTCCGGGAAGCTGCGCGTGCCGGTGATCGACATTGAGAACGCTCACAGCCTCTGTGCATTTGCAGGGGTGGGATGAGGTGGTGTCCCGGAGCGGCAGACAGCTGCTGCCAGCGGAAGGTCTCGATGGCGCCTCCATGGTCTTGACCAACCTGCCGGTGGTCGTTATCGGCGCTGGCCCAGTCGGGCTGGCCGCCGCCGTACATCTGCTCGACCGCGGCCTGGAACCGCTCGTGCTGGAGGCCCGCAAGTCGGGAATAACATCGCTCAGTGTCGGCATGTCCGGCTGTTCTCTCCGTGGTGCCTGGCCCTGGACGCGGTCGCCGGTCGTCTGGTTGCCGGGTCGCAGCATGCATCGCCGCGCCAGGCCTCGACGCCCTCCCGGACAGCCGCGATCACCAGTCCAGCGACCGGGTCTGCCCAGCTCCAGCCCATCAGTGCGTTCAGCAACAGGCCGACGAGCAGCACCGCGGACAGATAGATGCACAGCAGGGTCTGTTTCGAGTCGGCGACCACGCTTCCGGAGTTGAGCGCCCGTCCGGTCCCGCTGCGCCCACGACAGCACCGACATCACCAGCAGCGACACCGCCGCCAGCGCGATCCCTACCGGCGAGGGCGCCGGTTCGCCGCCGCCGACCAGGTTGCGGACCGATTCGACGCTGACGTAGATGGCCAAGGCGAAGAACGACAGTCCGATCAGCCGCAGCGCAAGCCGTTCCCGGCTCTCCGGCACCGGATGGCGGAACTGCCACAAGATCACCAATCCGCTGCTCATCTCTACCAGCGAGTCCAAACCGAAACCGATTAGCGCGATCGACGTAGCCACCCCGCCGGCGGTCACCGCAACCACCGCCTCGACGAGGTTGTAGGTGACGCTTATTCCGGCCAACAGCTGCGCCCGCCGGCCGAGCCGGCGACGGTGGGCTGGTGACAGGGCCGGCGCGACTGTTGTGGTCACCGCTCGGCCTGCAGCGCGAGGATCGATTGATCGTGACGCAGCGAGAACAGCGACGCCCGCCCCTGCGGCCGCGACTCCACCAAGCCGCAGTCACGCAAACACGCCAGATGAGCCGAGACCGTCGATTGTGCCAATCCCAGGTGAGTCGTTAAATCGACGACCCGGTGGTCCCCAAGGGCAAGATGTCGCAGAATCGCCAACCGTGCCGGATCCCCGAAACTACGAAACAGACACGCGGCCGCAGACAACGCAGCAGACTCATCGACCTGCGGCAGCTCAGCAACGCTATCCATCGGTTTCATCGCCATTGCACGATGATCTCTGCCCGCGGATTTCGCACCCGCGTCCTCACCGGGTGCACCGCAAGTCCAGCGCTACTGTGGCAGCACACCGCATCTCTTGGAGCGCCCATGCAACAAGGCGACATCGCCGCAAAGATGGAGCGCGCCCGGGTTGATTTCCACTACCTCCTCGACAACGCCACGAGCGCGGAGCTGCGGGCCGGTACGGACGGCACCAAGTGGACGAATGAGCAGCTGCTGTTTCACATGCTGTTCGGGTACCTACTGGTCCACAATCTGCTGATCTTGGTCAAAGCCTTCACCCGATTACCGCGGCGCGTCTCCAAGGCCTTCGCGGCGACCCTTAATGCCGCCACCAGACCTTTCCACGTCGTCAATTACTTCGGCTCTCTCGGCGGTGCCCGCGTCCTCGGTCACACCCGCATGGAGCGTCTCATGGATGTTGTGATTGGCCGGCTGCAGCGGTCCTTGATAGCTGCAAGTGAGGACAGTCTCGACCGAGGAATGCACTTCCCGGTCGGATGGGACCCGTACTTCAACGACTACATGACCCTTCGCGATGTCTACGACTACGCCACCCAGCACTACGACCACCACCGATGCCAACTCACTCTGGCAGCGACGACAACAACGGAGAGAGAATCGTCCCCTACCTGAGCCCGCCGGTCGTGAGGAATAGCACGGGACCGGCAGCAGACGAACTCCCGAAAACCTCGTGGCCTGGGTCGCCCGCACTATAGGGCCGGGAAGCCGCATCCAGGTCGTGCGACGACTACCAACGGGCAGCTGGCATCTGAAGCACGCGCGCGGAAGCCTTCGAGGCCAACAACGGGACCGCTTTGCGGTGGCCGGGGCCTGGCCGGGTTCTTGATCACGTTGGCGCCACGTTAGTTCACTGATGACCGACGATGGGATGCGGCGCATACGGCTCTTCCAGGTAGTTGACCTCGTCCTCAGCCAGGGCAACGGACAGCGCGCCGACGGCATTTTCCAGATGCGTGATCTTCGTTGCCCCGATGATGGGCGCCACCACGGGCCTCTTCTGTAACAGCCAGGCAAGCGCAATATGAACGCGCGGAACCCCAAGCTTCTCCGCGAGTACTGCGACCCGCTCCACGACCTGTCGATCTGTTTCAGCGGTCGCGTCGTACTTGGTTTTTGCGATTTGATCGGTTTCGGACCGAAGCGTGCTTTCCGACGACCAGTCGCGCGTCAATCGTCCGGAGGCGAGTGGACTATATGGGATCACCCCGATCTTCTCCTCGCGGCAGAGCGGCAGCATCTCCCGCTCCTCTTCGCGATAGATCAAGTTGAGGTGATCCTGCATCGAGATGAAGCGTGTCCAGCCATGCTTCTCGGCGACGTGCAGCGCCTTCTGGAACTGCCACGCGAACATGGCGGAGGCGCCGATGTATCGGGCCTTCCCTGCCTTCACCACATCATGTAACGCCTCCATCGTCTCCTCGATGGGAGTTTGGTAATCCCAGCGATGGATCTGGTAGAGGTCGACATACTCCGTCCCAAGCCGATTCAGGCTCTGGTCGATCTCGCTCAGGATCGCCTTGCGCGACAGCCCTTCGCCATTTGGTCCCTCACGCATCTTGCCGTGCAGCTTGGTGGCGATGACGACCTCGTCGCGATCGGCGAAGTCCCTCAAAGCGCGGCCGAGGATCTCCTCGCTCTTCCCAATGGAATAGACGTTGGCCGTGTCAAAGAAATTGATGCCAAGCTCGAGCGCCTTCTTGATGATCGGCCGGCTGTTCTCTTCGTTGAGCACCCATTTATGAACCCAACTTTCCGCGTCCCCGAACCCCATGCACCCCAGGCAGATTCGAGACACGTCCATCCCGGTGTTTCCCAGCTTCGCGTACTCCATGTGACCTCCTCCGTTCTCCATTCCACACCGACGGGACCGATGCAGCGTCCAGCGGCTGCTGGTCCCGCCGCTCGGCCATGATCAACATTCAGCAGTGGACCAGACTTGCTACCCGAGGCTGCTCCAGGCCCAGTCGCGTGTTGGAGCAGTCGTTCGCTGGGGTAGTGGTGCAGCAAAGTTCGGAAGGGAGACTGGCGATGAAACTGCGCTGGATCGACTCCAAAGGTGTGACCGAGCGCGACCTCGGCGAGCTGAGCGCCCTCCTGCAACGCACCGACGGATTTCTCTGGCTCGACATTCCGGAATGGAGTGACGAGGCGGAAGCGCTGTTCGCGAACCAGTTCCACTTTCATCCGATGGCGATAAGTAAAAGCCGGAACCGAAATCACATTCCCCGAGTCCATGTGTATCCGCACCACGAGTTCATCGTCGTGCATGCACCGGAGATCGGCACCGGCGGCCACGTGCACTACCTCGAATTAGACCAGTTCGTCGGGGAGAATTTCCTGGTCACCGTCCATGGGCCGCTGAACCCCAAGGTGCCTTTGGAGTCGGCCCTGCGCGAGACCGAGGCGGCGGCGGCCCGGATGGATAGCGGCTGGCTGCCTTCGTCCCCGTTTGGCCTGACGTATGCGATCGTGTCCTCTATCGCAGATCGGCAAGCAGAGTTGGTCGCCGAGATCGCCGGTGAGGTCGGCTTGCTGGAGCAGCGGGTCATGGCTGAGGCGGAAGAGGATCCGCAGGAGTTTCTGGGCCAGCTCTTCGCCCTCCGACATGAGCTGTTGACGATCAAGACCATGGCCGAGCAGGGCGGCGAGATCTATCGGCGGGCGATCAAGCTGACCAGATTCGCCCCCCCTGACGGACTAGAGCTGATGAATGACGTGCTCAATCAGTACGAGACCGTCACCCACATCAGCGACTCACAGCTGCGGTTTCTGATAGGCGTGACCGAGTTCTATCGTGCGCGTACCGACACCAAGATGACCATCGCCGCCGAGCGGCTCGCCGTCATCGCTGCCCTGACGCTGCCGATCACCTCGCTGTCGTCGGTCATGGGCATGAACGTCATTGTCAACGACTCCACGCGATGGATATCGCTGATCATCTTGCTGCTGATCATGCTAATCATTTCCTTCGTCCTCCTGCGCTGGGCCCGCAAACAGGGCTGGTGGTGACAATCCGAGCAGCGCAGCCTCTGGCAGATTGCGTACGGGCCGACCGATCACGATTGAGGTGCAGAGCGTACGACGGGCGGTGGCCCGGACTGCCGCAGATGCGGCTACGCCGGGCGGTCGATGACGGCCGGATCATCACCGTAGAGGCCGAGGACGGGCTCGCCGTGCCGGAGGCCAAGTCGCGGCGTGTGTGCAAGCAGGAGCTTCGCTACAACTGCGGCACGCCGATCGTTACCGGGACGATCAACGGGCGGGCGACGTACGCCTGTCCGGGGTGCCAACCTGTGTGGGCGGGCTGACCGCCGATGCAGACGTTCACTCCGTACTCGGATTTCGAAGAGTCGCTGCGCACACTGGACCTGAAGCGGCTGGGCAAGCAGCGGGTTGAGGTGATTCAGATCGTACGGGCGCTGACCGTGCCTGGGTATGCCTGGTCCTCGCACCCGGCCGTGCTCATGTGGAAGGGGTATGAGGAGGCGCTCGGGCGCTACGGGCTGATCGCGTGCAAGGTGTGGACCGAACGCGGGTTCGGCGACTCCTGTGCGGCGACGATCGCTGCGGACCTGCGGGCCGCGGGGATCGCCGAGATCCGGAGTTACCAGGAACTGGCGGCGAACGACGCGCTGCCGCCCTGGCTCTTCGATGAGGCGGTGCAGCTGAGCCACCGCTCCTCGCTGCTGCGCAAGGACCCCGAGCACTATGGCCCGCTGTTCCCGCCCGACACGCCGCGGGACCTGGACTACATCTGGCCGGTTCGCTCAGCTGCGGTGATCGAGCGGGAGCTACGCAAAGAGGAGAACGCCCGGCGTCGCGCCCAGCGAACCGTCGAGAAGCTGGTGCAGGACATGGAGCGGGTCCGCAAGAAGCGCAGCGCGGCGGCCAAGCGTGGCTGGAAGACCCGCCTCGATAAGGCAAAGCGGGAGGCCGAGCGGTTGTGGGAGAAGGCCGGCGAGTAGCGCAGGTCTGGCGAAGATCGCACAACCCTTTCACGCCTAGGCCATTCGGGACCCACGCAGTGGGGTGTGCAGACCGGCTACCAGGCGTAATCCTCCGGCGCGGTCTTGCGACCGGGGAAGATCTCATCGAGGCGGCGCAGATGCCCCGGCGACAGGCTCAGCTCGACGGCAGACAGGGCGCTGTCCAACTGGTCACGGGTTCGCGGACCGATGATTGGTGCGGTGACCGCGGGCCGGGTGAGTAGCCATGCCAGGCCCAACGTGCCGGGTTCCACACCGACCTCCTCCCCCAGGTCCTCGTAGGCCTGAATCTCATCCCGATGCTCGGCCAAGCTCTGGGCGGCGCGTCCCTCGAGTCGCCGGACACCGGTGTTCTCCTTCTTGATCACCCCACCGAGCAGACCGCCCTGCAGCGGTGACCAGGGGATGATCCCCAGGCCGTAACGCTCCGCGGCCGGGACCACCTCGAGCTCGATGTCGCGTACGAGCAGGTTGTACAGCGATTGTTCGCTGACCAGGCCCATCAGGTTTCGCCGGGCAGCAGCGGCCTGCGCGTCGGCGATGTGCCAGCCGGCGAAGTTGCTACTGCCGGCATAGAGGATCTTGCCCGCCTGCACTGCAACCTCGATCGCCTGCCAGATCTCTTCCCAAGGTGTGTTCCGATCGATGTGGTGAAACTGGTAGAGATCGACATAGTCGGTCTGCAGCCGGCGCAGACTGGCATCGAGCGCCCGGCGAATGTTGAGCGCTGACAACTTGCCCTCGTTTGGCCAGTCCCCCATCTCGCCGTAGACCTTGGTGGCAATGACGGTCCGCTCCCGCCGGCCGCCGCCGGTGGCGAACCAGTTGCCGATGATGGTTTCGGTCTCGCCCGGCTCGCTACCGTAGCGGTTGGCGGTGTCGAAGAAGTTGATCCCCACCTCGTGGGCGACGTCCATGATGGCGTGTGCGTCTTCCTCGGAGGTTCTGGGCCCGAAGTTCATCGTGCCAAGACAAAGTCGGGAGACTTGAAGGCCGGTACGGCCGAGAGAGGTGAAGTCCATTCGGGCAGCCTTTCACCTTCGCGCAGTTGGGGGCCATCAAGGTAGGCCCGAGCTGTCTCAGGGTGGCTGGTCAAGTGCCGGGACAGGATACGGAGTTCTGCTGCTCGAGCGGCGACGGTTCGGCGTTGACGCGGTTCCCACGAAATTCGCTGGCTCAGCTGGAACGGTCAGCTTGCGGAATGTTGTGATTGAGTCGGAAAAGGTTGTCAGGGTCGTACTTGCGCTTCACCGACTGCAGGCGTCCTAGGTTCGCACCAAACGTGTCCCGAACAGACTGGTCCCCTTCTTCATACAGGCCGGGAAAGTTGAAGTACTCCCGATTACTCGAGAATGGCTCGAGCGCACGAAAAACCTCCCTTCCCCATTCGATGCATACTGCGTCATCCTCCGGGCTCTCCCAGTTGGCCTCGATTCCGATGAGATATGGCGCCGTACGATCACCGAAGGCAGTGTTCTGCGGCGGTACCCGGCTGAGGGCCCCACCGAGTTGCCAGACATCTAGGGTGGAGTGGTGTGACGGACTGGCTTCGTTGAGCCGGATCAGGGAGTCAATCGCCTCCGTAGACAATTCGTTGAGGTACCTGGATTTCCAGTAGTAGCGCATTTCGCGGGCCGGGTAGTCGGCGTCGAAGAAACGTTGCACGTCAAGGTAGGGAGTCGCTTCACTCAGATCAGCGATTGGTGAGCCGTAGTCTCGCAAAGACTGCAAGACGGCTTCACCCTCCTTCGGATCCCCGGCATACATCGCGAGGTAAACGACAATCGGTGCGCCGTGGTGCGCGGCGGGAATCTCGTTAATCTCTGGCGCATGCCAAAGGATGGCGAAGGAGCTGACTTCATCCGATGTTGCCTGGCTCCATTCGCGGTAGAACTGCAGTGCTGCATGAGCATCGCTTCCCGTACCCGGATGGATGACGAAGGCGAAGAACACGTCCCGGCCGATGGGATAGGCGCGGAACTCGAACGAGGTGACAACACCAAAGTTGCCGCCTCCACCCTGCAACGCCCAAAGCAAGTCCGCGTTGTTTCCCTTACTTGCTGTCACGAGTTCGCCGTTAGCAGTTACGACGTCGGCAGACATGAGACTGTCACAGCTAAGTCCGTATTTGCGGCGGAGCCAACCGATGCCTCCTGCCAGCGTCAAACCAGCGATTCCCGTTTCGGTGACGACGCCCATGGGCACGGCCAGCCCGAATACCTGCGACTCGTGGTCAAGGTCACCAATCGTGACGCCACCTTCTGCCCGGACCGTCTGGGCGAGCGGATCGACTCGAACACCTTTCATGGGGGATAGGTCAATTACGAGCCCGTTGTCGCACACCGCATTTCCAGCGGCATTGTGGCCTCCGCCTCGGACGGCAACGAGCAGATCATGCTGCTTGGCGAAGTCCACCGATGTGATGACGTCGGCGACCCCGACACACTGCACGATAAGCGCTGGGTGCCTGTCGACCATACCGTTCCACACGGCCCGGACATCGTCATAGTCCGGGTCGGAGGGCTGCACTAACCGACCTCGCAACACGTCCGCCAGAGCCCTGATGGCCTCGTCAGAAACCGTTGTGGCCTGCCCTTCACGCCTACGCAATTCGGTCTGAGACACTCCATCTCCGTCCTAGCGCCTGGTCGACACGACCCAGCCTATGGCCGTACAGGGCGCGCCGGCCCGCGTCGTCGGCCGCGTATGTGGGGCGCTTCCTTGCGCTCTCGTGGTCAGGTCGAGCAGACTGAGCCTGAGTTATTTCGGACATCGCCCCTCAGGAGGGTGTCCTTTGTCCGCATCCAAGCCGAGCGCTGAGGACCACAGCAGGCTGCTGCGCGACTACGCCGATGCCACCGAGCAGTTCAGAGCTACCAACGAGGTCCTCACCGCACTCGGCCGGTCGACCTCCGACCCTGACGCGGTGCTCGACACCGTCGTCGAAAGCGCTCGGCGGCTGTGCCGGGGTCAGACGGCCGCGATCTACCTGATCGAGGGTGGCGCCTTCCGCCTGGCGTCATCCGTCGGCCTATCGCAGGAGTACGTCCGCACCGTGACCGAATTCCCGATGGAGGTGAACCGTGGCACGGTGATCGGACGGGCGGCTGTAGAACGCCGGATCCAGAAGGTCAGCGACGTCCTCACCGACACCGAGTACATGCGCAGCGACGTGCAGCAGACGGGCGGCATCCGAAGTTCGATGTCGGCGCCGCTGCTGCTCGACGGCGAGGTAGTTGGAGGCCTATCCATATTCCGCACCAAGGTCGACCCCTTCGACGACCGGGAGGAGGCGCTGCTGGAAGCCTTCGCCGCGCAGGCGGCCGTCGTGGTTCACAATGTCCACCTGGTGAGGGCGCTGGAGGAGCGGGGTGCGGAGCTGGCTCGGCGGGTCGAGCAGATGCAGGCCTTGAGCGACGTCGGCCAGATGGTCGGCTCCAGCCTGGTGCTGGACGAGGTGCTGTCCAACATCATCAAGAACGCGGTTCGCTTCTCTGGTTGCGACGGCGGTTCGGTCATGGAATACGTCGACGAAGAGCGATGCCTCACAGTGCGCAGCGCGTACGCGAGCAGTCCCGAGCTGCTGGCGCGACTGCGCAGCACCCGGATCGAGCTGGATAGCACCCTGGTCGGCCGAGCAGCGCGGGAAGGCCACCCGATCGCCGTCCCCAACCTGGACCTGGTCGACCTCGACCCTCACCTCCAGGTCTTGTACGACGACGGCTGGCGGTCCGTGCTCGCCGTTCCTGTCCTTCGCGATGGGCGCATCATCGGTGCTCTCGTGGTTCGCCGTCGCACGCCGGGAGAGTTTCCCGAGGAGACGTTGGAGTTCCTTGAGACCTTTGCCAGCCAGTCGGCGATGGCGGTCGACAACGCCCAGCTCTTCCGCGAGCTGCAGCAGAAGAGCGCCGAGCTGCAGGTGATGAGCCAGCACAAGTCTGATTTCCTGGCCAGCATGTCGCACGAGCTGCGGACCCCGCTGAACGCGGTGATCGGATTCTCGGAGGTGCTGCTGGAACGCCTCTTCGGTGAGCTGAACGACAAGCAGGACGAGTACCTCCGTGACATCCTGAGCTCGGGCA
>Ga0307295_10000368_pt1 | contig 9761 bp, 8 predicted proteins | sample ER_DNA_152_FD_194481 | JGI IMG/M metagenome (GOLD analysis project Ga0307295, IMG submission 194481) | Bulk soil microbial communities from the East River watershed near Crested Butte, Colorado, United States - ER_DNA_152 | ecosystem: Environmental > Terrestrial > Soil > Floodplain | place: USA...
TCAGCCGGCACGCTCGGCCGGCCCCAGCGAGCATCCACGCAACACCTCCAACCATCAGGTGTTGCAACCACCGCATGAACCCAAGCGCGCTCAAGTACCGAAAATCCCGCAATGGTCGGAAATTTGACGCAAGACGAGGCTGCGTAGCCTGCTGGCCATGGAGCTGTTCGACAGCCTCTTCGATGACGAGACCTTGGTGCGCCGGCCCCAGACCACGGTGGCGGCAGCGCTGACCGGCCATCTGGGACTGCGCAACACGTACGGAAGCATGCTCGCGACGTTGGTAGTACCGGACCGTCAGCTTGCAGAGGTCGCTCGAGATCTTCCAGCTGGGGTCAGGGTTCCGGTAAGTGTGATCACCAGCGGCGGCGCCGGAGGCCTCCTGGGGTTGGTGCGGCGAGACCTACCAGGCATCGACATCGTGTCGGCTGAACCTGCACTGCGCGACTTTGATGATCTTGCCGGCAGTGCCGCTCGAGTAGTGTCTGCAGCCGCAGAACTCGGCAGCGATATCGCCATCTTCGTGGAGCTGCCGTACGCGCCGGGCTGGGATGCCGCCGTCGAGCTGGTCGAGGCGGCCGGCTTGTACGGGAAGATTGCGGCCGGCGAAGCCCCGTCGCGACAAACTGCCGAACAACTGTCGATCTTGATCGAAGCCGATCTGCCATTCAAGATCACCAGCCGATCCGCCGGTGGCTGGTTGCCGCTGCTGACGGCGGTCGATGCCCTCATCGACGGTGCGAACGTCGACGATGCCGCCACGCTCATACGGTCGGGCGACAATGATCAAGTTCGCACAGATATGTCAGCCTGGGAGCAGACGACGTTGTCTCGGATCCGCCGCCGGATACGCCGCCTCGGCACTGATCAAGTGGCGGATGTGTTCAACGCCTGTGTCGCAGTCGACCGGCCAAGAGGCAGCTAGCCCCCGCCACGGCAAGCGCCGCTCCGACGAGCGGCAGCTGCGGGGCAAGACCTCCGGTCGTCGACAACGCTGCCTCAACCGGAAGCTTGTTTCTGCCTGGCACGGGACGATAGTTCGCTCGCGTGGTAAGGCCCGCATCAATGCTTGTGTCGGCTGGGTTTTCATTTCCCAGCGCGAATACCGCGGTCACACCGGAGGGATCGGCATCAGAGTTCAGAGCGGCGTTATCGCCAGCATCGCTGCACGTGAACACCAGTCCGTCGGGCAACTTGCCGAACTTGATCTTGTAGTTGCCGGCCGGCAAGTCGTCGAAACTGTAGCGGCCGGTTTCCGAGGTAACGGTGGTGGCGATCTCGCTCGAGTTATCACCCAGGAGCTCGACAGCAACCCCCGCGACGCCATGGTCGCCCGCGTCGAGCACACCGTCGCCATTGTTGTCGCGCCACACCATGTCGCCCACCGAATACGCGCCGGCTAGCCCAGCGCTGATGGTTTGATTCTCGAAGTCGGTCGAGCTGGCATCGGCGTCGGTGACCGGCAGCAGATTTGGCGCTCCCGGCGCCAGCTTGAAAACCGCAGTCCGTCCGGTTGCTGGATCAGCGTCGGAATCCAGCTCCGGGTCGGCACCGGCCGCTCGCTCGGTGAACGTGCGATGCGCTGGCAGGCTCGTGAACTGGAGGCGATAGCGGCCGGCTCGCAGATTGGAGAACTGATAGCGACCAGCGGCATCGGTCGTCGTCGTGGCCACGAGATTGCCGGTGTCAGTAAGCAATGAGACGGTCGCTGACCCGCCCCGTTCATCAGGCTGCTGGATGCCGTCACTGTTCTGATCTAGCCATACCCGGTTACCTACGGCGTAGCGCAGCGGAGTGACGCCTGCGTCGATTGTGGGATTGATGTAGGCCGCTTCCACCCCGTCCGCTGCTGTCGCGGGTCGTACATTGGGCTCTCCGACGCCCAAGGTGAACGGTGGCGTCACGCCGGAATAGTCCGGATCGGAGTCGCCCTCCCGCTGGTCACCGACGGCGGTCGGAGTCAGCCGGAACTCCTCAGGAATCCCGGCAAAGCGCACCGAGTAGGTACCGGCCGGGAGATTGTCGAATACGTAGCGCCCTGATGGCCCACTGACGTTTGAGGCCACTACTTCACCGTCGACATTGAGCAGCTGCACGCTGATCTGCGTCGCAGGCGATTCGCCAGGATCCTGTACGCCCGACCGGTTGTCGTCGCGCCAGACGAGGTCGCCAACTGCAAAGCGAGCAAGCTCAGAGCGATCCGCGCCGCGTGATACGCCGGTAGCATCGGGCGGTGCTGGCTGGGCGAGTAGGCGGCCAGCGGCAACACCCATGCGAATCATCTGGCTATCCGCGGTCACATCAACCGTCGTACTTAGGGGTTGGAACGTGCTGCTCTCGGGGATCGGCGCTAAGTCAGCGAGTTCTGGAGGGATTTTCGCGACAACGAAATACCGCCCGCCTTTGAGCTTGCTTGTCGCCGGAAGCACAAACTTGCCGTCACGACCGGTGATCCCGGTAACGCTGGAGCCACCGGCGTCGCTGACAGCGATATCGATCCCGGCCTGTGGCTGATCAATACTGGCGCTGTAGTTGCCGTCGCGGTCGATGTCGCGGTTGACGATGACCGTCAATGTGTCGTCCGTGGGTTCGGCGCTTGCCGAGAGAGGGAGCGCCACCATCTCGACCAGTGTGATGCCGATGAATGTGATGAGTCCCGCCAGGATGGCGGCTGAGCGCTGAAAATGGCGCGTAGGCAGCACGACAACCCCATCGGACGTGGTCCCCGAGCCCGAAGGCTGCGGGTAAGAGCGCCCCGAACGCTCGACCTCGGCTCAATATAGTCAGACGCATTGCAGTGTCCAGGCTGTTCCAGCTATTTGCCTCTGAACCGTGACAGACCTGAGATATAACCCGGTTCAGCGCGATCGGATTACTTGTGTTCTTGCGGCCATGTCGTGCAGAGCCTGCCGCTTGGGATGCCATAGCGGGAAGAGCGCATCCACAACCGTGATCAAGCTCAGCAATGAGCTGATGCCGGGCAGCACCCAGATGCCGGCCCGGATGAAAATCGAGCTCCACGGCAGGGGGCCGGGATCATGGCCCTGATCAACCCGCACCACGCGGAGCCCGCAGATCAACTTCCCCGGTGTTGCCGATTTCCACCGCAAAAAGGCGACGTGATAGAGCATGGCGACACCGACAGTCGCCGCGGTCAAGATCAGCTGACTGCTAGCAGGGATCAGATCGGCTGGACTCAGCGTTGGCGGTGCGCTCCCCGACCGTTGGGCATTTACTACCGCATCGAAGTAGCTGGCAATTGCCGCATACAGCGATCGCCAGATAGGGAACGTGACAACGGTGACGATCGCCGAGATGATCGCGTAGTCGATGATCACTGCGAGCGCCCGCCACCACCACGAAGCGAGCGCAACGCCGTCGGCAGTCATGGTCGCTTGCAGCGAACTGGGCCGCGGTCGCGCATAGGCCGCCGGGCGGGTCAGGTTAGGTGAAGGGTAAGTCCCATACGAAGGCTGCCCGAAGCGTCCGGCGGGCGGGGCAGGCTCGGTTGGCCGCGTGTTGCGGGACCACTGCCAGCCGTCCCAGTAGCGTTCTTGTGCCGAGTTGACCGGATCCGGGTACCAGCCGCTCGGAGCGGCGTGGCGTCCGGGCGGGGCAGGCGGCGAGCCTACAGGGATGTCAGACACCTCTTAATCGTAGTGTCGTCTTGGCGCCTGCCCTCAGCGAAAGCACAGATGGTCAACGGCTGAGTACGGGTCGGCTATAGGGATTCGCACAGGCGAAACCCATCAACCACAACAACCATTTGTTGCAGTTTCGAAATGATTCGGGCTTCCTTCCAACAAGAGTGGGCAAGCCCGGGGTCTTTACGTTATACATGGACAAACAAGGCACCCAAAGCCAGCGGGTATTGAGCAAGGACTACTGATCAGCGTGAGATCAGCTGTGAATGCATGGGCCGTTGCAGCGACGCATCAGTCGAAGCGGTCGACCTGCCGACCTGTCCTGACTCCGACCGGGCCAACCTCTCACGCTCGTTTGTCGAAGCTGATCAAGCTCAGCATCACTGATCCGCGACGGCAAGGGACTGTGCGTTCGAGTCCGCTGGTACGCAATGCTCGTGTGCAGCCCGCATCCCTGCTGTGGCTGCACGATCGGCCTACGAAACGGCCATGAGGCCTCAAACCCCTGAAGAGGGACGACTGGGAAAGGAATGACTCTAGATGCGCTGGAATCGTAAGGTAGCGGCGGTTGTTGGTTTGTCGGCGTTGGTGGTGTCGGCTTCGGCGTGTGCGGGGGCTGGTGGTGCCGGTGGTGGTGGGGGTGGTGGTGGTGATAAGACGATTAATGTGTTGATGGTGAATAATCCGCAGATGTTGGCGTTGCAGAAGCATGCGGGTGAGTTTACGAAGGAGTCTGGTATTACGGTGAATTTTACTGTGAAGCCGGAGAATGAGATGCGTAATCAGGCGGCGCAGGAGTTTGCTAATCAGTCGGGCCAGTTTGATGTGGCGACGTTGTCGAATTTTGAGATTCCGTGGTATTCGAAGAATAATTGGTTGTGGCCGTTGGATGATATTCAGGCGTATAAGGATGATAAGGAGTTTAATCAGGCCGATATTTTCCCGGCGATGACGGAGTCGTTGAAGGGTCCGGATGGGAAGTTGTATGGTGAGCCGTTTTATGGTGAGTCGTCGTTTTTGATGTATCGGAAGGATGTGGCGGATAAGGCGGGGGTGTCGTTTAAGGAGACTCCGACGTGGGATGAGGTGGCTGCTGCGGCGGCGAAGTTGGATGGTGCCGAGTCGGGCATGAAGGGTATTTGTTTGCGGGGCCTGCCTGGTTGGGGTGAGGTGTTCGCGCCGTTGACGACGGTGGTGAACACTTTCGGCGGTACCTGGTTTGAGAAGGATTGGACGGCGAAGGTGAACGCGCCGGAGTTTAAGGCCGCGACCACGTTTTACACCGATTTGGTGAAGGCGCATGGTGAGGCGGGTGCGGCGCAGGCCGGGTTTGCTGAGTGTTTGACCGCGACGACGCAGAGCAAGGTGGCGATGTGGTATGACGCGACCTCTGCTGCGGGGAGTTTGGAGGCGCCGGATTCGCCGGTGAAGGGCAAGATGGCCTATGTTCAGGCGCCGGTGAAGATGACGAAGTCTTCGGGTTGGCTGTATGCCTGGTCGTGGGCGATTGAGAAGAAGAGCGCCAAGCAAGACAACGCCTGGAAGTTCATCTCCTGGGCCTCGTCGAAGAAGTATGAGGAGTTGGTGGGCGCCCAGGATGGTTGGGCGACGGTGCCGGCCGGGAAACGCCTTTCGACCTATCAGAACCCGGAGTATAAGAAGGCGGCTGGGGCGTTTGCTGAGGCGACGTTGAAGGCGATCGAGTCTGCCGATCCGGTGAATCCGGGTGTGCAGCCGCGGCCCACGATCGGTATCCAGTTTGTCGATATCCCCGAGTTCCCCGATTTGGGCACCAAGGTCAGCAACGATGTCTCGGCGGTGATCGCGGGCAAGAAGAGTGTCGATGATGCGCTCAACAACGGCCAGAAGCTGGCCGAGCAGGTCTCCAAGAAATACCAAGGCCAATAACAACGATCACCAGGACCGCGGCAGGCTCAGGCTCACCCGGTGCAGCCGGAGCCTGCCGCAGCCCTCGATCATTCCGACAACACAATCGGACAACACACACGGTGGGGCGTGGAGGTGTCGACAGGGCCCGGGGGCCATCATCGACAGCCCACCCTCACATCGTGACCCGCACATTGTGACCCGCACATTGTGACCCGCACATTGTGACCGGCACATTTTGGTAAGGAGGCATGGCGGATATGGCCACGACAACGGCGGCGCCGCTGGATGCTAGGGCTGAGGCCAAGGCAGCCAAGAAGGCGGCTAAGAAGAAGGAGCCGAAACCCAGTTTCAGCCAACGCTGGTTGGACAGGCAGGGCTGGAGCCGGCGGATACCGCTGCTGCCGGCTTTGGTGTTCATCATTATTTTGACCCAGATCCCGTTCCTGGCGACCCTGGTCATCTCGTTTATGAACTGGAACGCCAACTATCCCCAAGACATCGCCTTCGGCACCCTCAACAACTATGTGCAGGTCTTCACCGATGCCGCTTTACGGTCCAGTGTGTTCTTCACCATCGTGTTGACCGTCACAGTGGTGATCGTGTCGTTGGCGTTGGGGCTGGGCATTTCGTTGTTGTTGAACCGCAGCTTCTTCGGCCGCGGCATCGTCCGAACGTTTATGATCACACCGTTTTTGATTGTGCCGGTCGCCGCCGCACTGTTGTGGAAACACGCCATCTACAACCCCGTCTACGGCCTACTCAACGGCATCCTGACCTGGCTCGGCGGCCCGCAACCAGACTGGATCACCGACTTCCCCCGGCTAGCGATCGAGGTCCAGCTGATCTGGTATTGGACCCCATTCATGACCTTGATCTTGCTCGCCGGTCTACAATCTCGGCCCGGTGATGTGTTAGAGGCCGCCAACGTCGACGGCGCGAACGCCTGGCAAACCTTCACCAACATCACCATGCCCCACATGCGGCGCTACCTCGAACTCGGCGGGCTGCTCGGCTCCATCTATGTGGTGCAAACCTTCGACTCGGTGTTTGTCATGACCGCCGGATCCCTCGGCACCGCGAACCTGCCCTACACCGTCTATGAAACCCTCTACAGCGCCCAAGACTACGGTCTGGCCTCCGCCCAAGGCGTCGTCGTGGTGATCTTCTCCATCGCTATCGCCACCTTCTTACTGCGCACCGTCTCCACCTTGTTCGAGGAGTCCTAATGACCACCGCACTCGCCCCCACCCCCACCCAAACCGCCCAACAACGACGCCGATCCACCAACCGCGCCCGCAGCCTCGGCTCCCGCAGCGGCAACACCATCGCCGGCATCGCCGCCTGGGCCATCGGCATCCTCTTCGTCTTCCCCGTCTTCTACATGATCTTGACCAGCCTGCACTCAGAGGTCAACGCCTCCACCAACCCGCCCAGCTTCTTCGCCCCCCTCACCCTGCAGGGCTACAAAGAATTCTTCGGCGCCTCCTCCGGCGCCAGCCCCTGGCCACCACTAATCAACTCCGCAACCGCCTCCATCATCTCCACCATCCTGGTCATCGTGCTCGCCATCCCCGCCGCCTACGCCCTCTCGGTCAAACCCATCACCAAATGGACCGACGCCATGTTCTTCTTCCTCTCCACCAAAATGCTGCCCGCCGTCGCCGGCCTCCTCCCCCTCTACATCTTCGCCAAATACCTCGGCCTGCTCGACAACATCAACTACCTACTCATCCTCTACACCGCCATGAACCTGCCCATAGCGGTCTGGATGATGCGATCCTTCCTCGCCGACATCCCCGTCGAACTCTTCGAAGCCGCCGCCGTCGACGGCGCCGGCCTCATCCGCACCCTCCGCAGCATCATCGTGCCCATCATCTCCCCCGGCATCGCCGCCACCGCACTCATCTGCTTCATCTTCGCCTGGAACGAACTCCTCCTCGCCAACACCCTCACCAGCGTCATCGCCGGCACCGCACCGGTCTTCCTCACCAGCTTCGTCACCTCCCAAGGCCTCTTCCTCGCCAAAGTCTGCGCCGCAGCCACCGTCGTCTCACTCCCGGTGATCATCGCCGGCTTCGCCGCCCAAGACAAACTCGTCCAAGGCCTCTCCCTCGGCGCAGTCAAATAAAGGCAAGGACCTTACGATTGCGCTGAATCAAGCCAGCCTTGGTTGAGTCGAGCCGCTGCCGCGGCGCAGCAAGCGCGGCAGCATCGACCCAGAAAAGTGGTCAGGCTGCGTCACTGGCGGATGACGACAGCGCTGCGATGACTGTGTCGGCCGAGACGGGCATCGAGAACATGGGGAAGTCGTAGGTGATGGCATTGTCGTGCTCAGCCTGCGACGTGGCGGCGACGCAGTCTTTCAGAGTGAGAACGCGGTAGCCGTTCTCGTACCCGGTGCGCATAGTCGACTCAACACAGCAGTTGGTGAGGAAACCGCCGAGCACGATTGTCGTGATCCCCTTGCTGCGGAGAATGAAGTCGAGGTTGGTGCTCGCGAAAGTGTCGAGTCCGCGTTTGCCCTCGACAATAATGTCGCCGGTTTGCGGGGCGAGCGCGTCAACGATGGCCGCACCCCAACTGTCCTTCACGAAGGCGTTGCCGTCGACGACGCCCTTGAGAATCCCGTACGGGTGGGCGGAGATCTCGTTGTAGCCAGTGGCGAAGGTGATGGGCGCGTGCATGATTGTCGCGCCGGCGGCTCGAGCCGCCGCCACGAGCCGAACCGTGTTGTCCAGCATGCCGGTCGAGTCCATCACGTCAGCGACGGCTCCGTGGAGGGCGCCTCCGTCGGAGGTGAAGTCGTTCTGGTACTCGATCAGGACAACAGCCGTTGTCTTGGGATCAAGAGAAAGATTGTCGCTCATCGCCTGCCTCGCTCGCGCCTGAAGGGTCGGGGAACGGGAGCCGCAGCTTCCAACCTCCATTCGACCACCGGCATGGGCCGTCCGCAACGGCGATGGTTCCGGGTGAGCTACCTGGGCCGCTCGTTGAGCCGGACGCATGGCCGGCGCTTCCTGGGATCGGGCGTCCTCGTGTACCGGTTCACCTCGATCTCGCTTGGACTGAGCCGAGCCCCCGCGCTGGCGATCGCCCACGCCAAAGACCGGCAAAGCCCAAGCTAAGACCGGCAGCCAAAATGGTGAGCCAGGCGAAACCTACGCCGAGCGCTAATCGCTGCAGGAGGCCTCCGTACAGGGTCAACGCTGACAAGCCCTGGCCGAAAGCAATGCTGGACAGCACGAAGAAGATCACCATGAGCGCAGCCGAGATCGCCGAATAGACGGCCCAGCCGATCATCCGCACCTTTGCGAAGCGTCGCGCGAGGACGATGCAAGCGGCTGGCAGGGCGGTGAACACCGGTGTAGAGAACAAGTCGTGGAGCACGCGATGCAGGGAGGCCTGAAGCGCGATCGGCGGCGTACCGGGTGGGTATCCGCTGATCGGATCGGGATCAAAGAACCCGGCGCCTACCAGCCCGAGCCCAACCGCCATGATCAGCACGGGAACGGTACGGCCGCCACCGAGCAAGCGAACAGGTGATCGGACGCCCCAAGCAAAGAGGGTCACGAGGGTCCCGGTCACGATGAAGTTGAGGGCTTGCACCCAACCGGTTGGGCCAAACTCCAAAGAACTGACCGGGTGGCGCAATGGGTCGTAGCCGGGCCGAACCAAGCCCGCGATCGTGAAGACGAGGAAGAACAGCGGACCGGCCACCATCCCGCAGGCCAGAAATATGGAGGGCCGACTGGATGGCGTGGGCGGGGCAGAAACGCGATCCGCCGGGAGGCTCGATGGCTGGTGCGGGAGGGTCATGCTCGTTTCGGCCGCTGGGCACGGTGCTCGATCGCCGCCTTCTGAGCCGTCTGTTCAGCCAGCTGCTTCAGCGTTATGAGCTGCTTGCGCATCATGATCAGGTCGCCCCACGCCAGTAGGTGGAAGCGAACGTGCTCCCACGGGCTGGAGGGTTCGTGTACGAGCAGGCGAACGACGAGCCGGCTGCCGGAACCACTTCGTGCGATCACGCGGTACGTCAGAGCCACCAGGCCGAACCACCTATCAGCCGCCGGTACGGCGCGGATCGTGATGTGTTCGTCTCGAGCGAAGTCAACTAGCGTGCCGACTCCGAATCCCTGGCCTGTCTCCAGCCGATCCAGACCGGGCGTCAACACCCGCGGACTTGTCCGTCCTCTGTTGTCGATCCAGTCGTAGCTATACGGGGCCACT
>Ga0307295_10000373_pt1 | contig 9724 bp, 9 predicted proteins | sample ER_DNA_152_FD_194481 | JGI IMG/M metagenome (GOLD analysis project Ga0307295, IMG submission 194481) | Bulk soil microbial communities from the East River watershed near Crested Butte, Colorado, United States - ER_DNA_152 | ecosystem: Environmental > Terrestrial > Soil > Floodplain | place: USA...
TCCAACGTCAAGGGCATGGTCGACAACGCCAGCTCGCAGGGTCCGAGCTGGAATGCCGAGGCTTGGTCGAAGGGCTAAAGGGAACGCAAGGAAGCTAGAAGCGTTCTGAATCACCGGGTCCCGCCCCATGCGAATGGGGCGGGACTCGTTCATAATGAGGCGATCAGATGCTGACTTACATCATCAGAAGGGTTCTCTACAGCATCCCCGTGCTCGTGGCGACGAGCTTTTTGATCTTCACGTTCGTCTCGATCAGCGGAGACCCACTGGGCCGACTCCGGGCGAACCCGAACATCACGCAGCAGCAATTCCACTCGATCGAGCACAGCAAGAACCTCGACCGGCCGATTGTCGTGCGCTACGGCTACTGGGTGAAGGATGCCGTCACGAATCAGTTCGGGACGACACTGTTCGGCCAGCGAAAGATCTGGCCGGATCTGAAGCGGGTGATGGGACACACGCTGCAGTTCGTCCTGACGGCGATCATTCTCTCCGTCCTCATCGGCGTCTCGATTGGCGTCTATTCGGCCTTACGCCAGTACTCCGTGTTCGACTACACAACGACGACAATCAGCTTTGTCGGCTTCGCAACGCCTGTGTTCTGGCTGGCGCTGATGCTGCAGGTGGTGGTCGTCAACATCTTCTTGAAGTGGCACGTGCGCGTCTTCTATACGTCCGGCCTTTCGTCGCCGTTCGCGGGCCACGGCATCCATTGGTTCGTCGACCGCGTTCAGCACCTCGCTCTTCCGGTGATTGCGCTCTGCATCCTCGGCGTCGCCGGTTACAGCCGCTATATGCGAGCCTCGATGCTCGAGGTCCTGAACTCCGATTTCGTCCGCACGGCACGCGCGAAAGGCCTCATCGAGCGACGCGTGATCATGAAGCATGCGTTTAGGAACGCGCTGATTCCCCTGATCACGCTGGTGGCGCTCGACTTCGGCGCGATCTTCGCCGGCGCGATCGTGACCGAGACGATCTTCACCCTCGACGGTATGGGCTTCTACTTCATCAACGCCCTCCAGGCGAGCGATCCGTATCCGGTCATGGCCTGGCTGATGGTCGTCGCCACGATGGTCATCGTGTTCAACCTCATCGCCGACATCCTGTACGGCGTCTTCGACCCAAGGATCCGTTATGACTGATCAACCGCGCGTCCACGATCCGAATGCCAGCGGGCTCATGCTCGGCCCCGATGTCAACCTCGACGTGCCCGCCGGGGGAGGCCAGATGGTCGACCGCGCAGTGCCGGCGGATTCCGGCGTGCAGTATGAGTACGGGCTCGAGATCGAGGCGCGCAGTCAGTGGGGCTACGCGCGCAAACGGTTTTTCCGCCACCGCTTGGCGGTCGCCAGCGTGGTCGTCCTCGCCATCATCTTTGGTTGCGGCATCTTCGCCAACTACATCGCCCCCTATTCGTACAAGGAGATCCCGTACATCACGATCGCGGGGACGAGTGTGATCGACACCAGCCAGATCCTTGCTCACCCGAGTCGGCAGCACCTGTTCGGCACGGACTCGGCGGGCCGTGACACGTTCAGCCGCACGCTCTATGGCATTCGCACCTCCGCACGTGTCGGCATCTTCGTCGGCCTGCTTTCGACGCTGATCGGCACGATCATCGGAGGGCTCGCAGGGTTCTACGGCGGCTGGAGCGACAACCTGCTGATGCGGATGACCGACCTCTTCCTGACCTTACCCCTGCTGGCGGTCTTGCTGACCGCGTCGAAGTTCCTCGACAGCAGCACGCCGACCACGCTCGCGATCCTCATAGCCTGTCTGATCTGGACCAGTATCGCGCGCATCGTTCGCGGTGTGTTCCTGTCCCTGCGCGAGAAGGAATACGTCGAGGCCGCGCGCGCGGCCGGGGCCGGCGACCTCCGGATCATGCTTCGCCACATGATCCCGAACTCGGTCGGGCCGATCGTGGTGGCGGCGACGCTCACGATCGGAACCGCGATCGCGCTCGAGGCGACGCTCTCGTTCCTCGGCTTCGGCATCCGCCCGCCCACGCCGGCACTCGGCGCCCTGCTCGACGAGGGTCAGGAGGCGGGGCTCGACAAGTGGTGGCTCGTCACCTACCCGGGCCTCCTGATCGTGCTCATCATCCTCTGCATCAACTTCATCGGCGACGGGCTCCGCGACGCCCTCGATCCCACCCAGCGCCGCGTCCGTGCCTGAGCCGGTTCTCTCGATCAGGGACCTGGTCGTCGAGTTCTCCACGGAGGACGGCGTCGTCCAGGCCGTCGACGGGATCAGCTACGACCTCTATCCCGGAGAGACGCTCGGAATCGTCGGGGAGTCGGGCTCCGGCAAGAGCGTCAGCACCATGTCCCTTCTCGGGCTCATTCCCCAGCCGCCAGGGAAGGTCGTTCGCGGCGAGGCCTTCTACAAGGGGACCGACCTCCTCAAGATCTCGAAGAAGGAGCTCCGGCACATCCGCGGCAACGAGATCGCCCTCATCTTCCAGGATCCGATGACCTCGCTGAACCCCGTGCTGAAGATCGGGGCGCAGATCGGCGAGGCGATCAGGACGCATCATCCTGACGAGAAGGACGACCGGATCAAGGAGCGCGGCATCGAGCTGCTACGGACGGTCGGCGTGCCGAATCCGGACCGCCGTTACGAGCAATACCCCCACGAGTTCTCCGGCGGCATGCGCCAACGCGCGATGATCGCGATGTCGATCGCCAACTCTCCGTCGGTGCTGATCGCCGACGAGCCGACGACGGCGCTCGATGTGACGATTCAGGCGCAGATCCTCCAGGTGCTGAAGAAGGCTCAAGACGAGACGCACGCCGCGACGATCCTGATCACGCACGACCTCGGCCTGATCGCGGAGCTCGCAGACCGCGTGGTCGTCATGTACGCGGGCAAGATCGTGGAGCTCGGAGAGGTGCACACGATCTTCGAGTCACCACGCCACCCGTACACCGTCGGCCTGATGGAGAGCTTGCCGAAGCTGAACGCGGACGACGACTGGCTCCGGCCGATTCCCGGCCAGCCGCCGAGCCTGATCAGCCGACCCCCGGGCTGCCCCTTCCACCCGCGGTGCTTCCTCTCGCAAGGACGCATCCGCTGCCGTGAAGAGGAACCGCCGCTGCGACCGATCGGCGGCTCGTCGCATCTGACCGCATGTCATTTCGCCGAGGAGCTCGAGGGCCACACCGGGCCGCTGGTCGAGCCCGTGGGCGCGGGGGTCTGAGCTGAGCGAAGCAGTCGTCACGGAAGCGGTCCACGAGCGAGCCGAGGAGGGCCGCGAGATCCTCCGCATCGAGGGTCTCGTCAAGCACTTCCCAATCACCGCTGGAATCTTCAAGCGCCGCGTCGGCCAGGTTCATGCAGTCGACGGCGTCGATCTCTCGTTGCGTGCGGGGGAGACGCTCGGCCTCGTCGGCGAATCCGGATGCGGCAAGACCACGCTCGGGCGGACCGTGATCAAGCTGCTTCCCCCGACCGACGGCAAGATCATCTTCAACGGCCAGGAGATCACGGATTGGAGTCGTCGGCGCATGCGCGACGTGCGCCGCGAGCTGCAGATCGTCTTCCAGGATCCGTACGCGTCGCTCAATCCGCGGATGACGGTGCGTGAGATCGTGGCGGAGCCGCTGCGCGTGCACAATCTCTACAAGGGGCGTGAGGGCCGCCGTCGGATCGACGAGCTCCTGCGCACGGTGGGCCTGAGCCCCGAGCACGCGAACCGGTTCCCCCACGAGTTCTCCGGCGGGCAGCGTCAGCGCATCGGCTTCGCCCGTGCGCTCGCCCTCAACCCTCAGATGGTGATCCTCGACGAGCCCGTCTCTGCACTGGACGTGTCGATCCGCGCGCAGGTCGTCAACCTGCTCGAGTCGTTGCAGCGCGACTTCGGTCTCACGTATCTCTTCATCGCCCACGACCTCTCGCTCGTCCGCCACATCTCCGACCGCGTCGCGGTGATGTACCTCGGAAAGGTCGTCGAGATCGGGACGAGGGACGACATCTTCGAGCGCCCCTCGCACCCGTACACACAGGCGCTGCTTTCGGCGATCCCGATCGAAGATCCGGCTCACCGCGGCAGGCGAAAGCGCATCGTGCTCGAGGGCGACGTTCCGAACCCGGCGAACCCACCTTCCGGCTGCCGGTTCCGAACACGCTGCTGGAAGGCACAGTCGATCTGCGCCGAGGAGGAGCCCGCGCTGATCGACCGGGGGCAGGGGCATCCGAGCGCCTGCCACTTCGCCGAGATCGACAAGCCGCTCGACATTATCCCCGCGGCGAGCTGAGATAGGCCCGGTGAGGCGCGGACTTCTTCTGGTCGCGCTTCTCGGGTCGAGCCTCGCACTGACGCCGAATGGGTACGCAGAACCGGTAGCGGGACCCCAGCACGTCCTGGTTATCCTCGGCACCTGGGGACCGCAGCCGTTCACGCGAGCCGAGGTCCAGGCCGCCGTGTTCGAGCAGACGGACGGCTTCTACCGGTCCGAGTCGTACGGGACGGCATGGCTGACGGGCACGGTGACCCCCTGGCTACAGGCCTTCACCGGCCCGGTGACCTGCTCGGTGCCGGCGATCCGGACGGCTGCCGATGCCGCGGCGAGACGTGCCGGCTTCGTGGTGTCGTCCTACGACCGCGTGATCTATGTCCATCCGAGTGCGGGTTGCCCGTGGTCGGGTGCCACGTTCGCGCGAAGCGTGGTGCTGAACGGCGTGATCTCGCCCCGCATCATCGCGCACGAGCTCGGTCACAGCTTCGGCCTGCCGCACGCGAATGCGACCGACTGCCGCCGCCACTCGGTGGGGTGCGACGCTCTCGAGTACGGAGACCCCTACGACACGATGGGGAGCGGCGTCGGTGACTTCAGTGCGAAGGCCAAGGTCGACCTGGGCTGGGTCAAGCGCATCGGCAGGCCGGGTGCCAACGGCGTCTACACACTCGCTCCGCTCGAGACACCCTCGACTCGTCGTCAGGTATTCGTCGTCACGACCGCCAGTGACCAGTACTGGATCGAGGACCGCAGCAAGCCGGCACTGAACGAAGCAGGCGCTCAGGTCGCAGGCGCCGGGGTGATCCTGCACCTGAGCGCGAGCCCGGACCTTCGGGGTGGACCTGCTTCCGACTTTCCGCGGAACCTCCTCATCAGGAATCCGGCGAAGCGTGGCCACCCCGAGCTTCGCCCCGGCGACCGGTTCGTCTATCCCGGTGCGTTCAGGTTGACCGTGCTCAAACCCTCCTCGGCCGGAGCGCGCTTCCGGTTTGCGTGGACCGACACGGTCCCGCCGAAAGCGCCACGGTTCTCGGCCGCGATCGTCGACGGCAGGGTTCGCGTCACCTGGGAGGACGCGGTCGAGACCGGGAGCGGCGTCGCTCACTACGACGTCAGGGTCGACGGCGGCGCAGCGGTCCGCTTCGGTGCCGACCTGACCCAGGAGCCGATCGTCGTGGGGAGAGCACTGCCGGGGCAGCACACCGTCAGAGTGGTCGCGGTCGACCGGGCCGGCAACCGGAGCCGTCCCGCCGTCCGCCGCATCGAAACCCAGTAACCCCAACTGCAAGCGGGAAAAGGCGTCCAACTACGTGCACATGCGGATTCGCCTCTTGCTGATCGCGGCAGCTTTCCTGCTGCTCCTACTTCCTTCGCCGGCCGCCGCCGGGCCGCCGCCGGGCGGGATTCGGCTGGACGAAAGCTACGGGCAGTCGACGACGTATCTCTCGCGCTGCAGCCTCCTGCGCAAGGAGGTGATCTGGAATTGCTACGTCACCCGCCTGTTCGCCGACGTCGAGAAATCCAAGGACCCGGCGCACGAGTTGCCGCGGATCGACAAGAAGGTGCGCGCGGGCGGCGGCTATCTCATGGGCAACTGCCACATGATGATGCACGTCGTCGGCCGTATGTACGCGCGCGCTCACCACGTGACGTTGGCGAACCTCCAGCGCTACCTGCCGCGGTCGAACGACCCGGGCTGCTCGGCCGGCTTCGGCATGGGGATGGTGATGACACTCGGTGCGCAGATCGGGCGGCTGGGGCCGGACGGCGCAGTGCAGCTGTGCCTACGCGCGCCGACGCGCTTCCGGTCGTACACCTGTATTCACACGCTGGGTCACGCGTACATGCGGCTGTACCACGAGCAGTTGAAGTTCGGCATCCAGGCCTGTCGCGCCCTTCCTGCGCAGCAGGCACCCGACTGTGCCCAGGGGGCCTACCACGACTACTGGCTCGGGATCGCCGGGCGCGACAGTGCAAAACGGCAACGCAACGCCGTCACCACGGCACGGGTGCTTTGCAGCCGTGCGATCTCCAGTTTCGTCAGACCGTGCTGGTATCGCTACTTCCTCGAGCTGCCGCCGAAGAAGGCGCCCGAAAACGCTGCCGGCGTCCGCGGGCTGTGCGCAGGACTCTCCGGCGAGCAGCGGGTCGGCTGCATCGCCGCCGCATCGCTCATCACATCTCCGGATCCGTTCACCCAGCTGCGCATCTGCGCGCGGCTTCGCGGTGCCGACAGCGTGAGCTGTCTCTACGGGGTCAACGTCCAGAACCTGGCTGAAGCCCCCGGAGCCAGCCGGGTCAAGCTGATCGAGGGCTGTTCGAAACTCACGGCCAAGGGCCGCAATCCCTGCTACGAGTGGCTCGGGACGGCGCTGGCAGTGGTCACCAACGGCCGCTTCGCAGACCGTGCCTGCCCCTTCATCAGTCCGGCGGCCCGCGCCCCCTGCCTGGCTGGAGCGCGGCGTATGAACGATGCCCTGGTCAGCTTTAGCTAAAGCTTTTAGGCGATAAGACGAAGAAATGGCTAACTTCTCCTAGGTCAAGCCGTCAGAATTGAAGTGAGAGACGCTATGGGGCAGATTGTTTCCATCCTCGACTGTGAGCGCGTACGCGAGTCTGTCTCGGCGTCCGTGGACGGCGAGCTCTCGCAGGTCGAGGCCGCAGGGCTCGAAGCGCATCTGGCTTCATGCGAGTCCTGCCGGTTGTACGCAGCCGGCTCGGTTGAGACCGCCCGCCTACTGCGGAGTGCCCCACGCGAGGAGCTCGGCTTCACGATCGCCCTGCCGGCCCGCCGGTACGCACTCGCGCACAAGGTGCAGGTCGCAGCAGCAGCCGCTGCGATCGCAGCGACCGTCGGCCTCAGCGCCGTCGTCGGGACGCTCGGATCGGCGCGGACGTCGTCTTCCGACGCGCAGGCGCTCGCGGGTACCTCGGAGCCCGTCGCACTTCGCAATCCCGAGGCAGAGCTGAAGATGCTGGAGCGGGCGACCGAGCCCCGTTCCAAGCCCGCCTTCCGCGTGCGCCAGGCGCTCTAGCACCTCTCGAGTCCCGATAGACTTTCCCTGCAGGGAGCCCTTCGGCTTCCGCCTCTTCCTCTTCAAACACGTCGCCAGGAGACCCATGCCCGAACAGAGCGCCCAGAAGCCCGGCCGGATCGTCGAGATCAAGGGCGTCGTGATCGACGTCGTCTTCCCGGAAGGCCTCCCCGAGATCTACAACGCACTGCGCATCGACATCCCTGAGCAGGACGGGCAGGAGGCGCGCTCGATCATCGCCGAGGTTCAGCAGCATCTGGGCGACGACCGGGTCCGCGCCGTCGCGATGGACTCGACCGACGGCCTCGCGCGCGGGCTCGAAGTAGAAGACACCGGCGGCCCGATCTCGGTGCCGGTCGGCGACCTGACGCTCGGCCGCATCTGGAACGTGATCGGCGAGCCGGTCGACGAGAAGCCGGATGTCCCGAAGGACACGGAGCGCTGGTCGATTCACCGCGATCCGCCGAAGTTCACCGAGCTCTCGCCGAAGGTCGAAGTGTTCGAGACCGGTCTCAAGGTGATCGACCTGCTGGCGCCGTTCATCACCGGCGGCAAGGTCGGCCTCTTCGGCGGCGCCGGCCTCGGCAAGACGGTGCTGATCCAGGAGCTGATCCACAACGTGGCTCGCGAGCACGGCGGCGTGTCCGTCTTCGCAGGCGTCGGCGAGCGGACGCGCGAGGGCAACGACCTGCTGCTCGAGATGGAGGAGTCGGGGGTACTCGACCGCGTTGCGCTGGTGTACGGGCAGATGAACGAGCCGCCCGGAGCGCGTCTGCGCGTGGGGCTCTCGGCGCTGACGATGGCCGAGTTCTTCCGCGACGAGGGGAAGAACGTGCTCCTGTTCATCGACAACATCTTCCGGTTCACGCAGGCGGGCTCGGAGGTGTCGGCGCTCCTCGGCCGCATGCCGAGCGCCGTCGGCTACCAGCCGACGCTCGCGACCGAGATGGGCCAGCTGCAGGAGCGCATCACCTCCACGCAGACCGGCTCGGTCACGTCGGTGCAGGCGATCTACGTTCCGGCCGACGATCTCACCGACCCGGCGCCGGCAAACACGTTCGCGCACCTCGACTCGTCCGTCGTGCTGACCAGAACACTGGTCGAGCAGGGGATCTATCCGGCCGTCGATCCGCTCGACTCGTTCTCGCGCGCGTTGCAGCCGGGGATCATCTCCGACGAGCACTACGAGACGGCAACACGGGTCCAGGAGATCCTCCAGCGCTACAAGGACCTGCAGGACATCATCGCCATCCTCGGCATCGACGAGCTCTCGGATGAGGACAAGCTCGTGGTCTCACGCGCGCGCAAGATCCAGCGCTTCCTCTCGCAGCCGAACTTCGTAGCCGAGCAGTTCACCGGCACCCCGGGCGAGTACGTCAAGCTCGAGGACACGATCAAGGGCTTCAAGGAGATCCTCGAAGGCAAGCACGACGAGCTCCCGGAGCAGGCCTTCTACATGGTTGGGCCAATCGACTCCGCCGTGCAGAAGGCACGAGGCATGTCCGGCGACGAGGGCGAGGACAAGAAGGAGAACGGCGAGGCTCCGGAGGACGCCGCCGTCGACGAGCGCGAAGCAGAGCCCGAACCGGCCGGCGTGAGTGGCTGACGAGACGAGGAAATTCGACGTGTCGCTCGTGACGCCCGACGGCCCGGCGTTCGAGGGCGCGGTGGAGATGATCGTCGTCCCCGGCGCCGCCGGCGAGATCGGCGTGCTCGCGCGCCACGCACCGCTGATCGCGACCCTGAAGGCAGGCTCGACGCGGGTCTACCTCGACCGTCAGGCCGACGACGTTCGTGAGTACGCCACCGGTCCCGGCTTCTTCAAGGTCGAGCAGGACCGCGCGATCGCGCTTGTCGACGACGCGGTGGCGGCGACCGAGATCGACGACGCGCGGGCCCGTGAACAGCTGGAGTCGGCCCAGCGGGAGCTCGAGCTCGTCGAGCGCGGCGAGTCGACCGCAGACCGCTGGCAGCTCGAGCAGCGCATCAAGCACGCCGAGAACCAGCTCGAAGTCTCGGGCCGGGGCTAGCGCTCCACGCGACGAGCTGCGGCGCCGTGCACGGCCGCGGGCGTTGCTCGGAGGAGAGAGGAAAGAGCTCGAAATCCCGGCGGCACGGCGAGATCGTAACGGTGTGCCTGCTACCCTCAGTCGACCGGAAAGCTTTGAAAGGCAGCTTGGCGACCGGGTTAAAAAACGCCTAAAGAGCCCGTGCGCCCTCTACAGGCGACGTTCTCCTTAGGTCGAAGAAAGGCACTGGATGCAGGACGCACGCACACGACTCGAAGCCATCCTCCGGGAACGGATCGCCGTGCTCGACGGCTCGTGGGGCGTGCTCATCCAGCGTCAGCTCAGAGGCGAGGAGGCGTATCGCGGCGAACGCTTCAAGGATCACCCGCGCGACGTCGCGGGCGATCCCGATCTGCTCAACCTGACGAGGCCCGAGGTT
>Ga0307295_10000375_pt1 | contig 9678 bp, 11 predicted proteins | sample ER_DNA_152_FD_194481 | JGI IMG/M metagenome (GOLD analysis project Ga0307295, IMG submission 194481) | Bulk soil microbial communities from the East River watershed near Crested Butte, Colorado, United States - ER_DNA_152 | ecosystem: Environmental > Terrestrial > Soil > Floodplain | place: USA...
GTAGCGCGTCTCGTTCGCAACGAGAAGGTCAGGGGTTCGAGTCCCCTTAGCTCCACTTTGTGATGAGTCGAGACATCGTTCATATCTGAGTCGAGTCATCGTTCATATCGGACCGGCCATCTGCCGGGTGGTTTGTGTTGGTTGCGCCAGTAGTCGCGAATCTCCTCGTGCCGATGTCGGTTGGTCGCCCTTACCCTCAGACAGATATGACACTGGATGACGGCTCGGGGACTCGGGGCTCCAGCTCGGCGAGCAGCTTCTCGAGTGCTGCCTGGTCTGGCCCAACGAACGGGTTCCCATCAGGAGCAGTCCCGAGAGTATCGAGCAGTTGCGTCGTCGCGGCGTGCGCTGGCGGTAGGTGTGTGCAGAGCACGACCGACGGGTCGAGCTGGCGCAAGGGCTCGAGTGAGGCCCGAAACGCGGTCCGGTCTAAAGATGTCACCCAGGGGCTATCGATGGTCGCCCACAGTAGCTGTCCCGCAAGTAGATCATCGGCGGGCAGCTCCGATACGTCATCGACGCCCGCTTGGTCCACCGACGCCACAGGAGAGCCGAAGCAGTCAGATGTGAAACAGGTTCCCGTGCGCAGGTCGTAGAAGCCGGTCGTCGCGGGACTGTCGTAGACCGGCGGACGGAAGGCGGTCACGCCGCGGTCGCCGAGGTCGAGGGACTGTCCCGGGTTGAGGAGGAAGATCCGGTCAAGACCGATCTGGTATTCCAGCGACAGAATTCCCAGACCCAGGAATGTCGTGATCAACCTCGCAGCCGGCGCCGCTTCGAGAATCTCCATAAGGCTTCCGGTGTGGTCGCGGTCGGGATGGGTCAGATAGATCCACCGCAGGTCAGCTGGCTCTATCTGGGACCACAGCGTTTGAAGGAAATCCGGCCGGGAGGTGGGCAAGCCGCTGTCGACGAGCAGCGGTTGCTCAGCTTGCACTAGGTAGGCGTTGACCGGCAAGAAGCCGAGGCGGGGGATTGGTGCTACGTCGGTGAATGCCACGACATCAGCGGCCGGGGTGGATACGCGAATGCCCATTGCTGACCCCCTCTTAGAGGCGTTGGGCTTGACTTGATTTAGACACTGTATAACTATTACTAACGATGTCAAAGGCAGTTGGCGAGATGACATGGCGAGAGGCTCGCAGACAGAACGCTCGCGCCGACCTGCTGCGGACCGCTTGGGAGATGGTGCATGAGGGCGGGCTCGGCGCCTTGTCGTTACGGAAACTCGCTCATCGCGCGGGGATCACCACGCCAACTGTGTACGCCTACTTCGAGTCAAAGAACGCCATCCTCGACGCTATGTTCGGCGAGGCTGCCGAAAGCTTCGAGCGCAGCAACGCCCAACCGATCGAGGACGGTACTTCACACCAGCAGCTGGCGATCCATGGCCGCCGCTTCGCGGCCTTCTGTACCTCCGACGTGGCCCGGTTCCAGCTGCTGTTCCAGCATCTGATTCCAGGTTTCAGCCCTTCACCGGAGTCCTATGCCCCGGCTGTCCGCGCTCTCGACAGCGCACGGCAGCGGCTCGAACTGGCCGGCGTCCGCGACCCACGACATGTCGACCTGTGGACCGCGTTGATGACCGGTCTTGTTGATCAACAGATCTCCAACGATCCCGGCGGAGATCGGTGGATCCGGCTTATTGACGACGTCGTCGCCATGTTCCTTGCGCACTGCGGCACTGAAGAGGCCCGCAGATGATCAACACCGTACGCGCTCCACAACTATCCAAATCGGTTTCGCCGCCTGAATCGCGGCCCGAGTTCGATCAAGGAAGATCATGTCCAACCCAGCCCAGCCCCGCTTCCACCATCTGGCGATCACCGTCACCGACCTTGACACCAGTATCCAGTGGTATGAATCGGTCTTCGATGTCCATCCGATCCTGGACATCCCGCACCCCGGAGGAGTAGGAAGAATTCTCGCCGGAACCGACGGGGAACTGATGTTCGCCTTGCACCGACACGACGCCAACGACGGTCGCCTCTTCACCGAAACCACGACCGGGCTCGACCACGGCGGCCTCGCCGTCCCGTCCCGCCGTGACTTGGAACTGTGGCAGGAGCACCTGGAAGCCAACGGCGTCGTGCGCGCCGACACAGCCGACAAGCCGCTGACCCAATCACCGATCGCCGACGAACCCTACGCCTCGGTGCTGGTTTTTCGAGACCCCGACAACATCCAATTGGAACTCTTCGCCCCCGCCAGTCAGGAGGACTAGCCGTGATCGGTTGAGCCTGCAACAGGACGGCAGCTCGCCGATGTCGGTTCTGCCAGCACCGATGATCTACGCCGGGCCGTGCAGCGCGCCAACGACGCGCAGCCGGGCTGGGCGGCTACGCCGTACACCGCTCGAGCGGCGGTGCTGTGCCGGGCTGCGGACCTGCTGGAGGAACATCAGCTTGAGATCGAGGACTGGGTGGTGGAGGAGGCGGGTCTTCCGCGCTATTTCGCGGGTGCGCTGGGCGCCGCAGAGGAGTTCCGTCAGGCCGCCGCGCTCGCCAGCGCTCCCTTGGGTCAGGTTCTTCCGTTCGGTGCAACCTCACCCCGAAATCCGAGCCTGCTCGTAATTAATGCAGCGGCTAGGCTCAAACGCCAAGGACGCCAAATCAGATACCAACTTCCGGACCTGATACCTGATTCGCCGAGTCGACGTTTGTGCGAAGGGGAGATTGGATGGCTAGGCAGGTGCTCGTGACAGGAGCCACGGGTTTCGTCGGCTCCCACCTCACTGAGGCGCTCGACGCCCAGGGCTATTCAGTGCTCGCTATGACCCGACACCCCGATACGTACTCCGGGGCTGGTAAGCCAATCTTCGCTGATGTCTACGAACCTGCCAGTCTCAGCCAGGCGCTCGCTGACGCCGACGCCGCCTATTACCTAGTGCACTCGCTGTCGCAGCCGGACTTTGCCGAGAAAGACGCCGAGGCTGCCCTCGCATTCGGAAGGGCGGCAGCGGATGCGGGTCTTGAGCGGGTGATCTATCTCGGCGGCCTGGGCCGCGACGATGCGGACTTGTCCGCTCATCTGAAGTCCAGGCGAGAGGTTGAGCACCTGCTGGCGAGCGGTGGCGTCGCGGTCACCGTGCTCAGGGCCGCTATCGTCATCGGACACGGCAGCATTTCCTGGGAGATCACACGGCAGCTCGTCGCCCATCTTCCAGCGATGGTGGTGCCGAAGTGGGCGACCACCCGCACGCAGCCGATTGCGCTGTCGGATGTCATTCGCTATCTCATCGGGGTCCTTCAGCCCGAGGAAGCCAAAGCAAGCATCTTCGAGATCGGTGGGCCTGATGTTCTGACGTACGCCGAGATGATGCGGCGGGTGGCCCATCTGCATCACCACCGCCCACTGCCAATGTTGGCGGTGCCGCTGCTGACTCCTCGGCTGTCCTCCTACTGGTTGGCACTGGTGACCGACGTCGACACTGCAACCGCCCGGAATCTCGTTGACTCCATGAGCAATGAGGTCGTCGTCACAGACCACACGATCGCCAAGATCGTCCCGGGAATGCCACTAGGTTACGACGACGCGGTGAGGGAGGCGTTCCGACAGCGGGCCGCCGCCCAAACAAGATCGTGACTATCGGCCCACGGGAGATGATCGGGCGAGCGATTGACATCGTCCGTCCGGTATTGATCGATAAGGTCGAACGAGACCACCGGCAGTCCGACGCGGCGTTCCTGCGCCGTCGGATCGTTGTTGCGATCACACTGGCGCTCGGCGCCACTCTCTTGGGCCTTTCCTTCTCTGTGCGGCAGGGCGATCCGGCCTTTTACCCATTGACCATCGGTTTGGCCGCAACCTGGACGCTCGGCAGCGTGCTGTCCGGCCCACTTCACCTAGGGCACATCCACCTAGCCGGCAGGTTGCGGCGTCCCACTATCACTCCCATCGCGGTGGGACTTTTGCTAGCCGCTCTCTTTGTGCTGGGTGCTCTCATTGTTCGTACGATCCCCTCACTGGTCAGGCTCGCCGAAGACGTGCTCGGCTACGCCAGATTGGGAAACCTCTGGATCATCTGCGTGATCACGCTGGTAAACGGCATCGCCGAGGAGCTGTTTTTCAGGGGCGCACTCTTTGCCGCCATCGGCGTGCGACACGCTGTGTTGATATCCACGGTTCTCTATGTCTTGGCAACTGTTGCCGGTGGCAATCTCGTACTGGTCTTCACGGCTGCTGTCCTTGGAACCGTGGTGGGCCTGGAGCGCCGAGCCTCCGGCGGCATACTGGCGCCCATTCTCACCCACGTCACGTGGTCGCTCAGCATGCTGTTCGTCCTGCCCCCGCTCTTCGCCGCTGCAGCCTGAGTGACGAACGGCGGTCGGTACGACGGCGACACCAGTACCCGGAGAGGTGTACGACAGGCGCTCGGGCTTTCCGATGCCACGCGGCTGCGGCAATGAACGCGGCGTTGAAGATGTCACAACTTTGCCTGGTGGTTTGTCTACAAGGGAAAGCATCACGGAAAGGAAATATCATGCGAATCTTCGTTGCAGGAGCGACTGGGGCGCTGGGACGGCACCTCATTCCTCGGCTTGTCGCAGCGGGTCACGAGGTCACTGCGACTACGAGGACGCCCGGCAAGCTCGCGCAATTGCGCGAGGCGGGCGCGGAACCGGTGGTCGTCGACGGGTTGGATCGCGAGGGTGTGATCGTAGCCGTGTTAGCCGCAGAGCCGGAGGTGATCGTGCACGAGATGACCGCTCTCGCCGACATGCGGAGCCTGCGCAAGATCGACCAGGTGTTCGCCACCACGAACGAACTGCGGACCCGGGGCACCGACAACCTGCTGGCCGCCGCGGCGCAGGTGGGCACCCGCCGGTTAATTGTGCAAAGCGCCACGGGCTCGAACGAGCGTTCTGGCAGCCCGGTGAAGACCGAAGAGGATCCACTCGCCTCACGCTCGCCTTCCCCGTCGTCAGCGCGGGCGCTGGCGGCGATCAAGCATGTGGAGGAGACCGTACCGCTGACGGCACCGGAGGGAATCGTGCTGCGCTACGGCACCTTCTACGGGCCTGGCGCCTCGGATATCTTGCTGGATGTTGTACGGAAGCGGCAGGTGCCGGTGATCGACGGCGGCACGGGGATCTGGTCGTTCATTGAGATCACCGACGCCGCGGCCGCGACGCTCGCTGCGGTCGACCGCGGCGCGCCTGGGGTCTACAACGTCGTAGACGATGACCCAGCGCCGGTCGCAGAGTGGCTGCCGTACCTGGCCCAGGTCGCGGGCGCGAAGCCGCCGCTTCACCTGCCCGTTTGGCTCGGGCGGCTGCTCGCCGGAGAGTTTGTCGTAGCCCAGATGACCAGCTGGCGCGGTTGCTCGAACGAGAAGGCAAGAAAAGAGCTCGGCTGGGAGCCGCGGTACTCGAGCTGGCGGGAGGGATTTCGTGCCTGGGTCAGCGGATGACGTGTTCCTGGTAGCCATCGTGCAATGGCTGGCTGGCGTGGGGGCACCCGGCGTCTAGCGGATGGGAGAAACCCGCCCCGCGGTCGGGGTGTCTGCCAGCTAGGGATGCAAGCTCTAATCCGCAATCGTGAGATCGGGTCAACAACGGCCTAAGGACAGAGAGGTTGCGATGTCTTTAATCCGCCGACATCCCGTCATCACCTTCTTTCTTCTCGCCTACGCCCTCAGCTGGGGCGCCATTCCTTGGCAAAGCTTTTTCGCTCCTGGAGTGCTGGTGGCAGCGCTGATCGTCGTGCCCTTAACCGAAGGCGTCGCTGGGCTCCGCGCGATGGGGTTGCGGTTAATCCGCTGGCGTGTCAGCTGGATTTGGTACGTACTCGCGGTCGCCGTGCCTCTGGCGGTGAAGTTCGCGTCTATCGGGCTGAACACCGCTATGGGCGCGCCGGCGCCGCACATCGCCGAATTCACCGTCTGGTACAGCCTGCCGATGGCGATTGCAATCAATATTGTCAACCCGCTCAACGCCCAACTCCCTGAAGAGGCGAGCTTCCGCGGCTGGGCTCAGCCCAAGCTGCAGACCACCCGGACACCCCTCGCCGCTACCGTGCTGATGGCCATCGGGGTCACCATCTGGCACATTCCGCTCTTCCTTATGCCCCAGTTCGGGTCCAGCCCGATCGAGGCCACAGCCACCGTCGCGGTGACCTTCTGGTACGCCTGGTTGTTCAACCACGCCTCGGGCAGCTCGCTGCTCACGCTGATCGCGCACGCGACGGAAGGCACAATCGAGACGAGCACCCTATGGCAGTCCACCGCTGACACGACCCGTCTGACTTGGCTTTACTGCCTGGTCTGGTCCGTGGTCGCGCTCGGACTGCTGGTCTTCGACCGGCGCTTGTGGACCAAGCCGCCAGGACCGGTCGACGATCTCGATCGTGTTGATGCTCGGGTTGAGTCGAAGATGTGAGATTCCACCGCGAAGTGTGCTCAAGCTCCTCGATAGATTTGTGAGCAAGATCTGAGGTAAGACGCCGTTAGTCGAGATCGGATCATGCTGAGTGGTTGCCCTTCATCGTGAGCTTTTCGACCGGATTGTTCTCATCTACAACCCGGCCAATCCTCGTATCCCCCGTACGCTGGCCGAGGGCGTACGGGATGATCTTTGTCGCCGGTTGCCTGACTTTCCTGTTACCTTGCAGCCCACGCGTTTCGCAGGCCATGCACACGAGCTAGCCACCGCCGCAGCAGTAACCGGGCGACCTTTGATCGTTGCCGTGAGCGGCGACGGCGTCTACAACGAAGTCGTGAACGGCATCATGGACGTCGACGGCAGTAGCGCGCTTTCGGCGGTGGCGGCCGGCGGAAACGCCAATGATCACCGCCGCAGCACCCGCAGGATGCTGCTTGTCGCGGCCATCGTCGATGGTCGGGCCAGATATTTGGATCTACTGCGATTGACCGTGCGATCCAGTGATGTTCTGTGGAGCCGGTACGCCCATTCCTACATCGGCTTCGGACTGACTCCGCTGATGGCCATCGGCCTCAAGAAGGACAAGAAGGGAGCCGTCATGGAGCTGATCTCGGTCATGCGAACCTTCAACCGCCTAGCACCCGTCGAGATCATCCGTTCCCCAGGGGAGAAAGAACTGTACGACAGCCTCGTCTTCGCCAACGTTGCCCGGATGGCGAAATACGGACGCATCAGTAACTCAGGACGACCGGATGACGGACTCTTCGAAGTCGTGTCCTGTCCCCACCGCGGGCGATGGCGCATTGCCTTTATGGTCTTGCGAGCGGCGACGGTGGGACTAGGAAAGCAGCCGCGGATCAACCACTGCGACTTCACTATCAGCAAAGCGACACCCATCCAGATCGACGGCGAAGTCCTGCACGCGGACGCCAACTCCCACGTTGTCGTTGACTGCGTACCCCATGCCCTCACCACGGTCGGATAAATGAGCGCAGCGAGCGATCAATAGCTGCCTTACCGGATACGGTCGTGTTCAGTCTCGGTCGAAGCCGGTTCCAGGTCACCGATCCGGATGACCTCCTCAGCAATGAACGGAAGTTTGCGGTTGGTGCGCTGGGATTGGTCTTCCAGGATGGCAATGGCCTGATCGTGGGAGCAACCAAGTCGGGACATCAGAATCCCCTGAGCGAGGCCAACTCGGTGTCGAGCGATGACTGCCTGCGCCAGATTGTCACGCGCGTTGACATTGTGGATTGCCAGGCCCGCACTCCGGGCGAACAGTTCGGCTATGTCGCTCTGGTCTTCGAAAGCACTGCTCTCACGTGACCACCACATGAGGGTCGGCCACATTAGGGTTGGGGCATGGTCGTTGCGGGGCTCTGAGGGCACGATGAGAAGCGACCGCCAGGCTCGCAGGTTACTGAAAACAGGGAGGCCATCCCAGGGGCCGTCCTGGTCAAGGTCGTCGACGCGCCTGTACTGCTGTAGCCATCCATCCGCCGCGAGCGACTGGACTACCTGATGCACCCCGGCGACGTCAGGTTCGTCCACAATCTCACGAACGATCACGGGCCGCCATCGGCCGGATGTCCTATGGATGATCGCGATCCCGTCGGCAGAAATGATCGTCATTCCGTAGTCAGCGACGACTGAAAGCAATGTATTTACATTGGGCTGGCTTTGCATGATTTCGATCGCCTCGAGAAGGGCATAGGCGTAGATCAGGTCAGAGGCGCTGACGGAACTCGGATCGGTCGCTGGAGCGAAGACGTGGAATGTCTTGTTCAGTGACGAACCCGAAATGCGTTTTCGGGATTGCACGGACGTCATGGGAGAACCTTGAAGACGGTGACGCCTGGATACCCTGGCCGCGCGATTCCGCTCATCTCGGCGGTTCCAGGAGCGGCCGAGATGTCCCAGTCCGGGCTGTTGATGCAGCAAAACGAGTACAGCGCGCGCCGACTCCTTAGTCAAGACCGTACGACCCCGACGCGCACTGCCACGGTTACAACGCGCGACGTTGCGCAACGAGCGGGCAGAGGAAGGGGTCTCTTCCGCGCAGTCCCACGCTATTGAGATAGCGGATAACGACGCCGTACGACTGCCACAACGTCGTTTGGGTATATGGCACCCCTTCGGCTGCGCAGTAGGCGGCGACGAGGGGTTGTACCTTGCGGAGGTAAGGGCGGGCCATCGAGGGGAACAAGTGGTGTTCGATCTGGTAATTGAGGCCGCCCATCAGGATCGACATGAAGCGTCCGCCGCTGATGTTGCGACTCATCAGGACCTGGCGGCGGAGGAAGTCCAGCTTCAGTCGGGGAGAGACGAGCGGCATGCCGATGTGGTTCGGCGCAAACGACGAGCCGAGGTAGAAACCGAAGACGGCCAGCTCAATGGCGATAAAGGCGACGGCCTTGCCTGGCGACAACACCAGGAACGCGAGAGCGACGAAGCCGCCGAGGCGGACCAGCAGGAGGCTGAACTCGACCCATCGGCGTTCGACCGCGCCGCGCTTCACGACGCGCCGGAACCCTTCTGAGCGGAGTGAGAGCCCTTCGAGAATGAGGATCGGGAAGAAGTACCAGCCTTGGTGAGACACCAGCCACTTCATCAATCCGCTACGGGGGCGGGTTGCTTGTTCAGGCGTCATAGCAATGGCGCCTAAGGCGACATCGGGATCGGAATCGACCTTGTTCGGGTTGGCGTGGTGTCGGTTGTGCTTGTTTCGCCACCAGCCATAACTGATGCCGACGAGTAGGTTCGCGATGATCAGGCTGGTCCAGTCGTTCCATCGGCCGGACTTGAAGATTTGGCGGTGGGCTGCGTCGTGGCCGAGGAACCCTAACTGCGTCATGATGATCGCGAGCACAGCGGCGCTGATCATTTGCCACCAGCTGTCTCCGATCCAGATGAATGCGAGCACCCAGGCGGCCAAAATGACCAAGGCGCCGATCAGTTTGGTCCAGTAGTAGCCGTACCGGCGACGCATCAAATTCAAGTCGTGCACGCGGCGCGTCAGGGCCGTGAAGGAGCTGCCGGCTCGGGCGTTGGTGGCTGACTCGGGCACCGTCACCGGTGCAGGTTGGTCGAGCGTAGACGTCATAGCGGGAGTTCCGTTCGTAGCGGACTTCCCGGACAGAGTCTGGGCGACAGCGGAATTGCTTCGGGAGCCGCGGCGAGTTTACACGGCGTCTCCGGCCCCAGACCGACTGCGAAATGCAGTAACAAAATTCTACAACAGCAACTCCAGAAACCCATCCTGCTATGAGCGTTGCTCGAAGATCACCTTTCGGGG
>Ga0307295_10000376_pt1 | contig 9675 bp, 5 predicted proteins | sample ER_DNA_152_FD_194481 | JGI IMG/M metagenome (GOLD analysis project Ga0307295, IMG submission 194481) | Bulk soil microbial communities from the East River watershed near Crested Butte, Colorado, United States - ER_DNA_152 | ecosystem: Environmental > Terrestrial > Soil > Floodplain | place: USA...
TCGCCGGCATGCCCGCCAGACGGTGTCTCCCTCCGGCACGGCCTCATTGTGCCGTGCCGTTCAAGCTGCGGGCGTCGGAAATCGCGCGCCCGCCGTGCTGAGGAGGAGGGAGCAGAGGCGCTTTTTCCTCTGCGAGCGACGACGAAGTAGGCGGATTCGCAGCGCGCGATGCGCGAGCAGCTCTGGAAATCAAGCTGCGAGCGCCCGCATCATGACCGAAACCCACGTCCTCCAAGGTCGCCAGGTCTCGGCCAAAGCAAGGAGCTCAGCATCCGTGAGCTCATGATCAATCCCGTACGCCTGCTGGATCGCTGCTTGGGACCGAGGCTCTCCAACGGTGGGCGCGTCGGCATGGCCGCAGGCTCGGATCACGATCAACGAGCTGTAGAACGGGCCGATGCCAGGCAGTTGCTGCAGTTCGGCTTGGGCATCCTCGGGAGCCATTGCGCGCAAACGATCCGCATCCAGTACGCCGCGTTGCGCAGCCTGAGCCACAGCACGCAGCCTCGAAATCCTGTCTGCCGGCAATCCGGATATCGACTCAATTTCAAGCAGTGCGCTAGGCGTCGGTACGCACAGCGTCGCGGTGCCAGACAGCTCGAAGCTAGCTCCATACAGCTCCGACATCCTGGCCCGGAGCGTGATTCCCTGGCCGCGTGCTCGACGTGCGCTAATGATCGACCAGAGCGCAGCCTCGTACGGCGAGTAGAACAACGCTGGTCGGAATCCCGGTGCCTTCATATGGACCCGCGCCAGCACCGGATCGGACAGGCACAACTGATGGAATGCCTCACCATCGTGATCAAGCGATACGACTCTGGCAACTTGTCTGCGCAGTGCTTCGACTTCGGTGTCGCTCAGCGGATCCCCCAGTGACTGCACCTTTAACTCGAGCCGATCCCCAACCTGCTGTGCCGCCACGCCGACCTGGCGCTCATAGTCGCCATCCATGCAGAATGCCATCCGCATCACGCCGTCGAAGCTGTGCTCATCACGGTGCCCGAACCCCATCATGGCGATATCGCGCAGATCGAACGGGCCCACGATGGGTAGCTCTGTTGTTGTACTCGTCAAGCCCGATGTCATCATCACAACATCAGTCTGGGCGGCACCCCTGACATTCTGTGAGCTGCTCGAGCAATACCGACGCTCGCAGCCGCGGGAACTCATCGTCAGGTGCTCTCACGCCTTTAGCCTGAGGGAGTGCCAGCGCCGACCAGGTCCGGGAAGTGGTGGCGGAAGCCGTTGTCGCGGCTGGTTGCAGGCGCGGGAGTCGCCGGGCTGGCCGCCCTGGCAGGCGCTGTCGCGTTCCTACGGTCAAAAGCGTCCGGCCACATCTATGCCGAATTAGATGTGCCCGCCGCACCAGCGGCCCTCGTGCTCGGGGCGAAAGTCAACCCAGACGGCACACCGTCGGCGTTCCTGACGGCCCGCCTTGATCTCGCCAAGCGCCTCTATGACGCCAGATTGGTTGAAATGATCATTGTGTCGGGCGATCGTCTGGCGCCGGAGTTTGATGAGCCGGTCGCCATGCGCAATTACTTGATTAGGGCCGGCTTGCCTACCGAGAAGGTGATCGTTGACCCAGGAGGGTTTGACACCTATGAGTCTTGTCTGCGGGCACGACGAATCTTGAATCTCTCACAATTGATCGTCGTAACTCAGAGCTACCATCTCGTGCGCGCGGTTGCGACCTGCCGTGCCCTCGGTATCGACGCGATGGGTGTCGGTGACGATTCCGCCCGGCAGCACACCATCGCTTGGTGGCGAGGGGCGATTCGGGATCAGCTTGCCTGCCTAAAGACGATTATTGATCTTGTTCATCGTCAAAATCCAAAGTTTGACAAACTAAATATCTAAATCCAAAGTTTGACAAACTAAATATATTTGGCGGAATCCGCACCTTCACATATGGCTTCCCCTATTTCGGATGCGCCGCTCACTAGGCTAAACAGCTCGACCAGCGCTCGGACGCGCGCTAAGCCGAAGCCCACATTTCGACTGTTCGACCGCCGATTTTTGAAGCGATTTCGCCTCACAAAAGCCGGCGTTTGACGTGCAGTTGCATGCCAATAAGACCGGCCCGTATCTCCATAACGCCGGCGCCAGCAGTAATTGGATGCGTGTCTAAATCGTAATCAACTGGCTCGGTTAACATCCACAAAAATATGAAACGCTTATCAGACTCTCAAAATTAAAGACGCCAACACGCGGTCACGTCGTCTGCCCCGACGTAAATGTCCCTGCAACGGTTATGAGGAGAACGATGGCGCGGTTCTTGGCTGGGGTAATGAAGTTTCGTCTGCTGATCTTGGCTGCCGCTATAGGGGTGCTAGCCGTAGGCATTGTGCAACTCCGAGGCACTTCCATGGAAGTGTTGCCCGAGTTCAGCCCACCGTATGCGGAGATCCAGACCGAGGCGCTCGGCCTCTCCGCTGACGAAGTCGAGCAGTTGATCACCGTTCCCCTGGAACAGGACCTGCTCAACGGGGTCGAGGGTGTGGACGTGATTCGATCAGAGTCGCTGCCGGGCCTGTCCTCGATCGTGATGGTCTTCGAGCCGGGCACCGATATCTACCGGGGCCGTCAGCTGATCGAAGAGCGCCTGAGCCAAGCTCACGGCGGCGCCCTTCCCCAGGTGTCGAAGCCATCGACGCTGCTGCAACCGCTGTCGTCAGCCAACCGGGTGCTCATGATCGGCATGTCCACCACGGAATTGACCCCCATCGAGCAGTCGGTGATCGCGCGCTGGACCGTACGTCCGCGGCTCATGGGAGTGCCAGGTGTTGCCAACGTCTCTATCTGGGGCCTGCGTGATCAACAACTTCAAGTGCAGGTCGACCCTCAGGTCCTGCGTGATCGCAAGGTGACCCTGAATCAGGTGATCAGCACGGCCGGGAACGCGCAGGTCGTGTCACCACTTAGCTTCTTGGAAGCCTCAACCCCCGGCACCGGCGGATTCATTGAGACGCCACAGCAGCGCCTTCAGGTAAGGCACCTGCTGGAGAAGCTGACCGATCCTGCCGAGGTTGCCAAGGTTCCGGTGGAGGGCGCCCCCGGTAACCTCACGCTCGGCGACGTCGCAGAGATCAAGGTCGATCACCAGCCGCTCATTGGGGATGCCGTTGTCAACGGCGGACCCGGATTGATCATGGTCGTCGAGAAGTTCCCGGGTGCCAACACCGCCGATGTCGCCAAGGGTGTCCAAGAAGCCTTGGAGGGGCTTCGCCCTGGACTCACCGGGATCAACACTGACACGTCGTGGTTCGCACCAGCTGATTACGTCGAGGCGGCCGCAAACAATCTAGGCCTCGCCATCGCACTCAGTGCCGGGCTGTTGCTTCTCACGCTGCTCGCGCTGCGCTTCCACTGGCGGGCGGTGCTCGTCGGCGTGTTCACGGTGCCGGTGTCGGTGATCAGCGCCGCTCTGGTACTCAATCTCCTCGGCTATGGGCTCAACGCCTTGGTGGTCGCCGGTCTTGCAGCTGCCGTCGCAATCGTGGTGGATGAGGCGATTGCGCCACAAGGTGCGGTGCTGCGCCGGCTGAGGGCTCGGAGCGCCAGCCCGGATGCAGAACCGACCTGGGTGGCCATTCAGCAGGCGCTGGCAACAGTGCGTCGGCCGCTGATCTACGCCGGCCTCATCGCGCTACTGGCGATTCTTCCGGTGGCTGTGCTCGAAGGCCGGCCCGGAGCATTCTTCAGCCCCATGGTTGCGGCGTACACCACAGCAGTCCTAGCCGCCTTAGTAGTCGGCATGACGGTGGGTCCGGCGTTAAACAGCCTGGTGTTCGCAGGCTGGCAGCCAAAAGCTGGCTCGCCATCTGGGCCTGTTAACTGGCTCGCTGCACGCTACCGCGGCGGACTGCAACGGTTCTCCAAGAGCCTTCGGCCGGCCTTGGTCGTTGCCGCGGCGTGCGGCCTCGTGGCGGCCGCCATTCTGCCATTCGTTCACACGGCTCTGACCCCTAGCTTCCGGGACCGGAATGTGGTGGTGAGGTTGCTGGGCGCGCCTGAGGTTTCTGCCCCGGCGATGAGCCAACGGGCTACCGAGATCGGCAATTCGCTGCGGTCCCTGCCGGGAATCACCGGGGTCGGCGCGACCGTCGGCAGGGCGATAACCGGCGATCGGCTGGTCAATGTCAACTCCGGCGACATCTGGGTCGCCATCGCCGGCGACGCCGATTACGACAAGACGGTGGCGTCGATCAAGGACACGGTCCGCGACCTCCCGGGTGTCACCGCCGAGGTTGTCCCATTCTCAACGCAAGAGATGCGGGACGTTGGGAGCCTGCACACGGGCGCCAATACAGTCACCGGCAGCGGGCTGGACGTTCTGACGGGGCTGAACACCCCTATTGCCGTCCGCGTCTTCGGCGAGGATCCCAAGATCCTTGCAAGCGAAGCCGCGAAGGTGCAGCAGCTGATGGTCAACATCGACGGCGTTGTCAACCCGCGTGTCGAAGGCGCCGCCACCCAGCCGTCAATCGAGATCGAGGTTGACCTGGACAAGGCGCAGCAGGTCGGCGTGTCGCCTGGTGATGTGCGCCGCGCCGAGGCGACGTTGCTCCAAGGCATTCAGGTCGGCAGTGTCTTCGAAGATCAAAAGGTCTTCGATGTGATCGTCCTGGGAACGCCTGCCACCCGAAGCAGCGTGTCTGCTGTGCAGTCGCTGCTCATCGATCGGCCAGGCGGCGGCCACATCCGGCTGGGCGACGTTGCCGACGTAAGGATCGCGCAGACGCCGCCGGTCATTCGCCGCGACGCAGTGTCCCGGCGCGTGGACGTCGTGGCTGATCTTGACGGTCGCAGCGTCGGAGCAGTCGCGGCCGACCTCGAGCAGCAGCTCGCGACCATGAGCTTCCCGCTTGAGTACCACACGGAGGTGATCACCAACTCCACCGCCGACGAAATCAACAGCGGGCGTGTGATCGGCTTCGCCATCGCCGCCATCATTGCCGCGTTCCTGCTCTTTCAGGCAGCGTTCAACAGCTGGCGGCTCGCGCTAGTGGCCACAGCGGCGCTGCCGCTGTCGCTTACCGGCGGCCTGCTGACCGGCCTCATTGGCGGACGCACGTTCAGCTTGGGAGCGCTGCTGGGACTGCTTGCGGTGCTCGGCCTGGCAGCTCGCTATATCGCCATGGTGCTGACCACACTCCAAAGCCCCGACGGTAGGCGCGGTAGCGGGGACGACGCCGCCACCGTGTACGGCCGGGCCGGTGAACCCTTCGGCTCCGTGATCATCAGCGCCGCGGCGCTTGCGGCTGTGGCGCTGCCCTTCGTGGTGCTCGGTCCGCGCCCTGGACTGGAGATATTGCACCCACTCGCGCTGGTGCTGCTGGGCGGTTTGGTGAGCTCGCTGGTGGTTGCCTTGTTCCTGCTGCCGTCGGCGTACCTGCACCTCGTTCCGCCACAAGCCGACGATGCGCCGCCCCCGCCTGAGGAAGAACCCGAGGCCGTGGCAGTGAGTCCGGGGAGGGCGTTCTGATGAACCGCCAGACAACCCTCCGGAGAACAGTCCTAGGCTGCATAGTCGCAATCGCGGTCGCCACGTCGGCCGGTTGCGCCGAGATTGAGTCCGTGACGGCCGAGCCGTACGAGCCGGCTGCACTGGAGTCGACAGGCCCAGATAAGCCGGCGAGGATCACCCTCACTGACGAAGCCGTGCACCGAGTCGCACTCCAAACCACCGAGGTCAAAACCCTCGGCAAGGACCTCACGGTGGACCACGCTGCCCTCGTTTTTGACAAGGCGGGCAAGCCCTGGGTCTTCACGGTGGTAGGGCCTCGGACCTACGTACGTGCGGCCATAAGCATCAAAGAGACCCAGGACGGCCTGGTGATTATGAGCGCTGGCCCTCCGGTAGGCACTCAGGTGGTAACCGTTGGCGCGATCGAGCTTTGGGGCGCCGAACTCGGCATCGCCGGTAAGCACTGAGAGGTAGGGCGCTGATGCGTACCATCGTCAAGGCAAGTCTCCGATTCCGTTGGATCGTGCTATTCCTCGCTGCAGCCACGCTGGCTCTGGGCTTCGTGCAGCTCCCCGATACCAAGGTCGACGTCTTTCCAGAGTTCGCTCCGCCGCAGGTAGAGATCCAAACGATTGCACTCGGCAACTCCTCCAATGAGGTCGAGGAGTTGATTACGGTTCCCATCGAAGACCAGTTGAACGGTATTGACGGCCTGGCCGAGCTGCGGTCTAAGTCGGTGGCCCAGCTGTCCTCAATCCGGTTGATCTTCGAGTCCGGAGCCGACGAGCTGAAGGCCCGGCAACTGGTGCAGGAGCGTTTGTCGCAGATCACTCCCACACTCCCGACTTGGGCGAGCCCTCCGTTCATGATGCCCGCTCTGTCGGCCACCAGCCGCATCCTGAAGATCGGTCTGACGTCGGATACGGTCAGCCCCACCGACCTATCGGCCATCGCGTACTGGAAGATTCGGGCGCGCCTGCTTCGGGTGCCCGGAGTGGCCCAAGTCGCTATCTGGGGTGAACGTATTCCGCAGCGCCACATCCAGTTAGACCCCAAGAAGCTGGCCGAGCACGACGTCACCCTGCGGCAGGTCATGGACACCGCATCAGACGCCGTCGAGGCCGGCCTGCTCCAATACACCGACGGCGCGGTCGTCGGTACCGGCGGCTTTGTCGAGGCTGGCGGTCAACGGTTGAACATCCGGCACGTGCAACCCATTGTCGGACCGGAGCAGCTGGGTAAGGTGCCCGTCGTCGAACGCGACGGCAAGGTGATCCGACTGGCCGACTTGGGTCAAGTGGTGGTCGACCCAGGACCGCTGATCGGTGATGGGGTTGTCGACGACGGGCCTGGACTGCTGCTGGTGGTGCAGAAGTATCGCGGGGCGAACACCGTTGAGGTGACCCGTGGCGTGGAAGAGGCCATGCAGGAGATGCAGCCCGGATTGCCGGGAGTCACGGTCGACACCACGATCTTCCGACCAGCCACCTTCATCGAGATGTCGCTTGACAACCTGCGTACTGCGATGCTGCTGGGCATCGCCTTGGTGGCCTTGATCATCATCGCTTTCTTGTTCGAGTGGCGTACGGCATTCATTAGCTTGATCGCGATCCCGCTATCCCTGGTCGCCGCCGTTTTGGTCCTGGACGCCGCGGGGGCGACTGTCAACGTCATGGTGCTGGCCGGGTTAGTCGTCGCCATTGGAGTGGTAGTCGACGACGCCATCATTGACGTGGAGAACGTGGTCCGACGGCTTCGGGAAGCCCGGGCGTTAGGGAGTACGCAGTCGACGTTCGGTATCGTGCTCAATGCCTCCGTGGAGGTCCGATCCGCGATTACCTACGCCACCGTGATCAATGTGATTGCCGTGGTGCCGGTGCTGTTCCTGGAAGGCCTGTCCGGGTCATTCTTCCGCCCGCTCGTGCTCTCGTACGGACTGGCGGTGTTGGTCTCCATGGTGGTTGCGCTGACCGTGACACCGGCGTTGTGCCTGTTGCTGCTTTCGCGTGGCAAGCTGGCCAGCAAGGAGTCGCCACTCATGCGAGGGCTGAAGCGGGCGTATGCCGCACTTCTTGCACCGCTGATCCGCAAGCCTCTCCCGGCGATCGCGGTGACCGCCGCCCTTTTCCTTACTGGGCTTGCAGCCGTGCCAACCTTGGGCAGCCAGTTGCTTCCTAATTTCAAGGAGCGGGACTTCTTGATGCACTGGTTGACCCAGCCTGGCACGTCGGTGACCGAGGAGACTCGGGTCTCGGTCTCGGCCTGCAAGGATCTCCGAGAGATCGAGGGCGTACGCAACTGCGGCTCCCATATCGGTCAGGCGTATCTCGCTGATGAGGTCTATGGCGTGGACTTCGGTGAGAACTGGATCAGTGTCAGCCCGGAGGTCGACTACGACAAGACCCTGGAAGAGGTGCACCGCACCGTCGAGGCCTACCCAGGGCTCTATCGCGACGTACAGACCTATCTCCGGGAACGCATCAAGGAGGTGCTGACCGGCGCTAGCGAGTCCATCGTGGTGCGGATTTATGGGCCGGAGCTCGCGACGCTTCGTACCCAGGCCAAGGCCATCGAGCAGCAGATCGGCGATATCCCGGGGCTTGAGGACGCCCATGCTTCGCTGCAGACCGATCTGCCGCATATCCAGGTTGAAACTGATGTGGCCAAAGCTCGAGCGGTCGGCCTAACCCCTGGAGAGATCCGGCGGCAGACATCGGCCATGATCGCCAGCGAAGAGGTCAGTGACATCTTCGCCGGCGGGCGGGCGTACGACGTCCATGTCACGGCGATCCCGTCTGCACGCGACAGCGTCACCGACGTGGAAAACATGCAGCTGGACACTCCGTCGGGTCGTAGGGTCCGCTTGAAGGACGTTGCTGATGTCTCGATGGGTCCAACGCCAAACGCCATCGAGCGCGCGAATCAGTCGCGGCGCATCGATGTCGGCGCCAACGTGGCCGGCCGCCCGCTGAACGAGGCGGTTGACGACGTCGAGAAGCGGCTGGCAGGAGTTACCTTCCCGCTGGGCTACCACGCGGAGGTGATCGGGGAGTCCACCGAGCTCGACGCCGCAGAAGACACGCTGCTGGCCTTCGGCATCGCGGCTGCTGTAGCGATCCTGTTGCTGCTGCAGATCGCATTCGGCAGCTTCCGGCCGGCTCTGCTGACCTTCGTCCTGCTGCCTATGGCGCTAGTCGGCGGCGCGATCGCTGTCTGGATGAGCGGACGGGTGCTGTCGCTTGGATCGCTGGTCGGCTTTCTTGCGGTCTTCGGTATCGCTGCACGCAATGGGATCTTGATGATCAGCCACTTCGAGCGGCTGGAGCGCGAAGAGGGCGTGCCATTCGGTCCAGGACTAGTGATTCAGGGCGCCAAGGAACGGCTAGCGCCGATCATGATGACCGCCCTGGCCACTGGTTTGGCGCTCGTTCCACTCGTAGTCGCCGGCAGCATTCCCGGGCACGAGATCGAGCACCCCATGGCGATAGTGATCCTCGGCGGTCTGGTGACCGCAACCTTGATCAACTTGTTCGTGCTGCCATCGCTGTATCTGGCATTTGGCAAGAGCAAGCGCGATCGCCAGTCTGAGCCCGCGGAGGCTGCAGCCACTGCCGGCTGAGCGTCCGACTTGTTAGCGACGGCCAAGGCCTACGGTTGATCGGATGGACCACGTTGTGGTTGCCGGTGCCGGTATCAGCGGACTTGCCGCCTGCTTGGTGCTCAGCCACGTTGCCGCGCGGGTGACCCTTGTTGAACGCCTAGAGCGGCCGGCGGAGGTGGGTGCCGCCCTGGCTTTGCAGGCCAACGGCATGGTTGTCCTTGATCGTCTGGGACTGCTACGAACCGTGCAGGCCGCGGGTGTACGCATCGAGCGGATGAACATCCGGAACGTGAGCAGTCGTACGCTGCTCACCGCGACCGTCCCCGACTTCGGTGCCGGCCTGGACCACGCAGTCGCTGTCCGCCGTACGGACCTGCACACGATCTTGTTGGCTGCCGTCGCCGGCCGACATTGCGTGCGAACCCGTTTCGATTGCACCATCGTCGGCGCCGATCCGACCGGAACCGTGACGATCAGAGGCTCCTCCGGAGGGCTGGAGACGCTGAGCGCCGATCTCGTCGTCGGAGCCGACGGCGTGAGCTCGGCAGTACGTGAAACAGGTGGCTTCAACAGCCGCGTATCTGCCGGACACAGTTACGCGCGC
>Ga0307295_10000380_pt1 | contig 9610 bp, 7 predicted proteins | sample ER_DNA_152_FD_194481 | JGI IMG/M metagenome (GOLD analysis project Ga0307295, IMG submission 194481) | Bulk soil microbial communities from the East River watershed near Crested Butte, Colorado, United States - ER_DNA_152 | ecosystem: Environmental > Terrestrial > Soil > Floodplain | place: USA...
TAGCAGTCAGCATGAGAAGACCTCCGAACCCGTAGCGTCCATGACGTCGTAGCTCGATCGTGGAGCACGATCGCGCGCCATGCTTAACCATGTCCTCTATGCCTGGAATCGACGATCTCCGCGCAGGGTTTGCAAAGCCGCCGCCGAGCGGCGCGCCTCGGATGCGCTGGTGGTGGTTCGGTCCTTCGGTGACGCGAGAGGAGCTTGAGCGCGAACTCACTGCTATGGCCGACGCCGGAATCGGCGGAGTCGAGGTGGCGTACGTCTATCCGCTGGTGACGGCCACTACCGAGTTCGGTTCGGAGGTCTTTCTGGCCGACCTGTGCTTCGCCGCCGAACGGGCGCGCGAAAAGGGCCTTAGCTTCGACCTCACGCTCGGTAGCGGCTGGTCCTTCGGCGGTCCGCACATTTCGACGGAGCTGGCCGCCCGGCAGCTGCACTGGGAGCGACGCGAGATCGGGCCGGGATCGCTGCAGGTTCCTGTGGTTTCACCCTGGCCAGGCGATGATCTGGTTGCCGCATACGTCGGCGCCGGTTCACTACAAGAGCTGCCGGAGTCATATGAGCGGCTGCCCGTCGTGGACGGTCAGGTGATCATCGAGGGCGGCGATGGTCCCCGGATTGTGCTGCTGGCGTACGCCCGCCTCACCGGGCAAAACGTCAAGCGAGCGGCTGCCGGAGCGGAGGGTCTCGTGTTTGATCATTACTCCGCGGCGGCCGCAGATGCGCACCTGCGGGCGGTCGGAAACCCGATGCTGAACGCCGTTCCCGCAGAGCTGGTGGGATCGGTCTTCTGCGACAGCCTCGAGGTGTACGGCAGCGACTGGACGCCGAGTTTGCCGGCGGAGTTTGCCCGGCGGCGCGGCTACGACCTCCTTCCGGTGCTGTATCGGCTCGCTGTCGATGGGCCGGACGCAGCCCGAATCCGCGCCGGCTACCACCGCACCCTGGCCGAGCTGTATGAGGAGAACTTCGTCGGCACGTGCCAACGCTGGGCCTCCGAACGCGGCGTGCCGTTCCGGATCCAGAGCTATGGGACACCGCCCGCCACGATCAGCAGCTACCGGTTCGCGGACCTGTTCGAGGGGGAGGGCTGGGGCTGGCGGAGGATCACCGAGACCCGCTGGGCGTCCTCAGCCGCACACCTTTACGGGCGTATGGCCGTCTCCGCCGAGGTCTGGACCTGGGTGCACTCACCTTCGTTCCGCGCGAACCCGCTGGACCTGAAGGGCGAGGCGCACGAGCACTTCCTCAATGGCGTCAACCAACTCGTCGGGCATGGCTGGCCTTACTCGCCGGCCGACGCTCCAGGGTTGGGCTGGTTCTTCTACGCTGCCGGCGCGCTCGACGACCGTAACCCGTGGTGGCCTGCGATGCCCGAGTTCACCAAGTACCTCAGCCGGCTGTGCTGGCTGCTGCAGCAAGGCGAACCGGTGGCCGACATCGCGGTGTACGTGCCCAACGAGGACTTGTTCGCGATCATGGGCCGGGCGCAGGGCGGCTCGCTGAACACCTGGCGGGAGGCAGTTCGGCGGATGCCTAGCGCGATCCCCGCGACGATCCGCACGACTGGGCTGGATTACGACCTGATCGATGATGATGCGCTTGCCGTGACACCACCGGACCGGTATCGGGCGGTCATTGTCCCGGCTACGACCATGATCTTGGACTCGACCGCGACCTGGCTGGACGAAGTGATCACCGCGGGTGGCTTGGTGATCGTGATCGACTCCACCGCAGAGGTGCCTGGCGCACTCGTTGTGGAGACTGAAGGGCTGCGCGATGCGCTGATCGGGGGTGTCGCGCCCGATCTTGAGATCTCGCCAGCAACGCCGGACATTGGCTTTGTGCACCGACGGTCTCCGGACGCCGAGATCTATGTGGTGATCAACACCGGCCCCGCGACTCAGACGTTCGGACTGGTCGCGCGAACGACCATGTCGAGTTATGAGCAATGGGATGCTTTGTCGGGCCGAGTGCTCCAAGCAGGAGCGCTGAACGAGGGCATGGAACTCACACTGCACCCGTACGAAGCAACGGTGATCATGCTGAGCGAGGAGCCGATCAAGAGTGTCTCAATCGACGCTCGAGGCGAGAGTCGGCAGCCGCTGAGCGGTCCTTGGGAGGTGGCGTACGGGAACGAGCGGGCGCAGCCGGTTGACCTACCGCACGCCTGGGAGGACGAGGCCGGTAGGCGCCACTACTCGGGGGCGGCAACGTATACGACCAGCATCGAAGTGGATGCCGTCGACGGTCGAGCCTTGATCGACTTCGGCAACTGCGATGTTCTCGACGGCGACGCTGCAGAGCACGGCCTGGCTGGACCCTCATACGGGGTGGCCGTGCGAGGACCGGTGGGCGAGGTCGCCAAAGTACGCGTCAACGGCATCGACTGCGGCATGGCCTGGGCCCCGCCGTACCGGGTGGAAATCACCGACGCGCTCCGCAGCGGCCCCAACAAGATCGAGATCACCGTGTACAACACAGCAGCGAACGCCCTTGCCGCAGACAAACACATCACGCGGCTAGCGGCGGAAAGCGAGGCCCGCTACGGGCGCCGGTTCCACATGCAAGACCTCGACAAGGCCATGGCGACGGTACGATCCGGCCTGTTGCAGGTGCCGACACTTGTTACGCAGCCGTAGTCCGCGCATCTAAGGTCGGAAGGGTGATCATGCCGACAGAGCGCCGCCTCGCCGTGAACCCAATTCCCTACTGGAGCCGAGGCGGTCGCACGGACAAGTCGCCGGCCGTGTTCCAGGAAGCATTCGCCGATTTCGCCAAGATCGGTTTCGCCGCTGTGAAAGCCGACGTACCAGACGGGATGAATGCACGCCAATACCTTGATTGGATCGGTGGTTATGGGCTCGCACCGGCTCTCAGCTTGTTCAACTCCCCGTTCGACGAGACGATCGACGTCGCCGAGGAGATCGAGCGGGCCAAGCGATTTGCGGCCATCCAGGTGGAGCTGGGTCTCGATCGGACCATGATCTCCTCGATGGCCATTCCCGGCCGGATGGCCCGACCAGCCGTGGGTGCGGACCTCGATCGGGATCGGCTGCACCTAGCCATCGAGAACTGCGGCATCATCTGCCAGGTGCTGCAGTCGGAGGGCCTTCGCCCCTTACACCACTCCCATGTCGGCGGGGTGTTCGAGACCGAGGAGGAGATCGTCACCCTGCTCGACCAGCTAGGTCCGGACGTGATCGGCTTCGGGCCCGACACCGGCCATCTCCGGTGGGCCGGCATCGAACCCGCGACGTTCATCAAGCGCTACGCCGACCGGTTGGGCGGCATTCACATCAAGGATGTCTTCCCCGACTACCTCGATGCCGAGCAGCAGTCAAAGGCCAGGTCCTATCAGGAGTTGACGGCGTCCAAGCGGCTCTGGTGCGAGCCGGGCCTCGGGGTGGTCGATTTCGACGCCGTGCTGGCGGCGCTGCCTGACGACTACGACGGGGATTTCATGATCGAGATCGACGAACCGAGCGTCGACTCTCGATTCGAGTCGCACAAGATCGCGTACGAATGGGCGCGGCGTAACCTCCCGGGCAGCAGCTGATCAAGCTCACCAGGCTTCGGCCAGAAAGGCCCACGCTTCTTGCTGCATCTCGGCATCAAAGGCGTGCCCACCTGGGGTGAATGATCCGCGGTAGCGCACGGTGCCCGCATGCAGGCGGAGCAGATGATCATGGGCCTGCTCCATCCCGGAGCGCGGAAAAAGCTCGTCATCAGCCCGGTACTGGACCAGGAATCGCGCCCGCCCCAGGGCGGTCAGGTCAGGCCAGTCCGACAGCGACCAGAGGCCGGGTATGTGGAGCAGCCAGGAGTGCGTGTCGAGCTCTGTCGGCACCAGCGAGGCAAAGGTCGCCATCATGCAGCTCACGACGCACGCCGCGACCTGGCGGTCCAACGCCGAAAGCAGCAGACTGCGGCCGCCTCCACCGGAGAAGCCGAATGTCCCCAGTCGCGCGGGATCGACCCCATCTTCAGCGGCAAGCACTCCGAAGGCCGCCAGGTCGTCTGTCAGCACCGCGCCGGCGAACGTCTGACCCAGTGCGCCAGCGGCCTTGGCCAAGGTGTCCTCGTGCAGCCCGGACGCCAAATCAAACCGCTCGTCGTCGGTGGGAGTGACGCCTTGCTGTTGCCACAGGGCGCTTTGGGCGTCCAGCAGCGCCGCGAGCCGTGGTGTAGGACGAGATAGGTCGAACCGCCGGCTGCCCCACGAGAAGGTGTCGTGCACGAGAACGACATTGCCCCGACGAGCCAGTTCGTTCGCGGGTGCACGACCGGAGTAGTACGCATCCCGTAGCCAGGCTGCCCGCGGGTTTGAGCCGGCGCCGAGGTCGACCAGCTGCTCGGCGCCGACGGAGCGTACGCCGCCGTGACAGTGCATGCCGAGAATGCCGGGCAGGCTGCGGCGAGTGCCTTCCGGGCGCAATAGCCAGGCGCTCGTGTCTGGTCCGTAGGCCACCGACCACCGCAGCCGGCGGATGACGACGCCATCCAGGCGCTGACTTCCCTCCTCGTGCACCGTGGGACGCTCGGGCTGCCGTCGTAGGCCGAGCACCCGGCCCAATGCCGTGGCCCCCGCTTCCGCTCCGACATACGGCTCGGCCGACCGCACTGCAGCCGGCCAATCCTCGTAGCGGGCGATCGGATTCGGACGCCTGCCGTCCGGCTCCGCCGGCGACGTGGTCAGTGGACGGACTCGCTGAGTTGTACGGGCCCCGCGCTCCGTCGGCGCTCAATCGTCGGGCGGAAGAAGATCGTAGGGCCAGGCGCGCGGCCCTTCAGCAGGTCCCACATCCGACGCCAAGCCTGCTCACCGAGTTCGGTCACGGGAACCGACGCAGTCGTCAGGGGAGGGTTCAGATAGCGAGCAAATGGGATGTCGTCGAATCCGACGACCGACATGCGTCCAGGCACGCTCACGCCGCGTTGGCCGAAGGCACTCATCAAGCCCATCGCGACGAGATCGTTGTACGCCAGCACCCCGGTCGCCGCGGAGGCGAGTACCCGCTCTGCGGCCTCGTAGCCGTCGGCGAAGCTGACGCCACATGGAAGATTCTGGATTGCCACGTCCTGATGATCATCGAGAAAGCTGTCAAGCGCCGCGACCCGCAGGGCGTTCGATACGCTCTGCGGCGCGCCGGCAAGATAAACCATCGAACGATGACCGTGGCCGTAGAGGAGATCGAGCAACTCCCCAAACGCCGTCCGGTAGTCGGCGGCGACCACCGGCGTACCGGCTGATCCGGGGTCGCGGTTTACGAGCACGACAGGTTTGAGTTCTTCAAGCAGCGGTTTGAGATCCGCCTCGGTCATGCGCGGCGCGCACAGCACGATGCCGTCGCAGCGCCTTCGGGTCTCGACGGCGAGGATCTTTTCCTCAGCGACCGACTCGGCCGAGTCGGCGATCAGGACGTGATAGCCGTCGCGCCCAGCAGCGCGACTCAAACCTCGCAGCACACCGTGGAAGGTCGGGTTTCCGAGGTCGGGCACGACGATCGCGATCGTGTTCGTCTTGCCGAGGACCAGGCTGCGGGCGAGCGGGCTGGCGGAGTAGTTGAGTTCGCTCGCGGCAGCTCGAACCTTCTCGGCCAGTGCCTCATCGACCGACTGGTTACCGTTCATCACACGCGAGACCGTGGCCAGTGAGACCCCCGCACGGGCAGCAACGTCGGCGATAGTCCGCGAACGAGTGTGAGGCGAGCTTGCCACGTCCGGTCCGTTCTCTGTTGTCGATGCGCTGGCTGTCGGATGAACCTATCGTGTACCTTTGTGAAAGCGTTTTCTAGGGATCGTACGATTGCTCGAAAAGAGTGGGAGATTGGGTTGAGCCTGTCCACCGCTGCATCGCCGGCGATCACGTGAGGATCAGCGGTTGACGGGCGCCCGCTCCGACTCGTCCGCCCCTCCGGCGCGCGTGGTCCTCGTCGGAGTTCGCGGCTATGGAGCCGTCCACGCAGAACGCATCGCCCGACTCGCAGAGCGGGGTGCTGTGCAGCTCGTCGCAGCTGTCGATCCTGGGGTCGTCATTGAGCCGCCCACCATCTACGGCGTGAATTTGTACGCCGATCTGACCGAGGCACTCGCCGCAGTCGGCCCCGTGGACGTGGTCATCGTCGCAGCGCCCATCGGCGACCACTTCCGACTTGCCCACATTGCACTGACGTCTGGCGCGGACGTCTACCTGGAGAAGCCGCCCGTTGCCTCGCTGGAGGACTTCACCGCGCTTCTCGCGACCGAGCAGGAAACCGAGCGCGTGGTCCAGGTCGGTTTCCAAAGCCTCGGCTCGCGTGCACTGGAGATGCTGGCGGTTGATGCCGTCGGTATTGGCCCCGTGGTCAGAGTCAGCGCGGTGGGCGCGTGGTCGCGCACTGTCGGCTACTGGAACCGTTCACCGTGGGCGGGGCGCCGAAGCCTGCACGGCCGACCGGTCGTCGACGGGGTGGCCACGAACCCGCTGGCACATGCGGTGGCCACTGCACTCGCGGTCGTCGGCTGCCGCCGACTTGATGAGGTCGAGTCGGTGGACACCGATCTTTACCGGGCCAATGCCATTGACAGCGACGACACGTCCGTGGTCAGGATTCGCACGACTCGAGGTCTCGAGGTGACCTGCGCCCTGACGTTATGCTCAGCCGTCGAGCGTGAGCCGGAGGTACATATCGAGGGCAGCCGCGGCCGCGCGACTTTCGCCTACACCGCTGATCGGGTCGAGACAGAAGTAGCCGGCCAGACGCGTACGCAGATCACCACGCGGGTGGATCTGCTCGAGAACCTGCTGGCCCACCGCCGAGATGGAACGCCGCTGCTCGTGCCGTTGGCCAGCACCGGAGCGTTCATGCGGGTACTCGGAGCAGTTGCGAAGTCCGAGGAGCCTGTTCGAATCGACCCTCATGCCATCGAATGGGAAGGTGACGGCCAAGATCGGCGTGCGGTGGTTGAGGATGTCGAGCGATGGATGGTCAAGGCCGCATCGAGCGGCCGGACATTAGCTGAGCTCGGCGTGCGTTGGGCGCATTCCGAGCGAGATCGGATACTCGTTCCGGCCCGTATCGGGGGGATAGAGGTCGCGTTGTACCGCGATGGCCGAGGCACCATTCCTACCTCCAGTCCGCGTCCGGTTCTGCACCCCGTACGCACACTGGCAGGCGTAGTCGTGACGGCGAATCATCCGGCCGACCACGACTGGCACAGCGGAGTCGGCATGGCCATACCCGACGTCAACGGCACCAACTTCTGGGGCGGTTCGACCTACATCTACGGTCAGGGCTACGTACTGCTCGACGATCACGGGGTGATCGTCGGCGAGCCGCCTGTGCTGCAGGATGACGCATTCACTCAGGAGTTGCGATGGATCGGCCGCGACGGCTCGGTGCAGATTCGGGAGCAGCGGTTCGTCGCGTGGGCCGCCATGAATAAGGAGACGTGGAGACTTGACTTCGAGTCGAGCCTCCGCGCCGACGCCGGCGTCACGCTCGGTTCCCCAGGCAGTAAGGGGCGCATCGACGGTGGCTACGGCGGGTTCTTCTGGCGGTTTCCGGCTTGCGAAAACATAGAGGTATTCACCGCTCAGGGACGGGGGGAGGTTGCGGTCCAGGGAAGCGTGGCGCCATGGCTGGCCTGGTCCGCCGACTTCGCGGCAGGGCCGGGGATGAGCGGGCCAGCGACGATCGTCATCGCAGCGCCCGATGCGGCAGCGGCGGGCGAGCCCTGGTTCGTCCGGGCGCGTAACTATCCAGGCATCGGCTCGGCACTCGCCTGGGACCGACCGGCGGAACTTCATCAGGGAGCCGTGCTCCAGCGCCGTTTCACTGTGGCGACTGCGGATGGCCGATTGACCGAAGAGCAGACGACTGCACTGGCTACCCAGCTCATGGTGAGGAACGACGCCGCACTTAGGGTCGAGTGAAGCGGGCAGTTGAAAGGGGAGTCGGCCATGACGATCGCTGAGACGATGGCAGTGAGTCGGAGCGGGCACTGGAGCGTGGAGCGCGCGGTGGCGGCCGTCTCGACCGGGCTCAACGGGGTGCAACGGTTGGGAGTCGCTTTTTCCGGCGGCGTCGACTCCTCTGTTCTACTTGCCTTGGCGACACAGGCCCTTGGGCCTGAGCGGGTCGTGGCGCTCCTCGGAGTATCGCCAAGTCTGGCGGCCGAGGAGCGGAGTGCGGCACATGATGTCGCGCGCCAGGTGGGCGTACCGCTCATTGAAGTCGCGACGCACGAAGGTGATCGACCGGAGTATCAGGCGAATGGACCGGATCGGTGCTTCTACTGCAAAGAGGAGCTCTTCAGCCGCATCGACGATGAGGTTGCCCAGAGGTACCAGTTGGATGCCATTGCGTACGGCGAGAACGCCGACGATGCGCTACGACCCGATCGCCCAGGTGCGCGTGCCGCCGCACATCATCACGTCCTCCGGCCTCTCGCCGAGGCTGGCATGACCAAGCTTGCGGTGCGTACGGTCGCCCGTGCCATGGGCCTCCAGGTGGCCGACAAGCCTGCGGCGCCCTGCCTTGCGTCACGAATTCCCCACCACCATCCGGTGACGCCGGCCAAGCTGAACCAGATCGAGCGCGCCGAGTCAGCGTTGCGGCAGCTAGGATTCGCCGACCTCAGAGTCCGCCACCACGACGAGGTCGCCCGAGTCGAGTTGCCTGCCGGGGATCTGATCCGGGCCGTAGCCGATCCGCTCCGGACTAAGATGCTGGCCGCCGTACGAGGCGCCGGATTCCGATTTGTCACGCTGGATCTTGGCGGTATCCAGTCCGGCGCATTCACCCTGCCGTTGCTGAATTCAGATCATGACTGAATCCGCGAGCGCTGGGCCTGCTATCGAAACGTTCGCCCGTCTCGATCACGATCGGACCAGGCGACGGGGCTATCCAGAAGCGATCTATTGCGCGGGAAAGACGCCCCAACAGGTTGGCATGATCGCCGCCGCTGTGCGCGAGCAACCGTACGTCACCTTGTTCACTCGAGCGAGCAAGGATCATGCCGCCGCCGTCCTGGCTGAACTCCCGGACGCCTTTCATGATCAAGAGGCCGACCTGCTCGCCTGGCCGTCCGAACCTCCGACATGCACCGGAGGACTCGTTGTGGTGCTTGCTGCCGGAACCTCCGATGTGCCGGTCAGCAAGGAAGCGCAGCTCACGGCCCGCTACCTGGGACGTGCCACCGAGCTCGTTGTCGACGTTGGCGTCGCCGGCCTGCATAGGGTCCTGGGCTGTCTGGATCTCCTGCGGGAGGCTCGGGTAGTCGTCGTCGCTGCGGGAATGGATGGAGCCCTGCCCAGCGTGGTGGCGGGGCTTATTGCTGCACCGGTTGTGGCCCTGCCCACGTCCGTGGGGTACGGCGCAGCATTTGATGGACTGGCCGCTCTGTTGGCGATGCTCAATGCCTGCGCCCCTGGCGTAGCGGTGGTCAACATCGACAACGGCTATGGCGCCGGTCACCTGGCGGCCCAGATTGCGGCGCTATGAGCGGGCCACGGCACGCATGGATCGATGCCTCCGCCGGGATAGCCGGCGACATGCTGTTGGGCGCGTTGGTCGATGCCGGCGCAGACTTGGCCGTCGTACAACAGGCTGTCGACGCTGTG
>Ga0307295_10000382_pt1 | contig 9553 bp, 12 predicted proteins | sample ER_DNA_152_FD_194481 | JGI IMG/M metagenome (GOLD analysis project Ga0307295, IMG submission 194481) | Bulk soil microbial communities from the East River watershed near Crested Butte, Colorado, United States - ER_DNA_152 | ecosystem: Environmental > Terrestrial > Soil > Floodplain | place: USA...
ATCCTCGTCCCCCCGCCCGGGCGGACCTTCGACGTGAGCTGCGGGTTCACCGCCCGCTGGGAGCTCGCCGCCATGGCGCCGGCTCCCACGGGACTGGACCGCAACTCCTGGGGAATCCTCGACGACCTCGTGGCCGCAGCCGAGGCGGTCCTGCCGCTCGAGTCGGCCCAGCTCGTGAACCTCAACCTCGCCGGCATCGACTATCCGGCCTACCTGCTCGCCTGGAGCGAACCCATCGCTTGAAGGAGGCCTCCGTGGCCGTCAACGAAGCCAGACTCAAGACCGGCAAGCTCACCCTCGGCGGAGCCGCCGGGGTAGGCGGCACCGAGTTCGCGTGTCAGCAGACGAATGTCCGGGTGAGCCCGTCACACGACGAGACCGGCGACGAGGTCGAAACGCTGTGCGGCGACAAGCTCGCCCCCGACGTCAAGACCTCCTGGTCGCTCGCCGGCACCTCCATTCAGGACTTCGACTCGCCCGACGGGTTCGTGCAGTACTCCGTCGAGAACAACCTCGAGGTCGTCGAGTACAGCTGGCAGCCCAACACCTCGACGTTCGAGGTCACTGGCACCGTCCAGGTCCGCGCCGTCGAGATCGGCGGCGACGTCAACACCCGGCTCACCACCGACTTCGAGTGGCCATGCCAGGACGACCCCGTCTTCACCTGGCCCGCCGTCACCGGCGCCACCGCCGCCTCGACCGTGGACGGTCCACCGTCCACGGTCGAGCCGGGGACCCCGGACGACGCGGCAGGCGAGACCCCCGTCCAGGCCCCGGCCGACACCTCGGAGGACGCCCCAGCCGAGACCTCGGAGCAGGCCCAGGGCGAGACCTCGGAGCAGGCCCAGGGCGAGACCTCGGAGGAGGCGCCGGGCGAGGCGTCCCCCGGCGATGACTACGGGGCCGAGGAGCTCGAGTGAGCCAGGAGGCGGTACGCGTCCAGGGTCTCTCGGCGTTCATCCGCGCCATGCGCGACGCCGAGGCCGACCTCGACGAGCTGAAGGACGCCAGCCAGCGGGCGGGCACCATCGTGCTGAACGCGGCGACTGCCCGGGCCCCGCGCCGCACCGGCCGGCTGGCCGCCTCGGGCCGGGTGAGCCGGGTGGCCCGGCGGGCGGTCGTGCGGTTCGGCTCGGCCCGGGTGCCCTACGCCGGTCCCATCCACTGGGGTTGGCCCCGGCGTCATATCGCCGCGCAACCCTTCGCCATCGACGCCGCCCGGGCCACCGAACCCGTGTGGCTCGCCGGCTACGCCCGCGAGCTCGAACGCATCGCCACCAAGGTCGAGGGGAGCACCCAGTAGTGGCCAGCCTGCGCGAGACCTTCACCGTCGCCTGGGACGACGAGGCGCCCATCGAGGTGACCACGACCGTCCAGGACCTCATCGATGCCGTCGAGGCCGTCGCCGTCCGCGGGTACCCGAACAACCGGGTGGCGCTGGAGACCAGCCTGATCCACGCCGCGCTCGTGCGCACCAAGGCCGACCCGCCCCCGTATGAGGAGTGGGTCAACCTCCTCGACTCCTACGAGAAGAAGGCGACCCGTGGGAGCGGGCCGACCGAGGGCCCTACCGACCCGGGACCGTTGCCCAGCGAGCCGTAGCCGTGGCCTGCGTCACCGGCACCCCGTGGCGGTCGTGGCTGGGACGTGACACCCGGGCCCTGGAAACAGCCGAACAGATCCTGATCGACACCGGCCACTTCGTCCGTGAGGAGATCGACGGGTGACCGCGACCCTCTCCATCACGATCCTGGCCAACGCCGCCCAGGCCAAGAAGGCGTTCGCCGAAACCTCTGAGAGCGCCGATGACCTCGGCACCAAGAGCTCGGGCATGGGCAAGGCCATCGCCGCGGGCGCCGCCGCCGGCGTCGCCGGCCTCGTCGCCCTCGGCATCTCCGCGTTCAATGCCGCGGAGGAGTCAGCGAAGATCGGCCGGGAGACCGAACGGGTGATCCGCACCACCGGCGCCGCAGCGTGGACCAGCGCCACGCAGGTGGGCGAGCTCTCCTCCGCCATCTCCGACAAGACCGGCGCCGATGACGAGGCCATCCAGTCCGGCGCCAACCTGCTGTTGACCTTCACCCGCGTCCAGAACGTCGTGGGCGAGGGCAACGACATCTTCGACCAGGCCACCCAGGCCGCCCTCGACATGTCCACCGCCCTCGGCACCGACATGTCGGGCGCGTCCATCCAACTCGGCAAGGCGCTGAACGACCCGATCAAGGGCATGACTGCCCTGTCGCGGGCCGGCGTGTCGTTCACCGAGGCCCAGAAGACTCAGGTGCAAACCCTCGTCGAGACGGGCGATGTGCTCGGCGCGCAGAAGATCATTCTGGCCGAGGTGCAAAAGGAGTTCGGCGGGGCCGCCGAGGCCGCTGGCACCCCGCTCGACAAGCTCATGGTCAAGTTCGGGAACCTGCAGGAGTCCGCCGGGACCTTGCTCATCCCCGCGGTCTCCGCGGTCGCGACAGTCATCGGCGACAACATGGTCCCCGCCATCGAGAAGGGCACCGAGTTCGTCACCGAACACGCCGAGGCCGTCAAGTTCCTGGCCTCGGTCGGCCTGGTCGGCCTGGCCGCCGCCTACGGGCCCGTCATCGCCGGGCAAGTGAAGATGGTCGCCCTCGACGTCGTCAAGTACGTCAAGGGTGTCGCCGAGTCCGCCATCTACATGGGCCAGGCGTTCCTCACCGTCGCCGCTCAGCAAGGCGTGTTGACGGCCTCGAGTCAGGCCCTCAGCTATGCCCTGTCCGCGACGCTGCCCGGGATGCTCGCCCTCGCCGCTGCCGGCCTTGTCTACGGGATCGTCTCGGCGTTCGACACGAGCTCGGAGGCCGCCGACCAGTTCTTCGAGTCCGTCACCCGCGACGTCGACACGAGCTCGTTCGACGAGATGCACGCGGCGAGCGCCCGGCTCACCGACGAGATCGTGAAGACGAAAAGCCAGTTCAAGGACTTCGGTACCGGCGACGTAGCCGCGGCGGTCGCCGACGTCCTGATTCCGTTCCACGACGTCGAGAACAGCCTCGACGACCAGACCTCCAAAGTCATCACTCTCAACGCGAAGCAGGCCGAATACGAGGCCCAGCTACGCAAGGGCGAGATGGCCCTGTTCGGCCTCGCCGAGGCGTCGGTCCAGACCGCGCACGGCCTCGAGGGCACCGGCACCTCGATCGACACGACGACTGCCGCGGGCCGGTTCATGAATGCCGAGATCGACATCATGAACCAGCGGATGCGCGAGATCGCCGCCGCCGAGAAGATCGACCTCACCCAACCGGGCGCCGCCGAGAAGGTGCAGGCCCTCTACGAGAAGACCCTGTTCGCCACTACGGGCACGCTCAACATGACCGAGGCCCAGGAGAAGTACAACGACGCCGCCGCCACGGCGGCCGACAAGGTCGACGCGTTCCGCATGTCGCTCGACGCGCTCATCTCCGGGCACCTCGACGCCCGCCAGGCCGAAACCCAGTACTCCCAGAACAGCCTGCAACTACTGCGCACCCTCACCGAGCAGCGGATGGCCGCGGCGGGCGCCACCGACGCCGGGACCGCGTCGAGCCTCGCCCAGGTAGCTGCGATCAATGAGAACAACTCGGCCATTCAGGCCAACGCCGAGTCGATGCTCAGCCTCGCGCAGGCCCAATACGAGGAGACCGGCTCGCTCGACGTCGCCTCGGCGAGCCTCGCCCGCAACCGCGAGGCCCTCGTCAACACCATGGTCCAGACCGGATACAGCCGCGAGGCCGCCGAGGCATACGTCGACTCGCTCGGCCTCACCCCGGCCAACATCAACACCGCCGTCAACCTCAACAACGCCGAGGCCACCGGCAGGCTCGCCGGCACGCAGGGCCAGTTGAACCAGATCGGCGCCGGCGCCCACGCCGTCGTCACCGCCGACACCTCCCCGGCCGACAAGGCCATGGCCGAGTTCTGGGCCCGCATGCCCAACTTTGTGGGGCCGGTCACCCCCGAGATGGTGCTCAAGTGGCTCAACGCCCACCCCCGCGCCTCGGGTGGCCCCGTCGCCCGCGGGGCCGCCTACGTCGTGGGCGAGCGTGGCCCCGAGCTCTTCACCCCCGCTGTGGCCGGCCGGATCATCCCCGCCGGCCCGTCGAGGGCCCGGGCCCTCGAGGAGGGCCCCGGTACCGGGGGCGGTACGACCACGATCAATGTGTCGGTTGCGTCGACCGGCCTCGGCCCCGACTCTCCGCGCCTGCAGGCCGACCTCGTCGAGGCGCTGCGCCGGTGGTCGGGCCGCAACGGCCCCATCCCGGGCACCACGACCCCTGGCGGCCGGGGTATCGCCGGCCCCGCCGGCCCGACCGGCCCCAAGGGCGACCAGGGCGACCCCGGTCCGAAGGGCGACACCGGCGCCACGGGCCCCGCCTCGACCGTGCCCGGCCCCACGGGGCCCACTGGCCCAACCGGGCTCAAGGGCGACACGGGCGCCACCGGGGCCACCGGCACCCAGGGGCCCAAGGGTGACACCGGCGCCACGGGCCCCGCCTCGACCGTGCCCGGCCCCACGGGGCCCACTGGCCCCAAGGGCGACCAGGGCGACCCCGGTACGCCGGGCGTGCAGGGCCCCAAGGGTGACACCGGCGCCACGGGCCCCGCCTCGACGGTCCCCGGTCCCACCGGCCCCACCGGCGCGCAGGGTCCCAAGGGCGATACGGGTGCCGCGGGGGCGGCCGGGGCCCAGGGCCCCAAGGGCGACAAGGGCGACACCGGCGCCACGGGCGCGACCGGCACCCAGGGCCCCGCGGGCACCCCAGGCGCCACGGGCGTGCAGGGACCCAAGGGCGACACCGGCGATACTGGCCCTGCGGGTGCGGCCGGCGCCGAGGGCCCGGCCGGGCCGGGTGTCCCCACGGGTGGCACGACCGGCCAGTTGGCCACGAAGAACTCGGCGACCAACTACGACGTGCGGTGGTCGACGCCGGCGTTCAAGTGGGGCTGAGCCGTGGCCTGGCCGGGCACTCCCGGCGGAGCGGCCAGCCCGTGGTGGGGCGACAACGTCCGGCTCTACGTCTGGGTCGCGATCCAGGCCGGAACCGGTCTGCACTGGGGACCCCACGCGACCGACCGCCTCGACGCCGGCAACGTGTGGACCTCGCCGGCCGCCGCCCCAGGCCCGACGCCGCCCTCGGGAGGTCTCTGGGTCGACGTCTCGTGCGACGTGCTCGAGGGCCAGACCGAGCTCGGCGGAGGCCCCGGCAACCCGTATCAGGCCGAGGCCGCGACTGCCGAGCTCATCCTGCGCGACCCCGAGCGGATCTATGACCCGCTCAACCCCGACAGTCCCTACCAGTACGGCGGCCGCTCCCGCCTCGGGCCCGGCGCAGCGGTCCTCGTGTTCACCGAGGTGCTCACCAGCCCGGCGACCGTAGAGCGCATCACTCTGCACACCGGCACCGTCGACACGTGGGCCGCGCCGTGGACCCCCCACCCCGCCGAGCGGCGGGTCCGGATCGTGTCCTCGGACAACACGAAGATCCTGGTTGGGCTCGACCGGGGCGAGCAGCCCGAGGTCGGTGCCGGCGATACGACCGACGCCCGGATCACCCGGATCCTGACGCACTACGGGTACACGGGGCCCACCCGATTGGACCCATCCACGGTCACGCTCGCCGCCACGACGCTGGCGCAATCGGCGTGGGAGCTCATCGGCCGCGCCGCGAGCGACGAGATCGGCCACGTCTACCTCGACCCCGACGGGGCGCTGCAGTTCCACGCCCGCTCGACCTGGGCGACCACCCCGGACCCGGTGGTCACCGTCGGGTGCGCCCCCGGCGTCGAGGGTTACGACATCGTCACCGACGCCACGGTCGACGCGTCGAGCCTCTCCCTGGTCAACTCCGTCGCCGCCGCCCGAACCGGCGGCACCACCGTCACCGCCACCTCGACGGCGTCGATCACGCTGTACGGCGAGCGGGGCCACAAACGAACTGACCTGGGCCTCGCCGATGACGCCCAGGTAGGCGCCTGGGCGACCTACACGCTCGGGCTCTGGGCCTTCCCGAGGGCCCGGATCACCGCCGTCACGCTCACCCCCCGGTTCGACCCAACCGCCTGGCTTGCCGTGCTGGGCGCCCGCCTCGTCGTCGACCGGGCCCGGGTGCTGTGGACCCCGCCGGGCGAGGACGTCACCTACGACACCACCGGCCGCGTCTTCGGTGTCAGGCACCAGTTCAGTCACTCGAGGTGGGAGACGACGTGGGGTCTCGCCTACGCCGACCTCTTCGCCCGGATCATGCACTGGGGTGGGCATCCCTTCGCCCGGCTCACGAGCGGCAACGTCTACCGATAGGAGAAACCCCGTGGCCTACAAGACCTTCGTCGCCGGCGAGGAAGCCCTCGCCGCCGACGTCAACGCCTACCTCATGAGCCAGACCGTCGCCCGGTTCCCGAGTGCCGCGGCCCGGACCTCGGCCCTCACCTCGCCCGCCGTCAATCAGCTGTCCATGCGCGATGACCGGCCCGGTGCCATCGAGCGGTGGAACGGCTCGGCGTGGGTCGACCTGTTCCCCCCGCCGGCACAGCTGACCTACGCCGAGCTCACCACGACCAAGGCCGTGACCTCGACGGTCGAGACGAGCGCCGACCTCGTCGTCGCCGCGGGCGTCGTCACGTTCGATGGCGCAACCCCGGTGCTCGTCGAGTGCTTCGCGCCCGCCGTGGTCCCTCCCGCCGTCGCCGGCGCGAACCTCATCCTCTGGCTTTACCAGGACGGCGTGTCCATCGGCCGGCTCGGCGCCGTCGGCAACCCGGCGAGCGCGACCATGATCGCCCCCGTGCACCTCGCCCGGCGGTTCACGCCCACCGCCGGCGCCCACGCGCTCAGCTTCGCCGCCACCGTCTCGGGCGCCACCGGAACCGTCATTGGCGGCACCGGCGGAGTCGGCCAGTACCTGCCGGCGTTCATCCGCGTCACCCGCGCCGCGTGACCTGGCACGGGCTTGATCACCACTGCCGTGACGTGACCGGCTGCTCGGCCACCCGCGCTCCCCGCTCCGAGTTGCACGACCCGTGCGCGGCGGCGAGGTTCGAGAGCTCGTCGCTGCCGCCGTGGGCCCGGGGGACGATGTGGTCGACGGAGCGGGCGCCGCCGAGGCCGCAGATGTGGCAGATCCCGTTGTCGCGCACGAGCACGGCGGCGCGCAGCTTGCGCCACCGGCGCGTCGATCCTCGTGCGGACAGAGCCGAACCCACGTCCCTAGTGAATCCCCCACCGACCTCCCACAGGCCCGCCCGCAGGTCTGAAGCGGGTCCACGGTCCACGGTGTACGGTCGCCGGTCATGCGATCCCTCTCCATCTGCAATCAGAAGGGCGGCGTCGGGAAAACCACGGTGACCGTGGCGCTCGCCGCCGCGGCGGCGGCCGCCGGCGCCCGCGTGCTCGTCATCGACGCCGACCCGCAGGGCCACGCCACCATCGCCCTCGGCCGAGAGCAGCTCTACAGCGGCGAGAAGCCGAACCTGGCCACGGTGCTGATCGGCGAGTCGCCCGGCGTCGGCCTGGCCGAGCTCATCGACCTGCAGGTGTGGCAACCCACCGGCGACGGCCACCTCGTCGGCGCCGGGCGCGTCGATCTCCTACCGGCGTGCCCGCTCATGTTCGTCGTCGACCTGCGCCTGGCCGGCGAACGGGGCCGGGAGTTCCGCCTGGCCCGGGTCCTGGCCTCCTCCGGGCTCGCCGCCCACTACGACCTGTGCCTCATCGACTGCCCGCCCTCCCTGGGCCTGCTCACCGACAACGCCCTCATCGCCTCCCGCGAGGTCCTGATCGTCGTCGGCGCCGACCCCGCCTCCGAGCACGGGCTCGAGCTGCTGATCGACCAGATCCGGTCCCTGCGCGGCGCCCTCGACGTCGAGGTGGCCATCACCGGCCTGGTGGTCAACCGCACCGAAGCCACCCGTGTTTCACGTGAGAGCGTCGCCGGGTTCGCCGAGCTCGGCCTCCCGGTGCTGGCCACCATCCCCAAGCGCGTCCGATTCCAGGAGGCGTGGCGGCGGAGAGTCCCGTTCCAGGGCCTCGAGCCCACCGGTGAGGTCGCCGAGGCCTTCGCCGCCCTCGCCGCCGGTCTCGACCTCGAGCTGATCGAGGCCACGGCGTGAACCAGCCCGACAGCACCGCCGACAGCACCGCCGACATCCTCGCCCAGCGCTTCGCCCCGCCGGCGGCCGCCAACGGCACCCGCTGGGAGGACCGCCACGTCCGCTGGACCGTCTGGGTCGAGAAGGACCTGCGCGACCAGATCGACCAGCTCCGCCGGGCCCGGGGCCTGTCCACCCGCGAGCTCGTCGATGAGCTCCTCCGCGCCGGCCTGGAGGCGTCCACCGTGGACCGTGGACGGTCCCCCGGACGGCGGGCCCGCCCATGACCTACGACCGGTACTTCTACGGCGGCGCCGCCCTCGTCGGCGCCAGCGCAGCCGCCCAGGCCATCCTGGCCCTCACCGGCGAGCCGGGCGCGCTTGTCGCCGCGGTGTGCAGCGCCGTCGTCGCCGGCGGCATGGTCCTGTACCCCCGCCTGCGGACGGGCTGGTGGGAGGCGGGCTATGAGGCCGGCACCCTCGATGAGCGGGAGCAGCGGGCGCGGTAGGGTCGCGGTGACACCAGCATTCCGAGGTGCCCGGCCGGCTCGTGTCCTCGGGAGGTCCTGACCCGCGCAGGCTCCTCCCGGCCACTCCGAGAAGTCTCATCGCAGAGAAGATCCGCTTCTCGGCGATGGGAAGGGATCGCACCTTCGGGGCGAGACGGTCGGGCTCCTCGTTGTCACACCCCCGGCGCACCCTGGACCAGGGGATCCCCGGCTATTCGGCGTCGGCCAGCTTGAGCCATACGCCCAGGGCCAGGCGCCGCCGGCGGGCCGCTTCGTGGCGGCCGATCACGTAGCCGACCATCACGGTGGCGGCGAGCAGCGCCGGGGCCCAGGCCTCCGAGGCGGCCAGCCACACCGTCAGGGCGGCGGCCATGACGGCGGCCGCCGTGTAGCGGGCCTGGATCCGGGCCCAGCGGACGTACGCGTGGGGTGGGCGCGGCACAGGTCGAGGCACGGCGTGCAGGTGCGATTCGATGCCGGGCAGTGTGTCACCACAGGTCGTGCAATCCGCCGTAGCCGTCGAGGTCGATGAGCGTGTAGATCTCGGTCGTGGCCACGTTGGCGTGACCCAACAGCACCTGCACCAGGCGCAGGTTCTTCGTGCGGTCGAGCATGTGGGTGGCGAACCGGTGCCGGATCTGGTGGCACGTGAACGGGCAGGCCGCCGCCCGCAGGTGCTCGTTCACCAGATACGACAGGCGTGCCGGCGTCACTGATCGGCCCCGCACCGTGCGGTAGACGTGGCCCGTCTCGCCGGCGCCGGCGGCCAGGAACGGCTCGAGCGGCGGGAAGATCGGGACCTTGCGGGTCTTGTTGCCCTTGCCCAGCACCGTCAGCCAGCCCTCGACGAGATCGACATCGGGGCCCCACTGCAGGCGCGCCACCTCACAACAGCGCAGCCCGGCGTAGTACATGAGCGCGACCGCCCGCCGGTTGTCCTCGAGG
>Ga0307295_10000386_pt1 | contig 9484 bp, 10 predicted proteins | sample ER_DNA_152_FD_194481 | JGI IMG/M metagenome (GOLD analysis project Ga0307295, IMG submission 194481) | Bulk soil microbial communities from the East River watershed near Crested Butte, Colorado, United States - ER_DNA_152 | ecosystem: Environmental > Terrestrial > Soil > Floodplain | place: USA...
AGATTCCGAATTGGCGTCCGCGGCGATGCCGAGGCCCGCGACGACGACGAGCGCGAGCGGTAGCAACCAGATGAAGAGCCGGTAGGCGAGGGCGCCCGCGATGATCCCGCCTCCGACCTCGCTGTCCCGGTCGACCATCTCGAAGATCGCGTCGACGGAGCTGTGCCGGCGCCGTTCGTCCTGGGCCCGCTCGGCGAGCCGGTCGGCGTCCGCGCGCCTCGCGGCCGTCCAGCGGCGCGTCTTCTCGACGCGCGAGGCTGGCTCCAGCGTGTCCTGCCCGGGCTCTTGTCCGGTTGGTTCCGGCGGCTCGGCCCCGGGCGTCATTTATCTGAGCCGGTCGAGAAGCTCGCTCTTCTTCTGGTCGAACTCGGCCTGGGTGATCAGGCCGCGATCCTTCATGTCCGCCAGGCGGCTGAGCGCGTTGTCCAGTTCCTCGGCGGACATGCCGTCGGAGGCTGCGGGCTCCGGTTGAACCGCCGCGACCGCCTCCTGCATGGCGCGGCCCCCGCCGACCTCGAGCTCGTGTTCCTGCTTGGCGTCGAGGAGCGCCTTCTTGAAGCCGTCCGCGTCCGGGAGGAAGCGAATCTTGCTCGTCCCCGCCTCGGCCGCGGTCAGCAGGTCGATCTCGCCGTAGCCGACGATCCGGCCGAGCCAGGGGTGACCCACGTTCATGTCGGTGATCGCCTGTAGAGACGTGTCGTGCGTGTACTTGTTGATCACGCCGCCGGCCTCGATCACGCGGCGCGTCGTGACGAGGTAGCGCTCGACCCGCCAGACGAGGAAGTACCAGACGAGGCCGATCAGGCCGACGCCCAGCGCGATCCAGAAGGCCCAATTGAGGAGCGTGCTGAGCGGCCCGGCGACGCCGTCGTTCGGCACAGCCGTGTCGAGTGCCTTGGAGAGAAGCGCGATGACGACCGCGAGCACGAACCACCGCCCCGCCTCGAGGAACGTGAGCCAGTGGCGCTGGCGTACGAGCAGGACGCGCTCACCCGTGGCGAGCAGCGAGTCGTACTTCGAGATCTCGGTGTCGGTCGTGCTCATTCGGCCGCTCCGGATTCTCCTACACGCAGCTCGGACGGTTCGCGCAAACGAGCCGGGGACGGTGCGCCCACCCCCGGCTCGAGCGTCCTCAGGCGGCCGACGCCGCCTGCTCGAGCTTCGCGATCTCGATCTTTCCCATCTTCAGCATCGCTGCCATGACGCGCTGCGACTTCTCACGGTCGGGGTCCCCGATCAGCTCGTAGAGCGCCTGCGGGACGATCTGCCAGGAGACGCCGTAGCGGTCCTTGAGCCATCCGCACGGCCCCGCTTCACCGCCGTCCGTGAGCGCGTCCCAGTAGCGGTCGACCTCTTCCTGCGACTCGCAGACGACCTCGAGCGAGATCGCCTCGTTGAACGTGAAGTTGGGCCCACCGTTCAGCGCGAAGAACTGCTGCCCGTCGAGCTCGAACGTGACGGTCATCACGGTGCCCTCGGTCCGCGGCCCAGCCGAGCCGTAGCGGCTGATGTCGACGATCTTCGAGTTCGGGAAGATCGACGTGTAGAACTTCGCCGCCTCCTCGCCTTCGGTGTCGAACCACAGGCAGGGTCTGATCTTCTGCATCGCTCCTCCTCATCGGCGTTGCTGTTTTAGGTAGACCCTCTTTCCACCGGAAAGTCATCGCCATGCGAACTTCCGGCCCACCTCGTAGGATCCGCGCGTGGGCTTCGACCAGTGGATGCTCGCGTTCCACGTGCTCAGCGCGTTCTCCCTCGTCGCGGGAATGATCCTCTTCTGGGTGCTGATCGTCGCCGGCCGGAAGATCGACACGCCCGCTGACACGCTGCGCCTCGGCCCCGTGGCCAGAGTCGGGAACGCGACCGTAGGCATCGGCCTGGGCGGCACGATCCTCTTCGGCGTCTACCTCGCCTTTGCGATCGACAGCTACGCGATCTGGGACGGCTGGATCCTCGCGGCGCTCGTCCTTTGGTTCGTGGGCACGGGCCTCGGCCGCAAGACCGGAGAGGCGTTTCTGGAGGGCCCGAAGAAAGCGCAGGAGCTCGAGGCAGCGGGGCAGACAGGCCCGAGCGCCGAACTGCTGGCCGTGAACCGCACGTCGAGGGGCCTCGCCCTCCACGCCGCGACTTCGGTCGTGGTGGTTCTCATCATCATCGACATGATCTGGAAGCCGGGCGCATGAGCGTGCTCGCCGTGGTCCGGCCGGACAGTTGGAACTTCCCGCTCTTCGTGCACGTCCTAGGCGCCATGATCCTCATGGGCGGCCTCGTCGCCGGAGCGAGCGCCCTCGCCTTCGCCAGAGGCGACGCGAAGCTCCTTCGCCTCGGCTTCTGGTCGCTGATGCTCGTCTCGTTCCCCGGCTGGGTCGTGATGCGCCTCGGTGCGCAGTGGATCTACTCCAAGGAGGGGTGGGACAAGGTTCCGGACAGCCTGATCCCGAGGTGGCTCAACATCGGGTACGTGCTCGCAGACGCCGGCGGCCTCGTGCTCGTGATCACGCTGATCATCGGCGGCATCGGGGTGCGCCGCCTTCAGGCTGGGAAGAGCGCCGGGCTGCTCAAGGTGACGCTCGTCCTCTCGGTCGTGCTCCTCGCGGCCTACGTCGTCGCCGTGTGGGCGATGGCCGGCAAGCCGGGCTAGGCCGCAGGCTCAACCGGCGGCACGCTCAGCGCGCAGCGCGGCTCGTGCTTCTCGGCGAGGCGCAGGAGGAGCCCGTGCAGCTCCGCCCGCTCGCTTTCGCTCAGCGGCTCGAGGAACTCGTCCTCATTCTTGCGCGCCACCGCGCGCAGGCGGCGCAGCATCCGGGTGCCATCCGGGGTCATCCGGACGAGATGACGGCGCCGGTCGCTGGGGTCGCGCTTGCGCTCGACGAGCCCCTGCTCCTCGAGTTCGTCGAGGAGACCCACGAGTTGGCCGCGGTCATACCCGAGAGCATCGGCGATCGAGCCCTGCGTATCGGCCGACCCCGCGTCGAGTACGAGCATGATCGCGTAGTGGTACGGGTGAACTCCGGCCTCCTCGTAAGCCCCCATGCCCCGCTCCTTGGCGGCGAAGCCGAGGCGCTTGAGCAGGAACGTCGATGACGCGACGAGCTCCTCGGGCAGCCGAGGGGCCGGGCGCACGGCGGTCGCATCGGGGGTCTCGATCTTCATTGCGAAATTAGTGTAGCGCGCTCAACCGTTGCTGTGCTATAACGTTGTAGTACTCAACGATTTGGGAGGCCAATTAGTGGCAAGCTCCACAAAACGAGATTCGCGCTGGGTCGCACTGGCGCTCATCGTGACCGCGCAGTTCATGGTCATCCTCGATGTCGCGATCGTGAACGTCGCGCTCCCTTCGATCAAGTCCGACCTCGACTTCTCCCCCACGAACCTGCAATGGGTGATCTCCGCCTACGCGATCATCTTCGGCGGGGCGCTGCTCCTGGGCGGGCGGCTCGCGGACCTGCTGGGCCGGCGCCGCCTGTTCATGGCCGGGCTCGCGCTCTTCTCGGTCAGTTCGCTCCTCTGCGGCCTTGCGTGGTCCGAAGCTTCGCTGATCGGCTTCCGCGCCTTGCAGGGTCTCGGTGGAGCGCTGCTCGTCCCCGCCGCGCTCTCGCTGCTGATGACGACCTTCGCCGAGGGCCGTGACCGCAACCTCGCGCTCGGGATCTACGCGGCGGCTTCCGGGAGCGGCGCCGCGGCGGGCGTGCTCCTCGGCGGGCTGCTCACCTCGTATCTGAACTGGTCGTGGATCTTCTTCATCAACGTTCCGGTCGGGCTCGCCGCGATCGCGCTCACGCCGCTGCTCCTACGTGAGAGCCGTGCTGAGCTCGCCCACCGGCACTTCGACGTTCCGGGCGCCGCTTCGGTGACGGCCGGGCTGATGCTCCTCGTGTACGCGACGACGCGCGCCGCGAGCGACGGCTGGGCCGCGCCGACGACGCTCGGGCTCTTCGGCGGGGCAGCAGCCCTGCTCGCCGCGTTCGTAGTGATCGAGCTCCGCTCGAAGTCGCCGCTCCTCCCGCTGCGCATCTTCCGGCTGCGCACGCTGACGGGCGCGAACGCCGCGATGGCGATTGTCGGCGCGGTCGCCTTTTCGGAGTTCTTCGTGCTCTCGCTCTACCTGCAGGGCGTCCTCCATTACTCGGCCGTCCAGAGCGGCGTCGCCTTCGTCGCCTTCGCGCTGTCGGTGGTCGTGATCTCCAATGTCGCGCAAGCGGTCGTCGGCCGCTTCGGCGTGCGTCCGACGCTCACTCTCGGGCTGCTCGCGTCCGCTGCGTCGGTCGCGTGGCTCACGCGGCTGCCCATGGACGGGCACTACTTCTGGGATCTCTTCCCGGCCTTCGTGCTCGGCGGTGCGGGCATGGGCCTGTCGTTCGTCCCGATCACGATCGGCGGCCTCGCCGGTGTGGAGCGCTCCGACGCGGGCGTCGCCTCGGGCCTGATCAACACGAGCCGTCAGATCGGCGGCGCCCTCGGGATCGCGGCGGTCAGCGCGATCGCAGCGACCGCGACGAGGAACTACGCCGACACCCACGCGGCGGTCACGGCCTCGAGCGCCCCTGCTCTCGACCACGGGTTCCAGACCGCGCTCTACGTGCTGACGGGCCTGCTGCTCGCCGGCGCGGCGATCGTGGTTACGCTCATGAGGCCGGCCCAGCAACCGAGCGCGGCGACAGCGCCCGCGGACGCCGACGTCGTGCTGGACGAGGCGGCATGACCCGCGGCTAGATCTGCCAGACGCCGTCTTGCTGGACGACCTCGCCGTCGAGCAGGATCCGTCCGCCCGGGCGCAGGTCCTTGACGATGTCCCAGTGGATCTCGCTCTGGTTCGTGCCGCCGATGTTCGGGAGGCCGTTGCCGAGCGCGAGGTGGACCGTGCCGTCGATCTTCTCGTCGAAGAGCGTGTTCTTCATGAAGCGCGTAATGCCCGGGTTGCAGCCGATGCCGAGCTCGCCGAGCCGACGCGAGCCCTCGTCCCGGTCCAGCACCCCCAGGAAGAACGCCTCTTCGGTCGCGGCCGAGGCGTCGACGACCTTCCCGCCCTCGAAGCGAAGCCGGATCCCGGTCACGTCGCGCCCGAGGTACGGAGCCGGGAACTCGAGGAACGAGATCGTGCCCTCCGCGGAGTCCTCGACGGGCGAAACGTAGAACTCGCCGCCGGGCATGTTCGCGCCGCCGGCATCGACCTCACCCGTGCGTCCTACCAGGCTGAGCGTGATATCCGTCTCCGCGCCGACGATCCGCACCTCGTCTGCGGCGTCGAAGCGCTCCGCGTAGTGGCTCATCCGCTCGCGCTCTGCGTCCCAGTCGAGCAGGCACGCGCCGTAGAGGAAGTCCTCGTAGTCCCGGAGCGACATGCCCGCGTCCTGAGCAAGAGCCGGGCACGGGTAGTTGCAACCCACCCATTTCAGGTCGTTCGTGAGAACGCGCTCGAGTGCGGGCCGAACGGAGGCCTGGAGCCGGCCGAGCCGCTCGGGCGGGATCGCGGCGATCTCGCGCGTGTTCTCCGGCGCGTCGATCGCGATCAGCCCGTCGGCCTGCTCGAACGCGTAGGCCTCGATCGGTGCAAGCGCGTCGATCAACTCGTCGGGCGCCTCGAGGACCCACGGAAGGTTTCTGGTGAGGTTGGCCCGCACGAGGGCATACGCACCGCGCCGCGCAATCTGCCTGGCCACCTCGTCGACGAGCGGCCGCGCCATCGGGCCGCCCGACAGGATCACCTGCCAGCCGGGCTGGACTCCAACACAGGTGTCGACGAGGATCCGTGCGTACTGCTCGATCCGCGGGTCCCGCATGCGCGACGGGATAGTACGGAGTCCTGCATAAGCTGACTACGTGGCCGGAAAGCCGAACGACGTTCCGCCTCGCGTCAAAGTGCGGCGCGGGCCGAAGAAGGGACGCTACGACCGAGCCTCGATCGACGACGTCCTCGATCGCGGCCTGCTTGCGCACGTGGCGTTCGCCGACGGAGATGAGGCGGTCTGCATCCCGATGCTCTACGCGCGCGTCGGCGACACCGTCTACATCCACGGCTCGACCGCGAGCCGTGCCGTTCGGCTGCTCGCCGCGGGTGCCCCGGCCTGCGTCACGGTCACGCTCGTGCACGCGCTCGTGCTCGCGCGCTCGGCCTTCGAGCACTCTGCGAACTACGACTCGGTGATGGTCTTCGGGAGGTTCGCGCTCGTCGAGGACGAGGCGGAGCGGCTGCGCGCGTTCGAGGCGTTCACGGAGAAGCTGCTACCCGGCCGCTGGGACGAGGCGCGCCGACCGAACGCGAAGGAGCTGAAGGCGACGTCGATCCTCGCGCTCGAGATCGACGAGGCCTCGGCCAAGGTGCGGAGTGGCGGGCCGGACGACGACCACTCGGAGGATGCCGCGCTGGACGTGTGGGCGGGGATCGTTCCGATCGTGTCCTCGTACGGAACGCCAACAGCCTCGCCCGGGCTCCGGCAGGGCATCCCCGTCCCCGAGAGCGTCAAGCGCCTTCTTCGAGCTCCTCCTGGATGATCCGCGGCGAGTCGTGGACGCAGATCAGATCGAGGCGTCCGGGCCCGAGGTTCACGAACTTGTGCGGCGTGTCGGCCCCGACGACGAGGATGTCGCCGGCGCCGGCCTCCAGGTCCTGACCGTCGGCGGTGAAGCGCACCCGTCCCGAGCGGACGATCCACGTCTCCGAGTACGGGTGCCGGTGCAGCCCCGGCCCTTCGCCCGGCTCGTTGTCGACGAGGAACAGCGAGACGCCCGAGCCGTGGTTCTCGCCCTCGAAGCGCAGCGTCCGGTTGGCCGCGCGCTGCTGCTCGTCCGCCCGCAGGACGCTGTGCACGGGCTCAGCCCTCGCTCGCCGGCGCCGGCCGCTCCCCGCCGTACTCCGCCGCGCCCTCGCCTTCGTGCGGCGGCTCGATCGTGATGTTCGGCAAGAGCCTGTCGAGCCAGCGCGGGATGTACCACGTCTTCTCGCCCATCAGGGTCATGAAGGCCGGGATGAGCGTCATTTTCACGACGAGCGCGTCCGTCAGGATCGCCACCGCGAGCAGCAGTCCGAACTCCTTGGAGATCCGGTCGGGGGTGACGATGAAGGCCGAGAAGACCGTGGCCATGATGATCGCCGCCGCCACGATGACGCGGCCGATCGCCGCGATTCCGTGCTCGACCGCGTCCTTCGTGTTCAGCCCGTGGACGTGCTCCTCCCGAATGCGGCTCGCGAGAAACACCATGTAGTCCATCGACAGGCCAAAGAGGATCGCGAACGCGATCGGCGGAACGAAGGTTTCTATCGGCCCCTTCCGGTCTAACCCCGTCAGGCTCATCCCGTAGCCCTCCTGGATCACGAGCGTGAGCACGCCGAACCCGATGAACGCCGACAGGATGGTCGTGATCGCCGCCGTCAACGAGATGACGATCGACCGGAACGCCATGGCGAGCACGATGAACGTGACGCCGATGATGTAGAGCAGGAAGAGCGGCAACCGCTGCATGATCCGGTCGGCGATGTCGATGAACGCTGCGTTCAGCCCGGACACGTAGACGGCAGCGTTGCTGCCCTTGGTCGCGGCGGGCACGACGTCGTCGCGCAGGTGATGGACGAGCTGCGCCGTCTTCTCGTCCTGTGGCGCGGAATTGGGCGTGACGAACACGATCGCGACGGTCTTCGCCTTGTTGAACTGCGGCTTCGCGACCGAGGCAACGTCGTCGAGCCCGCGAACACCGTTGTAGACCCGTTGCGGAACTTCTGTGCCTCCCTTCACGTCGACGACGATCGGGATCGGACCGTTGAAGCCCGGCCCGAAGCCCTCGGCGAGGAGGTCGTAGGCTCGGCGCGCGGTCTGGTTCTTCGGCTGGGTCCCCTGGTCGGAGGCGCCCAGTCGCACGAGCGCCGACGTCCCGGCCAGGAGGAGGCCGACCACGAGCACGACGACGAAGATCGGCTTGGCGTGACGGGTCACGAACCGGCCCCAGCGCCCGAGCCATGACTTCTCGCGACCGGCCTCGGAGTCGTCGATCGGCTTGAGGAACGGCACCTTCCACCGATCGATCTTGTGCCCGAGCTTTGCGAGCACCGCGATCAGGAGCGAGTTGGCGATCAGGACAGTCGTCAGCACGCCCAGGGCCGCGCCGATTCCGAGCTTGGTGATGAAGTCGAGGCCGAAGAACGCGAGCCCGGTGACCGAGATCGCGACGGTGAGGCCCGCGAACAGCACGGCCCGGCCGGCGGAGGCGCCGGCCTCGGCGGCCGCGTCAACCGGCGACAGCCCTTCGTGCAGGAACTGTCTGAACCGCGTGACGATGAAGAGCGAGTAGTCGATCCCGACGCCGATGCCGATCATCGACACGAGAATCGGCGTGATCGTGTTGATGTCGGTGAACCCGGCGAGGATGAAGAGCAGGAGGAACGCCGTTCCGACCGCCACGAGCGCCAGTGCAATCGGAATCGAAGTCGCGACGAACGTCCGGAAGACGATCATGAGCACGATGAACGCGGCCAGGAAGCCGAGCAGCTCCTGTATTCCCTGCTGGATGGGCGGGGCCTCGGCCTCGCCGTTGAACTCGGCCGTGACACCCGCCGGCTCGACCGTGTCGCGGACCGCATTTTCCACTGCTTCGACCTGAGGGCGATCTGCGGTCTCGATCGTCTCCGAGAACTGCGCTTCCGCGTATGCGATTCGTCCGTTGTCGGAGAACGTCCGGTCGGAGAACGGATTGCCGACGCTCTCGATGCCGGCCTTGCCGTCCTTGGCCTTGAACTCCGCCGTCTTGAGCTTCGCAACGGCGGCGTTGACGGCTGCCTTGCGCTCGGGCGTGTCGAGACGCTCGCCCTTGGGCGCGGCGAAGACGAGGTTCAGCACCGAGCCCTGCTCGGAGGAGAACTCCGACTTGATCAGGTCGGTGGCCTTCTGCGTGTCGGAGCCCGGGATGTCGAACTGGTCCTTGAGGCTGCCGCCGACTGTCGCCACGAGCACGACGAGCAGTGCGATCGAAGCGAGCGAGGCGACAATTACCCGCCAGGGGTGCGACGCACACGCCCGCGCCCAGCGCGCGAGCGCTCCCGTCGAGAGCCGTTCGTGCGCCAGGCGGCGCTGGTTGTCAGATCCGGTGTCGGTCATGCACCTCGCCCCCTGCCTTCAGATTGCTCTAAGGACGTCCCTTGTCCTCGAAACTCATCGCGGACGTTAGTTAAAGCAACGTTCGGTTCGCCAGAACATTTCCGCTCTTTCCGGACAGGACAATGCCGAATCGCTCGGTTCGCTGCAGGAGGCGTAATAGGGCCAGGCCCGCCGGTCTGGGCCGGCGAGCCCTACCTCAATGGCAACTGCTACGAAGCGCTCATCGCTGCCATCGCAGCCTTGCCGCGCTCCTCGATCTCCTCCGGCGTCAGATCCTCGACGTGCGTCGCGATCGACCAGTTGTGGCCGAACGGGTCGGTGATCGAGCCGAAACGGTCGCCCCAGAACTGGTCCTCGACCTCCATCGTCACTGTCGCGCCGGCCTCGACCGCCTTCTG